>Ga0163148_10000201_pt1 | contig 78420 bp, 51 predicted proteins | sample OliLakLV19MP7P2_FD_148606 | JGI IMG/M metagenome (GOLD analysis project Ga0163148, IMG submission 148606) | Freshwater microbial mat bacterial communities from Lake Vanda, McMurdo Dry Valleys, Antarctica- Oligotrophic Lake LV.19.MP7.P2 | ecosystem: Environmental > Aquatic > Freshwater > Lake >...
TTTCTTATAAGAACATGACAGGATTCGACAGTGGTAGGCAGTTCCAACTCGTTTGTTTTTGAAGCGACAAGTTATGTTTTAATCCAGTTTTTTCATAACCCGCCTCCGGCGGGTGCTAAACAGTTACGATATTAGTTACATTATTACTTTAAAACCTCGTTTTTGCTGCCAAAACAGGCTTTTTCCAAGCGCACTTTAGTCGAGGCTGGCCGTCTTTCCCAAAAAAAATATTTTTTTGATGAAAATTTTTTCCAAAGCATCTCTTTTTTTGATGAATTTTCCAAAACAGTGGCTGGGAAAAACTCAAAATGCACTCCAAACCGACCAAAGGCAGGCTGGGCATTGGAGGCAAACAATGCTAAATTGGTAATTTTCTCACGGCGGAAGTAGGCAGCTATCCGCCCTCTCCCCAACGGTAAGTTGGCAAATTGAAGCCAGACAGATCAAGCACACGATCTACCACCGTCGCAGCAATGGCCTCTACTCCCACCGGATTGGAGTAAAACGAAGGGCAGGCCGGGCAGATGATGCCGCCCGCTTCGGTCACGATTTTCATGTTGTTGATGTGGATGAGGCTCAGCGGCGTGTCGCGGGTGACCAAAATGAGGCGACGACGCTCTTTAAGCACGACATCAGCGGCTCGAGTGATGAGGTCGTTACTTATGCCGGTAGCGATGCGGGCGAGTGTTCCCATGGAGCAAGGGCACACGATCATGGTCCCGTACTTTGCGGAGCCAGACGCAAAGGGTGCAAAAAAATCGTTCTTTTTGTAAAAATCAAATTTCTGGTAGGCAGAGAAGTCAGGTTTGCCGATTTCGAGTTCCCAGTTCACGAGGGCATTGTCAGAAAGGACAATGCCGATATTTTCCCACTGATTTTCCAGCAGCAAAAGTCGGTCGAGCAGCACTTTGGCGTAGATGGCCCCTGAAGAACCTGTGATGGCGACAACGAGTTTCATGGCGGTGGAACACGAAATGGGGTGGGTTGTTTGTTGATTGCCTAAAACAACGTCCCCTCCTTCCTGGGCGGCACCGCCCCAATATGCTTGTAAGCCTTCTCCGTAGCCGTTCGCCCTCGCGGGGTGCGTTGAATAAAACCTTCCATAATAAGAAACGGCTCATGCACCTCTTCAATAGTACCAGCTTCTTCGCCCACAGCGGTAGCGATCGTGGTTAGCCCCACCGGGCCGCCTTTGAATTTGTGAATAATGGTAGTCAGTATGCGAATGTCCATGTCGTCAAGACCGGATTCGTCTACATCAAGCGCTGCAAGGCCGTAACGGGCAATCTCCACATTTACAGAGCCGTCGCCTTTGATTTGGGCAAAATCTCGAATGCGGCGCAACAAGGCGTTTGCGATCCGAGGCGTACCGCGGCTACGGCGGGCAATTTCATGCGCGCCCTCGTCAGCAATTGGGATTTCCAGGATAGCAGCCGAACGGTGGAGGATGCGTTCGAGTGTCGGGATGTCGTAATAATCAAGGTGGCAAGTAATGCCAAAACGGGCACGGAGCGGCGAAGTAAGCAAGCCCATGCGCGTGGTAGCGCCAATGAGTGTGAATGGGTTAAGCGTGATTTGAATGCTCCGTGCGTTAGGCCCGGAGTCAATCATAAGGTCAATACGATAGTCCTCCATGGCCGAATAGAGGTACTCTTCTACCACTGTATTTAGGCGGTGGATTTCATCAATGAACAGCACATCGCCCGGCTCAAGGTTGGTGAGCAGACCTGCAAGGTCGCCAGGTTTTTCGAGCACTGGCCCGGAAGTCAGTTTGAGGCTTGCCCCGATTTCGTTCGTGATGATATGCGACAAGGTGGTTTTGCCCAAGCCCGGTGGGCCGTGGAGCAGAACGTGGTCGAGCGCGTCACCCCTTTGTTTGGCGGCCTGGATGAAGATTTGAAGGTTGTCCACAATCTTGCGCTGACCACTGAACTCTTCGAGGAGTTTGGGCCTAAGGGCTTTCTCAACGACTTTTTCTTCGTTGGCCGTGGGTTCGTTTGCGAGTGTTTTTGACAAGGTGGATTGGTAGACTGGTGATTGGTAAATCGGTTATTGGTAGACTGGTGATTGGTAGACTGGTGATTGGTGGATTTGGTTATTTGAGATTGCAAAATTCAAATATTTTGTTTTGAAATAAAAATAAATCTGTGGAAAACTAGGGGAGTGTTCATAAATCTGTGTCAACTGCTGGTTACACCCCCTACCCCTAAAGGGCGATGTCGTTGACTTAAGGGTTTGTGTGTATAAAAGGGGCGTAGCCTCGACACCGTTTATAGAACAATATTTTGCGTGTTTTATGGAGGGGCGTAGCCCCGGCACGATTTGTCAGGGGTGCCGCCACTACGTGGCTCGTTCATACACCCGATTTTTCTATAAACGGTGTCGCCACTACGTGGCTAAAACCCTTAAGTCAACGACATTGCCCTTTAGGGGTAGGGGGTGTAAGCAGCCAGTTGACACAGATTTTTGAACACTCCCAAAACTAGGCTAGGGCCGAAATATCCCAACACATTGGTACCAGTTAACCAATCACCAATGAACCAATCACCAATGAACCAATCACCTCCTTACCTTCGCCCCCATGGAAGTTTTACCTACTGGAAATTTTCAGCCCGACATTATTGTGGCAGGGTTGCGTCTCGGAGAACCCATGATTGCGCTGACATCTATATTGGTCGCGGTGGTATGTTTTTATGCCTGGCATCGCTTGGGCAAGGCTGCCGAGCGCGACGATGTATTGCGGCTTTCGCGGATTTTTTTCTTGCTAATGGGGATTTCTACCCTCATTGGCGGATTGGCGGGGCACTTCTTCTTGTACCGGCTGCCGTTTGTTTTTAAAACGCCCGGTTGGGTGCTAGGAATGATAGCAGTGTCAGCATTGGAACAAGCCGCTATTGTTCGGGCAAGGCCGTTTATTGAATCAGGGTGGGGTAGGGCACTCACTTGGTTGAATATTTTGGAACTCACGCTGGCACTTTGGTTTGTGACTGCCACGTTCTGGTTTCCGGGCGTTGAAATCCATTCGGCTTTCGGCTTTTTGTGCATCATTGCGCCGTTGGAAACCTGGTTGTTTATTAAAACAAAGCACCCAAGGGCCCGCTACATTCTATTAGGCATCTTGCTCCTCTTATTAGCCGTAGGGGTACATATTTTGAAAGTTTCGCTGGGGATTTGGTTTAGTTATTTCGACATCGCACACCTCTTGATGTGCGGAGCGTTTTGGTGCTTCATGTTAGGGGCTGAGGAAAAACGAATGACTGCTAATATTGTCAGCAATACATGAGGCAATAATTACGCGAACATTTTCAGGAACTTCACACCAGGATTGTGCTGTTCCAACATTAATTGCGCAATTGTCTCAAAAACGTTTGCATTGTGCTGAAAATCAAGGTCGCCGAGTTCCAGTATGAGCACTGGTGTTTCGGTTTCAGCTTTCAAATAATCAAAATAAGCGTCCTGAATTTCAGTCAAATAATCCGGAGAAATATGCTGTTCTATATTCCGGCCACGTCCTTTGATCTGTTTCAACAATACTTCAACCGGGCGGTGCAGGTAAAGCAGCAAGTCTGGTTTTGGGAAAGTAGCGTTCAACACCGAAAAAAGCCGCTGGAAGAGTCGAAATTCCGCTTCACTGAGGTTGTTTTTGGCAAAAAGCAGTGTTTTTACAAAAAAATAATCCGCTACGGTGAATGACCTGAAAAGATCCGGCTGGGAGAAATGCTCTAACAACTGCTTGTGCCGCTCGGTCATAAAAAACAATTCAACCGGAAATGCATAACGTTCGGGCTGCTCGTAAAACGGTGGTAAAAAAGGGTTGTCGGTGAATTGTTCTAGCACAAGCGCACAACCAAAACGCCCGACCAATTGATGGCAAAGCGTCGTTTTGCCCGCCCCGATATTGCCTTCAATAGCAATAAAATTGTAGTTGGCCCTTGGCTGTTGAGCGTTTTTCACCTATTCTTTTTGCGATTAATCAATAGTTCAGCATGACGACATCCAGACCGTCCTCGCAGTCCATGTAAAGTTCGTCAATCTGCTTATTCAGCACTGGATGTTCAAATTCAGGCGCTATTTCCATCATGGGCACCAAAACAAAAGCGCGTTTGTGGAGATCGGGGTGGGGGATTTCAAGGCCCTTGTCGCGTATCAAGCGCTTGCCGTAAAAAAGAATGTCAATGTCAATGATGCGAGGGCCCCACTTTTCTTTTTGTTCGCGGCCAAGTTCGCGCTCGATTCGGCTGATTTTGTCAAGAATATCGCGTGGGTCGAGGGTCGTATTCACCATCAACACTTGATTGTAGAACGGATCCTGGTTGGGTTCTCCCCAGGGTTGAGTCTCATAAACGTGGCTCTTTTTGGCAATTTTACCAATGTTTTTTTCAATCAAGCCAACAGCAGCATGGAGGTTGGAGCCTCGGTTTCCTATGTTGCTGCCGAGGCTGAGAAAAACGTTGATGTATTTTTTAGTATTAAATGTCTGCATAGAGGCAAAGGTAGCAAAAGAGTTTTGGGAGCTAATAATTCGCGAACATCCTACCTTCACGCCGACAATATTTTTCGGATATGAAAGAAAAAATTCTCGCAGTGAACACCCGCTATACTTCGCAAGTGCAGACACTTCTGAACGAACTCGCTGCATTCGAGAACGAACGCCTCAACCAAAAGCCTGTTGACGGCGGTTGGTCAGGCATTCAGACCCTGCACCATTTGATTCTGGTGGAAGAAAACTCCCTGGCATATATCCGTAAAAAGTTGAGTTTCAACCCCCAACTTGAAAAAACAGGCCTAGGCTCCTGGTGGCGGAGTTTATTGCTTCGGGCAATCCTACGGATGCCATTCAAATTTAAAGCCCCCAAATCGGCGGGCAACGAACGTATCCCCGAAACGGACACATTGAAGGAAGTCAGCGCACGTTGGCAAAGCATCCGGGACGAATGGCAGGAGTTTTTTGAAAAAATGCCAACAGAACTCGCCGACAAGTCCGCATACAAACACCCTCGCGCCGGGAGGCTCGGTTGGTTACACATGCTCGATTTTTTTGCTTCACACTTTGAAAGGCATCGTGGGCAAGTGCATCGGACGGTTCGATAGTCACGCCACAAAAGTGTCTTGAAAGATGCGTTTGACAGTCTTTATTTCGAGATCAGAAATGATTCCGTTGAAACTTATGATCCGCTCTTTTGCGATTGTACGGATTTGGTCAACCGAGTGTGGGCGAAAGATTGACAATTGCAATTTGGTACTGTTTCATTTTCGATCAATTTTCAAAGGTTTCTTCTTCAAAAATATCAGGTATTAGGAGTTGATCATCTCCATTTTCCCGCATCGAACGAAAGGCTTCGTCCCATCCTTCTCTCGCCTTTTTTACTGGGCGAAGGATGATGCAGTCTGGCACTAAGGAACGGTGTCAAAATAACTTCCCAATTTGATGCCATTCTTTTGCCGCCATCCATCCTGTCTTTTTCGTTAAATAGCCCCACTATTCGCCTCAAAAGACAGTTGGCTAACGCCAAAATAATTGGCCTGAAATTGGAAAGTTATTTTGACACCGTTCCTAAGACCAGCTCTATCACATCTTCGATGTTGTATTTTTGAAGCAATATTTTGTTTAGTCGAATGCCTTTCGAATTGCCGACAGAGATTATGGGTATTTGCATGACTATTCAATTAGTATGTACGTAGTGAGCTCAAATCTAAGATTTGAAACTCAAAAACTCCACATTTTTAGCAAGAATTATTTTGAAGCCTCGATTGGCGTTGAGGCAACAACAAGTGCAGAGTATTACAAAATTAAATACTTTGCGCCCGCAAGTATTGTTCACAAAACCATTTCAAACAAACTTATGCGCTTATTCTTTCTTCCCCTTTTCGCGGTTCTAACCCTCAGCCTTTCGGCTCAAACAACGTACACCCCGGACTGGGAATCGCTCGATTCCCGACCAACGCCAGCTTGGTGGCTAGATGCCAAATTCGGCATTTTGATCAATTGGGGCGTGTATTCAGTGCCCGCTTTTTCCACCAAAGGCAACGACGCAGCATGGTATCAGCATGCGCTGGAAAACAATTCCCACAAAGGGAAAGTCCGAACTTTTCACGAAGTCAATTATGGCGAACGCACCTACGCCGAGCTGGCGGACAACTTCCACGCGGAGCTTTACAACCCCGATGAATGGGCGAAGCTTTTTGAACGTGCTGGCGCAAAATATGCCGTGCTTACTTCCAAGCACCTCGACGGATTTTGCCTTTGGCCGAACGAAGAAGCCAATCGTGCTTATGATACTCCCTGGAATGCTGAAGTGCGCGGGCCTGGACGCGATTTGCTCGGCGAACTGTTTACCGCGCTGAACAAAACCAAGGTTAAACCCGGCCTCTATTTCTCTCTGTATGAATGGTTTAACCCGATTTGGCAATACGATCACGCCCAATATGCTGCAGAGCATGCCATGCCCCAACTATACGAAGTTGTGCAGCGATACGAACCTTGGGTGGTATGGGCAGATGGTGATTTGGAGGCATCATCCGAGGAATGGCAATCGCCACAATTCCTGAGCTGGTTGTATTCGGAAAGCAGTGTGCGCGACAATGTTGTGGCCAACGATCGCTGGGGCAGCGACACTCGATTCAAACATGGCGATATCTACACTCCGGAAAATCAAGCCGATTTGGATTTTGAAGCTCAGGCCTGGGAAGAAAGCCAGCCTATGAGCGCTTCTAATGCGTTCAATAGAGCCGAGGACGCCTGGGACTACAGCTCTTCGCAATCCTTGGTGCTGCATCTGGTGGACAAAGTGTCCCGTGGCGGCAATTTTTTGCTTTCTATTGGCCCGGATGCGCATGGGAAAATCCCGCCCATTATGCAAGACCGGCTTACGGACATTGGCAAATGGTTGAGTGTGAACGGGGAGGCTATCTACAATACCCGTCGTTGGCGCGTTCCGGTACAATGGAGCTCAGGTCGCAGAGATTGGAAACCTGGTCTCGATGCATCCAAGACCGTGGTGGATCCGCTGTTGAAACAAACGGTTGACCCTGATGCAGGCTTTGCGGTGAAAGAGATATTTTTTACCTCAAATCCCAAAACCAAGTCGGTTTATGCAATTTTTCCCCGTTATCCGAACGACCGAAAACTAGTCTTAAAGGGACTCCAATTGCCGCTTACAGGTGCTGAGGTTACGTTTTTAGCGACCAAAGAAAAATTAAAAGCAGAAAATATTGGCGGAAACGTGGTCATCACCTTGCCAGAATACAACCCGAGCAAAATCAAATCGACACATGCATTTGCAGTGAAGATCATCGGCTTTGGCGAATTTGTTTCCAAACCTAATATTGAAGTCAACTACGATCCAAAGACTGTAAAACCGATCGTGAAAATTGCCACCAAAACCCTCGGCGCTACCATCCGCTATACTACTGACGGCAAAGAACCTTCTGAAACCTCGCTAAGCTACACGGTGCCCTTCACGCCGCCTGTCGCTTGTACGGTACGTGCGAAAGCCTTCAAAATCGGCCTTGTTGCGAGTTTTACCGACTCCGCCCAAGTAAAATTGTACAAACAACTTCCTGCACAAAACCTGCTCCGTGAGCCTGCTGCCGGCCTCCGTGTTGAACTTCGCACTGTAGAAGGCGAAATGTACACCGCAGACAAAGTGATCCGTGGCTATTTGGAAAAAACCGACGACGTGGGCATCATCGAACCTGACGCCTACTGCGCTGAAAACAAGTGCGGTATGGTTTGGAAAGGCTTCCTGGATATCCCCACCACGGGCGGCTACCGATTCTGGACAGAATCAGATGATGGCTCTTTGCTATCCATTGACGGCGAAATGGTGGTGAACAACGACGGCGTACACGTTATGACCGAAAAAACGGGGGTCGCCTACCTTCAGAAAGGTTGGCACTCCATTCGCATTGTTTATTACAATACAGGCGGAGATTTTGGCTTGAAAGTGCGCTACGCGCCGCTTGGAGAGGAAAAACGGGAATTTGAGGAGGGGATGTTGGCGCATTAGGATTGAGGGTGATGGAACACGGATGACACGGATTAGACACGGATTTAATCATTAATATCAGTAAATAAGTTTCTAATCCGTGTTTTCCGTGTGTCATTTTTGAAATCTAAAAACCCAGATTAAAGAGGCCAGACTTTATCAAATGTGTTTGACTGTCCAAAAGACATGGGCATTTTTGAGCACATTTTCGGGTAGATACAGGTGCCTCAAATTCATAAATTAGTGCATCTAAATAGTGTTCTGGAGTGATTTCTAATTTACTTACTTCTGTCGGCAAACGATTCAAACCTTGGAACAACCAATCAGTAGCTTCTTCTTTGGAGACCGTTCGCTTGTTTTGTGTGTAAGGCTGATTGGTGACCACAAATACAAAAATTCTGAAATGTCCAGGGTTTGGCATGACAAGCGCAGTGAGGTAGTCCCAAACCCCTTCAAAGTCTTGAACGGGATAATCTACCCAGCGGCAGCGCTCTTTTACATAACCACCCTCATCAAACTGCTCCAATTGGGTTACGATAGCGAAACCTCCTGGAATTTTGAAATAGCTGCGTTGTAAGTATTCTTTCGCATCTAATGATTGTTGAATCCGTGTATCAACCTGTTTAAAAGTGGTATTTTGAGTAGATAGGTTGTTGACTAGGGTTTTTCTGATAAAACACTGTGGAGGTGGCCATGGAAATTGAGGCATGGAGATGGAAACATTCGTAGACGGACAACCACCATGACTCACAGGTCCTAGCTCATAAGGACATTTGTCATCAAAGTCAGGTATGCCGTCTTCGTCAGCATCAGGGCAACCCATGAATCGTTTTGGGCCATATTGATCTGGACATTTATCTGCGATATCGGGGATGCCATCATAGTCAGCATCACGAAAGTCTTTGATCGTGTTCGAATTGCCGAATGAGTTCAACATCTTATCCTTTTCGTTCCATCCGGATTTAATGGCTTCCAAACGTGCAGCTGTTGAAGGGTAGCCAGAAGATTGTTCAACTACTTTTCATGTAGAACCCGCCCAACTACGTACAGCTTTGGGCGGGTTGCATTATGAGTAGCATTCACTGCTAAGCAGATTTGGATCATCTTTTATTCTACCACCACAAACCGCAACACCACGCTCCCTTTTTCGGTCCTAAAATGTAAGGAATACATCCCCGCCGGTAATTCACTCAAGCGGATAGGAACCATGTTCCTTCCTTCCACGGCTTGAATATTTTCTGTATAAATCTCTTGACCAAGCGCGTTCGAGATAGTGCATTGCGCCGCTGCATTTTCCGGAGAAACAATGCTCAAATTGAACGCTCCATCATTCGGATTGGGCGAAAGCGCAAATTCCCAGCCTGCTGCTTTCAAACTTTGCTCCCCGGAAATAATAACCGTCACCGTATTCAGTACCACGCTTGTTTCGCAGGTGTTGGAAACCGTGAGCGAAACCGTGTAAATACCTGAAGAATCCACTTCAAACACTTGGGGACTGATGCCAATTCCTACGGGATTGCTGTTGTTGATCGTCCAGAAAAACGATAGGGCATTTTGCGTTGTATTCGTACAAACAATGGTGTCACCTATCACCTGGGTGCTGAAAGACGGATTAACAAGGTTTGGCCAGATTTCTACATAAAGTATGTTATCAATCGTATCTGATCCAACAGCGTTGCTGACAATTACAGTAATTGGATGAACTCCAGGATTTGAATAGGTAATTAAAGGCTCGGTTTCAAAGGATTCTGCCGGGGTGCCGCCAGGACAAATCCAATGCCATTGGTCTACATTATCAAAAAAAGTTGAACCCAACTGTACTTCCAGCGGTGCGCAACCCGTAGTTGGCTCTGCGATCACAAATGCAATCGGCAAGGCCCCCTGAATAAAAACAGATTGCATAAATGTATCTATCCCGCATTCGTTGATGGCAATGAGCTGGATTTGAAAGCTGCCAATGTCAGTGTAAGTATGGAACGTGGGGATGGAATGCCCGGATGCTGTAAAACCATCGCCAAAATCTATTTGATATTGAATGATGCTACCGGTTGTTTGGTTTTGTATTGCGACGGACCAGGCGCCCACCTGGTTCGTTGTGAAAGATGCTTGAGGAGGGTTGCTGCATGGCTGACAAGAAATCCCGTCCATTTCGCAAAAAATCATCTCAAACTTGTGAACACGCCCGGTATCTGCTACCTGAGTGTCAAAAACCCTAAGGGTCCAATCGCCGATGACGCTTCCTGTGTTAAAATCTTCAAGGCACCCATTTGCCGGGTAATAAATGCCCGTATAATTAGCGCCTTCTCCCCAAAGTTGCATGCTGTTCCATGTGGAGGCAAAGCCTGGGTCGGGTGTGGCAACCCCGATGCAGGTAGTAAAGCCCACATCCCAGGTGGTAAAATGGGTCGAGCCAAAAAATCCTGTCGGGCCTACCAATTGAACCGATTGACCTGAAGGTGAAATGAGTTCCATATTCAGGTCGCCCATGTATTCATGATCAAATTGGACCCTTACTCCGCACACGCCTTGCGTTGGGCTGGCGAGATTATCGTTTGCAATGTCGCCTACACTATAAATGAAATCGCCAAAAAACAGGTCTGGGATTGTTAAAGGGCAATTAGAACATCCACAGATAGTGTCCGTGCTAATTAGCTCAAAGGCTCCTGCGTCGTGTTGGCCGATCCGAGGGTTGCCATCAAAGTCGTCGTTGGGCAAGCCAAAATTTAAGGGAAGAAAATTGTAAGCGGGGGAACCGGTAGAAGCGAGGTGGAAATCACGGGCTGCGTAGTCTACGAATGCTATGTCGCCGGGGACTTTCAAGTTGAGGCTTTCTGACAGCGCCGCTCCAGGGTAGACCTGTGTATAGACGGAAGTGTCGGTCACCCCTTCATAGATCAGTATATTACCTTGAGCCACAATCGGTTTGTCGTTGCAGCATATACCGATGGGCGCGTAATCGGCAGGAGAGCCGCTTGGCTTGGCATAAAGCGTATTGTTTCGGATTTGGACTTCGGTTGGCTCTATGGGCGAACCGAAGCCATCTCCTTCATAAAAGATCGGATGGCCTCCTACATCGTAGATGACGTTGTTGAACACAAGCACAGGCGCTTCCCCCAAAGGATCGGAGTTGGCAGAAAATCGAATGCCGTGTTTTGTACAGTCATGGATTTGGTTTCGTGTGATTGCCACCGAATTTAAGGCCCAAATACCATAACCATGTTGGTTCGTACTGTCTATCGCATGGTGCAAATGGTTTTCCTCAATGCGGGCATCGGCTCCGCCCCACCAGATGCAAGTGCTGAAACCGCCCAAAAATCCCGGGTAACTTATATCGTTGCCCCGGATGATGGCATTCGCAACATTGTTGCCCTGGATGCCCAGGTGGTCTGCCCTGCTAATAACGTTGTTTTGTACAACGGCTGATTCAAGGGCAGGGTCTATTGCGCCGATGGCCTCTATGTAGATTCCAAACCCCATACAACTGTCAATGGTACAGCCTTCGATTTCAACCAGCATCAGTTCGGATGCCGAGATTGCGTTGCCGGTGCCAGGTTGTGCAGGGAGTCCGTTTACACGCCGGATACTGGTACCTCTTACAGAAAACAGTCCGTAAAAAGGGCCATAACTGTCGATTCCGTTCCCTACGTCCTCAATATTGCATTCGCTTACTTCAGCGAGTTCACAGAAAAGAAAATACAGCCCAGTCTCAGCGATGTTCGACAACTGGCATCCCTGAACAACCACCGTGCTAAACTCGGCATACACACCATCTCCAATGATATTTCGCAGGGTGTCGTTCACCAGATATATCTCGCTGCTGTCGAGCACGATGCCAGAACCTGCGATGTTTTCAAAGGTACAATCAGAAATAACGGCACCACATTTGTGGAGGGTGAGCGCATCGCCTATAATATTTTCGAAGCGGCAATTTTGAAAAGTAATGAACTCCGACTCATCACTTAGTGTGACAGGTGCAGTAAAAATGCTGTCTTGAAAAACAAGACCTTGAGCGGAAATTTTTCCAAAAAGTAAGAAACAGGCAAAACCGGAGATGAGGATATGTTTCATGATGTAGGTTTGTGTTGAATCAGAGGAGTAATAAAATCATGCCATATCCCTGATAATGACAGGAGGCTGCCAAATGTCTTGGTTTACGACCTGAGATAGTACCTTCGCGAGCATATTTTAAAACATACTAGCTGTGCCAGTTCAATTTTTTAAAGTGCTGTACTTGGGCCTGTTCCTCTGGGGCACCAGCTCCAATATTTTTGCTCAAGCAGAAAAAATCCGCCAATTGGAGGAACAACTGCGCGGGGCAGAATCCGCCAAGCGTGTTGAAATACTCATCGCGCTCGCAGATGCCAACCTCTATGCAGGGGAGTACGCCAAGGCGATCGAAAATGCAGACGATGCAGGCGACCTGGCTTCTAAACTCCGTCTGCCCGAACTCCGTGCCAACGCCCTCAACCGCGAAGGGAAAGCCATGATGTTCAGTGGAAAACGCAAGGCAGCGGGCAAATTTGAACAAAGCGTCAAAATTCTTCGAGACACCCGGAGCACCAACAATACCCTGATCTTGGACAATCTCGATCATCTGCGCACCCTCGCACAACGCGCAGGCCGTGACCGGGAATTGAAGGAATTGGATGAACAAATTGCGCAAATCCGCTCTGGTGGGACAATCAGTGGGCAGCCCACAGGAACCCGTCAAGAGATTCAAGCCGAACTTTCCACGACCCAAAAACAACTGGCTGAAAACCAAAACAAATTCCGCAATAACGAATCTAAACTCCTCGAAGAAAGCCAGGCGCTTCAAGCCCAGCTTGCCGCCCAAAAAGCCGAACTTGAAAAAATGACGCAGGAGCAGATGAAAACCGCTATGGTGGTGATGCAGCAGCGGGTACTGCTCGATTCGGTGTTTTTCAGCAGGGGCATGGATTCTCTGGCGATTTCCAATGCCAACCTTGCCCTCCGTGAGGCGGAGAGCAACCGTAAATTTAACTATGCCATCATGGGCGTGTTGTTGTTGTTGGCTGCAGGCGCTACTTTCAGTTTTGTGAGAGCACGCATGAATACGAGAGTGTTGCAGGAAAAAAACAAAACCATCCGGGAAGAGCAGGTACGTTCAGAAAACCTTTTGCTCAACATTCTCCCTTCTTTGGTGGCCGATGAGCTCAAAAAGAAAGGTCGTACCACCGCTCGATATTTTGAGGATGTGAGCGTGTTGTTTGCTGATTTTGTTGGCTTTAGTCAAATTGCAGAACAACTCACCCCGCAACAACTCGTTTCGGAACTTGACACCTGTTTCCAGAAATTTGACGACATCATCGCCCAGTACGATCTCGAAAAGATCAAAACCATCGGCGACGCCTACATGTGCGCCGGCGGGCTTCCAAATGGGGGAGGAGCGCAACTTCATGACATGGTATCTGCTGCCAAAGCCATGCAAGCCTGGCTTTTTGAATGGAATGCTGGCCGTGACAAAGAAGGGTTGCCTCGTTTTGATGCCCGTATTGGCATTCACCGCGGGCCAGTGGTGGCCGGGGTGGTTGGCTCCAAAAAATTTGCTTTCGACATCTGGGGCGACACGGTGAACATTGCCGCAAGGGTAGAACAAGCAGGCGAAGGGGGGCGTATCAACATCTCTGGCGAGGCTTTTGAAGTGGTGAAAGACGTTTTCCCCTGTCATTATCGGGGCAAGATTTCGGCGAAGAACAAGGGGGAGATTGATATGTATTTTGTAGAAGATTGAGGATTTTTGATTCAAATTGACAAACTTGGCAGGTGGAACACGGATGACACGGATTAGACACGGATTTATGTCTAAAAAAAATCCGTGTCTAATCCGTGTCATCCGTGTTCCACCTGCCAAACTCAAAGAAAATAATTCAAACATCTTCTAAGACCGAACTAATGCGCATTACAATTTCTCAACTTAACCTACACATTGGCAACTTCGAGGGAAACCTCGCCAAAATGCTTGCTGCGGTGGAAACAGCCAAAAGCCAGCAAGCCGATCTAATCTGTTTTCCAGAATTGGCCGTATGCGGTTACCCAGCCCGCGACTTTTTTGAGTTCGACGACTTCATTCGGCGTTGCCAACATTCGGTAGACGAACTCCGAAAAGTTAGTCGTGGCATCGGAATTGTGGTCGGTTCGCCTACCCGCAACCCCGTGGCAGCGGGCAAAGACCTGTACAATTCCGCCTACTTTCTTTACAATGGCGAAACCATTGGTATTCAACACAAAGCATTGTTGCCAACCTACGATATTTTTGACGAGTGCCGGTATTTCGAACCGGCCACAGCGTTCAAGACCGTTGAATTTAAAGGCAAGCGCATTGCCCTCTCTATTTGTGAAGACATCTGGAACGTTGGCAATGAAAACCCGCTTTACACCATCTGTCCGCTTGATGAGATGATGCATGAAAAGCCTGATTTTATCCTCAACCTTTCAGCCTCTCCTTTCGATTATGCCCATGCGGCAACCCGGATACAAATCGCCAAAGTAAATGTGGAACGGTACAAAATACCAATGTTTTACGCCAATCAGGTGGGCGGACAAACGGATGTGATTTTTGATGGAGGAAGCCTCGTGCTGTCGCCCGATGGTTCGGTTTTTGATGAGATGCCTTATTTCGAGGAATGCCTGAAAACGTATGAGTTGGAGGAGGTTATTAGATTTTCTTATGCCCAGAAGAGCGGCGCAGTGGGGGACAAACCCTCCTTCGCTAAAGCTTCGGCGGGCAAGGCGGGTAAACAACCCAAAATCAAAATCCAACTCATCCACGATGCACTCGTGTTGGGCATCCGCGATTATTTCCAAAAATTGGGCTTCAAAAAGGCCATCCTTGGTCTGTCGGGGGGCATAGACTCTGCGGTGACGGCCGTGCTGGCCGTTAAGGCGCTTGGTCCGGAAAACGTACGCGTACTGCTCATGCCCAGCCAATTCAGCAGCGGTCACTCGGTAGATGATGCGAAGCAGTTGGCCGAGACCCTTGGCATTCAGTACGACATTGTGGCCATCAAACCGATGTATGACGCCTTTGAAGCGGCACTTGCCCAGCAATTTGCCGGACAGCCATTCAACGTTACGGAGGAAAACATTCAAGCGCGTGTACGCGGCACTTTGCTAATGGCAATGAGCAACAAATTCGGCCATATTTTATTGAATACCACCAACAAAAGCGAAATGTCGGTCGGCTACGGCACGCTTTATGGCGACATGTGCGGCGGCATCGCAGTGCTGGGCGATGTGTACAAAACGGAGATTTACGAACTGGTGAAATACCTGAACAATGACGGCGAAGTCGTCCCTCAAAACACGATCACCAAGCCGCCCTCCGCCGAACTTCGGCCCGGCCAAAAAGACACCGACAGCCTGCCGCCCTACGAAGTGCTAGACCCCCTGCTTTTCCAGTACATAGAGTGTCGAAAAGGCCCAAACGAATTGATAGCCATGGGTTTTGAAGAAGCCCTCGTAAAGCGTGTACTCCGAATGGTGAACATCAATGAATTCAAACGGGAGCAGGCCGCACCGGTCATCCGGGTTAGCACCAAGGCATTTGGAATGGGGAGAAGGATGCCAATTGTTGGTAAATATTTGTCCTGAGATTGTGCTGGATGCTTTGGTTGTAAAAAAGTCGAACTATTCGCTGATTTGGGTGCTGAAAGAGTGATTGCTGCAGAGCGGGGCAGTGAAAAAATTGCTGTTGAAATCAAATCATTTATCACACAGTCACCCGTTTCAGAATTTCAAAAAGCCCTTGGACAGTACGATAACTACTTACTTTCCTTAGAGGAATTAGAGCCGGTAAGGCAAATTTGGCTCGCAATACCCGAGGCTGTCTGGAATGATTTTTTTCAAAGGCCCTTCATCCAGAAAGTTATTCGAGTTAGGAGTATTCGTTGCATCATTTTCAACCCGGACACACAAATCATTGTAAAATGGATAAGATAAAGCAATATCAAATGGCAATTCTAGGAATATTGGAAGAAAACGCTGCCATCAAAAAAAGCCTCACACCTGACATTCGCTCAGAGGTTGTAATTGACAAGGAGCATCATCACTACCAATTGCTATCTATCGGCTGGCACAAACAACAGTTCAACTACGTTGTGGCGTTTCATTTTGACATCATTGGCGACAAAATCTGGATTCAGCAGAACAACACCGATGTCATGGTAGCTGACGAATTGGCAGCGCGAGGTGTTGCTAAATCGGACATTTTGCTTGGGTTTCTCAATCCATCGGCAAGGGCGTATTCGGAGTTTGCGGTGGCGTAGATTGTGTTGATAAATTCATAGTTTTTGGGTTAAAGCGGAGATTATTAAGTTTGTTAGACTGTTGAAAACTTCCCACCCCCCATTTCTTTCCCAAGCACTATTTTCGCCCACTTTTTGTACCCCGGAACTCCGTTCCGGCTTCCAAACCTGCACCCGGAACGGAGTTCCGGGGTACTGATATGAGGCTCAAATCATTAGAAATAAAAGGATTCAAATCCTTCGCCAACGAAACCGTGCTCCACTTCAACGCCGACGTGACGGGCGTGGTGGGCCCCAACGGCTCGGGCAAAAGCAATGTGGTGGATGCCATCCGCTGGGTGCTGGGTGAGCAGAAAAGCAGCCAATTGCGCTTGGACAAAATGTCCTCGATCCTATTCAACGGCACCAAAAAACGCAAGGAAGGCCAAATGGCCCAGGTGACGCTCACGTTTGACAATACAAAAAACGTGCTGCCGACCGATTATACCAGTGTCGCCATCAGCCGTATCCTGTATCGGAGCGGTGAGAGCGAATACCGCCTTAACGGAGTCTCTTGCAGACTGAAAGACATCACTTCCCTTTTTCTCGACACAGGCATCGGGCCAGACAGTTACGCAATCATCGCGCTCAACATGGTGGAAGATATGCTTTCCGACCGCGAACAGGCACGTCGCAAAATGTTTGAGCAGGCCGCCGGCGTGAGCAAATACAAGGCCCGCAAACACGAAACACAGCAAAAACTAGAAGCCACCGCCGCTGACCTCGATAGGGTAGAGGATCTATTGTTTGAAATCACCGATCAACTCAAAAAACTCGAAAAACAGGCCGAACGTGCCCAGAAGTACTACGAACTGAAGGCCGAATACAAAACCATCAGCGTCGAATTGGCTGTCCACAACCTTGCCCGGCACAAAAAGACTTATAAAGAACTCGAAAATCAAATCACCCGCGAAGAAGACAATTATCGCAGCACGGAGGCCATGACCCGTCTGCTAGAGGCAGACACGGAGGCAAAACGCAAGAGCCACACAGATAAAGAAACCAGTCTCAGCGAACAACAACAGCATGTAAACCAACTCACTGGACGCATTCGCGGCAAAGAGAACGAGAAGGCCATGTTGGAGCAAAAACGCTCTTTTGTCAACAACGACTTGCAACGCCTCGACGACCAAATTGCGAGCAGCACACGCAATCTGATTTCTCTCGATTCAGAAATAGAGGGCTACCAGACCGACCTCAATTACGAACGAAATCTTGAAGGCGAATTTGAAATCGCCCTTGCAGATGCGCAAAAAGGCCTGGAAAAAGTCCGCTCCGACCACAATCTGATGAAGGGGAATCTGGACGAATTTGTGAAAGACCAGCAGGGCTTTGAACGTGAAATCGTAGAGTTGGAGAAAACCAGAGCCATTCAGTCCAATCAGATCGAGAACCTGCGCCGCGACGTAGAACGCACCCTCGGAGATATCGCCACGCGCCGGGAAGAGATGAAAATGTTGGAGAAAAACCTGGCCGAACAAACCAAGTCCGAATCTACCCAAGCCAAGAAAATAGCCGAAATTGACGAAGCAGAGACCAAGCGCAAGACAGATTTGGCCACTGGCGAACAACAACAAGACGCGCTTGCCAAAAAACTCGCCGACCACAATCGTGGCCTCGATGCCCGCCGCAACGAGCAAAAACTGACCAAAAGCATGGTCGAATCGCTCGAAGGATTCCCCGAGAGCATCAAATTTTTGAGTCAGGACAAGGAATGGGCCAAGCGTTGTCCGTTGTTATCGGATATGTTATACGTTCGGGAGGAGTATAGGATTGTGATTGAAAACTATCTGGAGAGTTACCTCAACTATTATGTGGTGCCCAATGCTGCTGAGGCGATAAAAGCCATTGGGCTGCTCGGCCAAAGCCAAAAAGGTCGCGCCAACTTCTTCATGTTGGATGCTTTCCGCGATTATCAGGCACCACTCACGTTGTTGCCCGGCGGCATTCGCGCCGTGGATGTAGTGGAAGTGGAGGCTCAGTACCGCCCGCTGATGGAGTTTTTGCTGGAAAATGTGATGATTTCGGAGGAAAGCAACCCGTCGGTCAGTCCGAATTCTGACGTGACCGTCCTCTCCAAGTCCGGAACTTTTGTGCGGCGGAAATTCTCCATGTCAGGTGGTTCCGTAGGTCTTTTTGAAGGTAAAAAGATTGGCCGAAAGAAGAACCTTGAAATCCTCGAAACGGAAATAAAGAAGTTGGAAGGCACTGAAAACCAACTCAATACGCAACTCAGCACGCTACGTACCCACATTTCCGCACTGCGTAATGCCGACCAATCAGCTATGCTGCAAAGCGAGCGGGAAGTACTCAACCGCCTCAGTCAGGATAAGGCCGGGATGCAGGCAAAATTGGACAATATCGCGGCCTTTGTAGCCAATTTTGACACCCAGGCGGGCGATGCTAATCAGCGCATCAAAAACCTGACGGAGAGCAATGCGTTGATCGAAACCGTATTGACCAGTAAAACCGCCGCCGCCGATGCCCTGCGCGAACGCCTCACCAGCGCAGATGGCTCTTTCCGCAATGTGGCAGAGCAACTGAGCCACGCCAGCGCGGATTACAACCAAAAAAACATCGAATTCATTCGGCAACAAAACAAGGTGAACACGCTTCGGCAGGAACTCACTTTCCGCGAAAATCGCCGCAACGACCTCCGTCAAACGCTCGCCACCGCTCAAACAAACCTTACCCGAAACAAGGAGGAGATTGGTCTGATAGAACTTGACATCCATCGCATTACGTTGGAATTGACAACTGCTTATTCTGAGAAAAAAGAAAAGGAAGCAGCATTGAGTGGGGTAGAGCAGGCCTATTTCAAAGCCCGGAACGAAATCCATGAACTGGAGAACAAACAGCGTGATAACTTCCGCAAACAACAGGATTTGCAAGTCCTGGTAAACCGCTTGAAAGAGAAGTTCAACGATTCAAAATTTGAGATCACAGCTATTGGTGAGCGACTGCGTGCGGAGTTTGGCATAGGTGTGAACGATGTGATCAACCAGGAGCCAAACCCTGAATATCAACGCGATACGCTGGAGCGCGATGTGAACAACCTCAAACGCCGCCTCGACAATTACGGCGAAATCAACCCCATGGCCATCGAGGCATACAACGAGATCAAAGAGCGCCACGATACCATTGCCGGACAACGCGACGACATTCTTGCCGCCAAAGAAAATCTCGTGCAAACCATGAAAGAAATCGAGGAAACGGCTACGGCTCGCTTCCTCGAATCCTTCGCGCAGGTGCGGGAGAATTTTATCAACGTGTTTCGTACGCTCTTCACTGAAGACGACTCCGCAGATTTGCTGCTCAGCAACCCGGACAATCCGCTCGATTCAGACATTATCATCATTGCCAAGCCCAAAGGCAAACGCCCGCAGACCATCGCGCAACTTTCAGGCGGCGAAAAAACACTGACGGCCATCGCCCTGCTTTTCGCGCTCTATCTGCTCAAACCTGCCCCATTCTGCATTTTCGATGAGGTAGATGCCCCGCTGGATGACGCAAACATTGACAAGTTCAACCGCATCATACGCCAATTCTCCAAGGATTCACAGTTTATCGTGGTGACCCACAACAAAGCGACCATGACAGCGGTGGACACTATTTACGGGGTGTATATGCCCGAGCCGGGGGTTTCGTCCGTCACGCCCGTGGATTTCAGGGCCTTGGGGCACGAGGCGATGGTGTTTGAGGCGGGGTGATTATTTGGTCTATATTTGCAACAAAAAAGACTCGAAATGATAATAAAAAAGCATTTTGAACAAGTTTGGAATCAACTTCGGGCCAAGAAGCGAGAGTATACAGAATTTCTGGATGAGGTGACTGTCCAAAATATCAGAGGCATTAAAGACCTCCCGGTCAGGTTCGACTTTCCGGTCTCCGTTTTGGCCGGGCCAAATGCTTGCGGGAAATCTACCGTTTTGTTTGCCTGCGCCTGCGCTTATCAAGTGCCCGGGGCGAAGATCAAAGATTTTTCTCCTGCGACACTCTTTCCTAATTTGACCAGCAGAACTGAGATTCATTGGGAAGGTGCTCTTGTTCTTGGAACAACAATTACCCAAACTCCAGTGAGCAGGTATTTCGACACAGAATTTCCAACCGTACTTCAATTCCGATACATCCACAACGGAAAGAGCACAGGTATGCAATGGGCTAAGGGCAAATCGTGGAATCGAAGTTTTCTAGGGCAAAAAAGTGGCGAACAGCCCCGCCGCCCAGTTTACTTGCGGACACTTGCCAACCTTACCAGCCCCTCAGAAGTCAGAAGCGTTTTACAGATTGGCCTTCAGGCATTTAGCGTAGAAACCATCACTTCTGATTTGATTGCGTTTGCCCAAAGAATTTTGCCGTTCCAATATTCTGAAATGGCGTTGTTAAGAAAAGGAAGTAAAAATCTGCTTTTTGCCTTTAGAGGCGAAGAACCGCAATATTCCGAGTTCCACATGTCGGCGGGCGAACGAGCATTGCTCCGAATTTCCAAAGAAATTTCCTCCCTCAAAAACGCCCTTATACTGATAGACGAAATTGAAGCAGGGCTTCACCCTTACACCCAGCAGCAAGTGATGCTTGAATTGCAACGTTTGGCTTTGCGCAATGACCTTCAAATTATCATCACCAGCCACAGTCCAGTAATTCTGGACTGTGTTCCGGTAGAGGCCCGTATTTTTCTGGAAAGAACTGCTGATAACGTTGAAGTAAGGCCGCCCTATCGGGACATTATTCAAAAAGCATTCTATGGCCAGGCCATTGAAAAATTGAGCGTGCTCTGCGAAGACGACATGGGTGAAGCATTCCTGCTGGGAGTTATGGATTACTTGAATCCCAAATTAGGTTTAGTGCCAAGCGATATCAAAGTTGGGCGAGATACTGGCAAGACGCAGTTTGAGCAACACATTGACACACTTGGGAAATTTCAACTCCTTGACGACTTCCTTTTTGTGTTGGACGGTGATGCGCGTGACCTCGAAAACAAATTAAAAGCCAAGGCTGCACAATTTGGGGCTGCAATTCAGCCGCTTTTCTTGCCCGGGCAAATACCTGAAGAATGGGCATGGTCCATCTTGAGTCAATACGCGAGTGAATACGCTACCATTTTCGGCTTTGCGACACTGGAACAGCAACTTATCCGTGCCGACACCTTATTTGCCAGTGCGACCGACAAGCAGACAGCGAGAATAAAAAATAAATTTTCCACTTTTTGCGAGCATGACCTTAAACGTGCCCCCACGGATACCATTCGCATCATTGCTCGAAAAGAGGCAGAACGGGCTACCAATGATTTCAAGCTCTTTTTGGATGCCTTTGAACTCGGAATACGCCGTTGGCGAGGGGAATAGGACACGAGGCGATGCCCCGCTAGATGATGCGAGCATTGATAAGTTCAACCGCATCATTCGCCAATTCTCCAAGGATTCACAGTTCATCGTTGTAACACACAACAAAGCGACCATGACGGCGGTGGACACTATTTACGGGGTGTATATGCCCGAGCCGGGGGTTTCGTCCGTCACGCCCGTAGATTTCAGGGCCTTGGGACACGAAGCGATGGTGTTTGAGGCGGGGTAATTATTGCAATACCGGCCCGCCAGCAAGAATCGTGGCGGTTTGATTTTTAGTCAACTTCTTCATCGCTTGTAATTTTTTGAATGTGACGGCCTACTCTGTTTCAGGTTTTCGGCTTCGCCTATTTTTCTTTGGATGCGGCTCTATTGAATAACCAGTCCCGGGCCACTTCCATTGATGGTAGATGCTTGGCCTTTAGTCAACTTTTTCATTGTTTGTTTTATTTTAAAGTGATTGCCTACTCTGTATCAGGTTTTCGGCTGCGCCTGTGTTCTTTGATGATACAAAGGTCAGGGCCGGGCCAGGGCCAAAGGGTAAAAAAGTATTAACAAGCATGAAAAAAGGTCAGCGAAGCAGTTTATAGCATATCGCCATCAACTACACTGTGGTAGCGCTTTTTCAGGTTCCTGAAAAAATACTGGAGCAGGGTCTTTTCCTCAATAATAACAACCGCAGTGCCGTCCATGCCGGGTTGTAACAGGCCCTTGAGCCGACCCAGATCGCCCAAAGAGACGTATAGGTTGAATTGACTGTTCTCATCGGGAGTGAGGCTTATCTGCCGGATATACCCCGGAACGCTACCATATTCGTAAAAAGGGAAGGAATGCACTTTGAGGTTGCAGGACTGCTGCACCTGAAGTTTGCCCACTACGGAAGGCGGACATTTAAGGAAGGCATAAGTAGCCTCATTTGAGCTGTTGATTTTGAGGACGGTGGCTCCACTTGGGATTTCTTTCTCGCCTTCAAACAAAAAAGACACCTTGCCTTCAATAGCACTTTTGACAACGATCGCGCCTTCTGTGATGTCGCAGGCGCCGAAGGTGTTGAAAATTCGGCGGCGGGCGAGTTCAAGTTTGCCTAAGGATTCCGCTGAATCGGATTGGAAATCGGCTTCCAATTTCGCCAGCTGGTTTTGAGCAATCTGGTTTTCGATCCGCGATTGGTTGATGGCTGATTGTAAGCGCAGGTTCTCTCGGTCAAAGCGCAGTTTTTCCTGCTGCAGGGCATTTTCGGCTTGTTTTTGTTGGTTTTCCTTCTCGGTCATGTCAAAACGGGCTACGGTCTTGCTATCGTAAAGGCTTTTGTATGCCTCCGATTTTTCGGTAGCGTCTTTCAATTTGAACCGAAGTTCTTGTTCGTGGGCCGCCCAGGTTTGGTTGCTGAGTTCCAATTGCCGCGTGTTTGCCTCTATACTCGCAAGATTTTGCCGAAAATTGGCGCGAACCATGTCAAGTTGCCGAAGCGTGGAAGTGTGCCGGGCGCCACCAAGATTTGCGGAATCATACAATGCTGCGTTGTAGTCGTTCAATAAAGCCACTACTTCTGGCGAGGTAAGTCGCAAAATCCGATCTCCGGGCATTACTTGTTTGCCGGTCTGAACATATTGCTCCAGCAAATAAACCGGGAAAGGAAATTTATAGACTTCTTCCCGCACATCGTTTTTCAGCACAAAGGGCAATTCGATCTGATCAGGGAATTTGACAAAGTAGGCTGTGGCGCACATAATCACAAACACTGCAATGGCTGCGTACAACAGCTTGCGCAAAAGGCGCACACGCAGGTCGCGCACGGGCACGTCTGACTCCCAATAAAGTCGGCGGTATTGTTGCGGTTCTAGTTCGTCGGTCTCTTTCATGTCGTTGCTCAATAGTTCAAATAAGTGCGCATGAAACTGAAATACAGCCCGTCTTCGCGCTGCATGAGGGCTTCGTGGGTGCCTTCTTCTGCAATTTGACCTTCGTCCATGACCCAAATTCGATCGGCGGTTTTCAGGGTCTGCAATCGGTGTGCGATGCTGATGATAGTTTTTCCTTTGAAATGGGTCTTGATATTTGCCATGATTTTTTGTTCAGATTCAACATCCAACATGCTACTGGCCTCGTCGAGAATGATCAGGTCAGGATCGCTCAGGAACAACCGCGCAAAACCGAGTTTAAGTTGCTGACCGCCAGAGAGATTCGCCCCGTAATCGCCTATTTTGTAATTGTACCCAAGGTATTGGCCCGCCACAAAATCGTGCAGATCGGCCAATTTTGCGGCCCGGATCACGTCGTCCATATCGGCATTTAGGTTGGCGTACAGTATATTCTCCTTGATGGTGCCGTTGAACACATAGATGTCTTGTGGGAAAAGGAACACTTTTTTGCGCAAAGCCGTGGGGTTGATGCGACGCATATCGGTCTTGCCAAACGTGATGCTGCCCTCGTACTGGGAATAAAAGTGGACCAACATCTTGACCAGGGTGCTTTTGCCAGAACCGTTACGGCCGACAATACCGATGTGCTCGCCTTCCTGGATATTGAAATTAAGGTCTTTGAGCACAGGTTTTTCCTGGCTCTTGTTGTATCTGAATTGGAGATTGCTGACCGTGAGCGGGAAAGTCTGGAAATCATTGGCCAAATCGAGCACGGAGCTGTTTTCCTCTTCTTGCACCAGCACATCGTTGAGCCGGGTGATACTGACGGACAACTCTGTGAGGTTGTACCAGATCATAGAGAGGTTGTTCAAGGCGTTGAGCACGATGATAAAAATGGCAGTTACGGCGAGATATTGACCGATGGTGATTTCATTGTTGAAAGTCATGTAGGCCCCGATCCAAAAAATGCCGACCTGACTGACATAGTAAATGCTGCGCTGTACGGAATGCAGCATAGCGCTTTGTTGCTCAGCCTCCATTACCACGTTAAGCGTGCGTTTGTATTTATTTTTCCACTGCCAAAACTTGAAGTTTTCAATAGCGAGCAATTTTACGCTTTGCATGCCCAGGAGGGTATCCAAAAAGTCGCCCAGTGTTTCGAGGTTTCGGTAAAAAACCTTGTAGGCAAGCGCACGGATTTTTGGCGTATAATAGAGTGTTACCAAGGCATAAAGCAACACAAATCCAAGTGCGACCAGACCAAGTTTTAAGTTGTAAATCAATAAGATAGGAACATAGAACAAGACAAACAACAGGTCCACCACACTCTCGATCACGCTTGGGTTTACCAATTGGCGTATCGTGATGTTCTCCTGAAAACGCGCCATGAAATCCTCGCGCTTGTTGTTGTCGTAATATTTCTGGGTAAGGGAAATAAAGTGCTTGAAAAACCTGCTAAAAAAATCCAGTTCGAAATGGACACGTGCATGTACCAGCAGAATATTGCGGACATAAAGCAGGATCACCTGCGTGGCAAAAACGGCGAACATGCCCATGAGGATCACCATGAGCATTTTTTTGTTCTGGTTCACCAGCACATTGTCGACGATGGTCTGGGTGAAAAACGGAATCGCCAAACCCAGCGCTTGCAGCACTGCGGAGGCGAGCAGAATTTGCCAGATCACGGTGCGGAGTGAGTCCAGCACGGGCTGGTAAAATCGCTTGAAAAGAGACTTGCGATGGTCCCGGTATTCCTTGACCGTCTCTTCGAGGTCTTTGTTTTTAAAAATGGCAGGCGTTGGTTCAATGGCAAGGGTGATGCCGTTCCATTTTTTCAAAAAATCTGCCTTGCTGATTTTGTCTTTCCCATAGGCTGGGTCTGCTACCCAAACCGCATCTTCCGTGACATGGTACACAACTAAAAAATGAATGCCGCTGTAATGGGCTATGCAGGGCATTTTGATTTCCGCGAAGTTTTCGTACTCCATTTCGTACGCATCCGCTTGAAAACCAAACTGTTCCGCCACTTCGGCCATGCTGTAAAGATTCACCCCGGAGGTGTTGGCCTCCGTTAATTTGGCCAACAGCGATTGGATATTGTAATAGCCGTAGTACTTGAAAATCATGGCCAGGCAGGTCGGCCCGCACTCCATCATGCCGGTCTGCTGTATGAAAGGGAATGACTTGATTTTCTTCATTTTAAGAAGATGATTGAATTGTTCTCTCGGAGGTACAAAATTTGGCTTGAGTTGGAAAGTGGAACACGGATGACACGGATGAGACACGGATTTGCACGAATTTTCTTATAAAATATGTGCAAATCCGTGTCTCATCCGTGTTCTAACTAGCAACCAAAATCGCTTCTTTAAGGCATAGATAAAAATAATCCCTGATTTGTTCAAAATCTATTGCTTGTGCCTCAAGCAATTGCATGGTACTTCGCTTGTTGTCAATGGCAAATAGGAAACTCCGCCAGGCGGGGTCTTCATCGTCCAACTCATAGACCAGAATTTCATTTTTATTCAGGTAAACCTTGCCGCTCGGGTGTTCCGTGACAAGGCTGCAACCGTCCGCAAATTGAATGGGTCGGCGCAACAAGGCTTCCTCTGGCACGATGTCCATTTGTTGTCGCAGGCGGTTTGTCGTGGTCGGGTTAATCGTTGTCACCGTTTCCATCACCTGCTGTATTTCATCTTCGTAGCACATGGAAGCTTCGTCCTGCAGGTGCAGTTTTTCGAGGAGTCCGAGATTCAGCACATTTAGCAGGTATTGCCAGGCTTTGTAATCAGGTTGTTGACCAAGGCGTTCCAGTTCTGCGACCAGGGCCATTTTGTCAATGACGGGGTGTGGTTCGTGCAAAGGGCCGAGCGCCTCCTCCAGCAAATCGAGTTTGCGCGGATTGATCAGGGAATTGTAAAAAGCCAATCGCCGATCGTACATGCCGACGTTGGCCGGGGCCTTGGGTTTGTTCAGGATGTAATCGGGGAGGTAACGCGCAGCAGGGATGCGCAGGATCTGTTTGTCGTAAAAAAGTTCGCCATGCAGACGTTCCGGGATATTTGCCAAAAAGGGCAAAAACCTGTGGTCGAGGAATGGATATCGTGCGCTGTGACGGTGTGAATAAGCCGCCCGATTTTCGTCCCAAAGCAGTACAAACTGATTGATGTGTACGTTGCTTTTGATGTAATAAAGCATCGGATTGCGCTCCACAGATTGGCCTGAAATGGATTCCACAAAATCATGCTGCAAAAAGCGGTGTGCACCCCACAAGGCGTGTAATCGTTCTGGCAGATGATGACGAAGTTCTGCTTCCGATACTTTCCCGATCATATTTTTCCAACTCTCCTCATGGGTATCAGCATCTTCTACGATCCAGCGCGCCAGACCGCCGTTGAGTTGGTCGCTGCCAGTACCGGTCAGCGTATAAGGGATGTCGGGGTGATGCCTCCGAATGGCATCATGCAGGAGCGTTTTGGTCATGGAATCCGTGTGGGCAAAGGGCGATTCAGCCCTCCACACCCTTTTTTTCCACAATTCCATATCAGAAGCAAGGCGGTGGTAGGGGACCACAAATTGCGTGTTCCCAAAATGCAGGTCATTGGCCAATTGGTCGCAGAGTTGCGTGGTTTCTTCCAGCAGGGTGGTTTGGGTGATGATGGAAAAAGTCTCTGTGGGTTTTATGCGGGCTGCCATGGCGCAGAGGATGGAAGAATCCAGCCCGCCGCTTAAGAAAGAAAATGCGGTTTCGCGGTCCTGAATGCGAATGCGGACGGCATCTTCGAGCAGTTCTATGTATTCATCCATGACCTGTTGGGTACGGCGCTCGTCGCCGTTCTGATGGGTGAGGCCCTCGTGGCCGCCCTCATAAGGATTCCAATAAGCACGTTTATTGGAATCCCCCGTGTTTAAGTCAATGCTTAATTCAGTTGCTTCCTCCAGCAGGAAAATATCCTTGAACCACGCATGGTAGTTTTTTTCTCCGTCGAGCACTTCAAAAGGGATAGAGCGTCGAAGCGCGTTTTTCCAGTCAATCGTTTTGGGGCAACGGGGGTGTTGGAGCAGGAATTTGATTTCAGATGCAAACAAGAAAAAACCTTGCCCTGCGTGATAGAACACCTGTTGTATGCCTATTTGATCCGTCAGAACCTGGGCTTTTTGGCGAGAAGCATCCAGGTAACAGAGCATAAAACGACCGTTGAGTTCGGCAGCAGCGGCGTTTAAACCTAGGAGTGCTACACGCTGGTGCAACAGTTCCAGTTGTTTTTGTGCATCTAAGATTGCATTGGCACCGTAAAATTCACCACAACAATACAAGGCCGATCCATTGGGCATCAAAGATTGGCGCAGGTCGCCCATGAGATGCAGCACCTTATTTTGAAACACTGTGGCATGGTTGAAGGGTGTCGGAAATTTAGCCTTCAGGCGATCGAAATTGAATTCGTTCGCGTTGCCGCGCGTGCTTATGATACCGAAAAAACTGTGCATGGTGTTGCCTGGGAATTTAAGTGTTGGTTCGTCCTGTAATGCCAATTTCCCGAAAGGTTTTGAACTTTCAGGAAATTATGCGAATTCTAGTATAGGTTTTTCGAATGCCGGCTCTGATGCGTGCTTGGGTGGCAATTAGTTCCACTTGAGTCCCCCGCCGTTGACGGTGGCCGTTTGGCCTTTGCTCAATTTTTTCATGACTTTTATTGTTGGTTATGAATGCCTACTCTGTTACAGGTTTTCGGCTGCCCCTGATGGTGCTTGGGTGACAAGTTAGTTCCACTTGAGTCCCCCGCCGTTGACGGTGGCCGTTTGGCCTTTGCTCAATTTTTTCATGTCGTTTTTTTATTTGATGTTGTGTGCCTACTCTGTTGCAGGTTTTCGGCTGCCCCTGTTTTTCTTTGGATGCTGCTCTATTGCAAAACCAATCCTGGGCCACTTCCATTGATGGTAGCTGCTTGGCCTTTGCTCAATTTTTTCATGACTTGTTATTTTTGAATGTGAAGTGCCTAGGTTGTTGCAGGTTTTCGGCTTCGCCTGAGGGTGATTGAATGACAATTAGTTAAATTTGAGTCCACCGCCGTTGACGGTGGCCGTTTGGCCTTTGCTCAATTTTTTCATGACTTTTATTGTTGGTTATGAATGCCTACTCTGTCCCAGGTTTTCGGCTGCCCCTGTATTTTTTTTGATGATACAAAGGTCAGGGCACTCTGAAGGCCAAAGGGTCAAAGAAGTATTAAAATGGGTCAAAAAAGGTCAGTAATCTCATTTGCATCACCGTTGGCGTTTTACCCTTTTTTTGGTATCTTTGATGCTCATAAGACACAGACATTTTTTTAATCAAACTCGCTTCATCATGTATGTTAATCAACTTTTTAAGTCATGGACAGCTATGTCCATGCTGCTGCTCTCGTCCTATTCAATTGCTGCACAGTGTAATCCGCCAGACGCTCTCTGGCTCCACACCCCACAAAACTCCTCTGCCCTTACATTAAACTGGTCCTCCGTTGCAGGTGCTACGCAATATCAGCTTCGATATTGGGAGGCGTCTGCACCGGGCAACAAAACGATCGTCGACAATTTTGCGCAGGTGCCTTCCACTCTGAGCGGGCTGAAAAAAAACACTGAATACGTCCTCGAAATCCGCAGCAAATGTGGCAACGCAATCTCCGCTTGGAGCGCCCCGGTCAGCTATTTAACAGCCAATGATCCGGGATCGTGTAGTTTGCCGACGGGAGTCGCAGTGAATGCTGGGCCTTCCAATATCAACATCAGTTGGACCTCTACTGGCAACCATACCATCCGATACCGTTTGGGCGCCTCGGGCGACTGGCTTGTTCCAACAGGTGCCTTAGCGGTTTCTTCATCGCCGTTTTCCATTACTGGCTTGTCCGCAGGTACTTACCAAATAGAGATAAATCGCCATTGTAGTGCCACCAGCAGCAATTTCATAAGCTCCATGATCATCGTTGCGGGTGGTTGTGCTTCACCCCTCGAACCGATCACGACACCTGGCCCTACAAGTGCCTTGGTTGAGTTGCTTGGAACTAATGGCGTGACAGGGTATAATGTGGAGTATAGACCTGGCACGACCGGCAATTGGATACCCGTTGGTAGCAATATACCACCTTCCAACTACAACTTGAACCCGCCTTTGGCACCTTCCACCCAATATCAGGTTCATATTCAGGCTATTTGCACGACATTAAACAGCAGTTACTCCCCAGCCGCCACCTTTACTACGCTGGCATTTGGCGCCTGCCTGATCAACAAAAACTTTGGTAAAAATCTGAGTGCCGCAGAAATTTTGCAGGTCAACAATACATTCAATGTCCCCAGTCCATTTACGTTTGGCTCTATGATTGGTGTCAATGACGGGGGGCTTGTTTTCAGATCATTCCAAAATGAGGCAAGCAATCAAATTACCCAGCTGACCACCCAATTCAGAAATTTTCATACCATGGATGAAGATTTTGACAATTCTTTGGTGAATTATGACCAGAACTTGAAACCTAAAAATACCAGCCCGGAGGGCACTCCAGCGAATACAGGGTACAACAAAGGTTTGTACAATACTTATCGCAATACACATGGTTTTATCAATATTACCGGTGCTACTGAGCTCTTGCAATACGAGCCTCAATCTTGGAAAGAGAAAATTTACAAGGAAAGTGATTGGTCGGCATCTGGGCCTGCGGGAATAAAGAATTCCTTTGAGAACTATACCAAAAAGTTTATTGATGAATTCGCTCCAGCCAACGGCCTTTTCGATCAAATGCTGGTTTCAAACTTCCAGGTAGGCAACGAACTCTGGGATTATCCAGTGAAAGCAGATTACCACAGTCTGCTCTCCGGCGCAAGAAGCGCTTTTGTAAGCAAATATGGCGAAAGATCTGGCGGCGGGTGGAGGATGAAATTGGTAGTTGGGGCCTTTCAAGCTTTCAGAGACAACAACTGTAGCTCTATGCTTCGGGATTTTTCCAACTGCGGCGGAGACCTGGAACGCCACGATTTTATTGGAGACTATTTAGACCTCGCCGATTGCAATATCCTAAAAGATTTAGATGCCATTGACTGTCATCCATACAGCTTTGTTCAGGGTACCAACAGATGGACTTATCCGGAAGACCCACTGTCCGAAACTTGGCAAATTAGAAATCTGGCAGCTTGGCTGGATATCAACAGAAACAGTGCAACAGGTGTTTTGAGCAATACCTATACCTGGTCTACCGAATACGGGTTTGACAGCGATCCCAGCAAAGGTGTTGGTGAAAAGACGCAGTCTGCTTATCTCATTAGGGGACTGTTGCTGCACAGCAGGTTCCATTATGAAAAAGTGTTTTTTTACAATGCTTTCGATGTCGCGAGACCGACCGACCAATATTACACAGGTTTATTCAACAGTTCAGGTTTTTGGAAAATGGGCACACATCCTTCGGGTGGATGGCCTTCCCCTATAGTGGCGTATGGTGCAAAAGCCAAGCCTTCTTGGTTTGGCATGTTAGATTTGAAGACTCGTTTTGGTGGCCATGTTTTTTATAAAGCTTTGGTGGAAGATGCAGAGGCATACATTATACTGATTGCAAAACCAGATGGCACGGACCCATATCTGGTTTTTTGGGCGCCCTTGAAGACACTAGATGCCGATATCAACCTTGATATTTCCCTGAACAAAATGTTGAATTGGTCAGGGGAGCTAGCGGGGAATTATAAAATTGAAACCCCCATGGGCCAGGTTTTTGCCGAGACCGAAAATCCCGGACAAACATTTACAGCCGCTTCTGGCGCGGAATGTGGTAGCACTACCCTCACTATGATCAAGCGAAATCCGGCATTTATTCGCTTGGTGTCCTGCTCGAACTGTACCAATATTTCCAACCCTGGCAGCATAGCTGCACCCAATCCGAGCAATGGCAACAGTCCGTTTGATCCAGGGCTTATTACCAATGTTTTGGATGCCAATGGCGGTACGGGTGGCAACATCCAGTATCAATGGCAGCAATCATCGGACAACAATAATTTTATCAATATTTCAGGTGCCACATCCAATAATTACGATCCGCCCAGCCTGAACCAAACGAATTACTACCGGCGGGCCTCCAAACGAAGCATTTGTGCCGAATACTTATTTACGCCTTCCATCGTGATTACAGTAACCGGAAGCACTTGCCCAACAGTACTTTCATTCAAGCGCTACTTACACTCAAATGCAGGCTGCAATAGTGCAGGAGACTACTATTACGAAGTGGTGCTCAACAATGTGGCGATTAATGACCAGATCACCCTCGCGGGATTGCCTGCAAATGGGGTAAATGTCACATTGTCAAGCCTAAATGACGTGGCATTTGATGCGCCAATGTTTCATGCCAACTTGCAATATGTTAATGCCAACAGCCTTCGGTGGTTGGTCAACCCAAGCAATGGCGTCACCCAAACGGTAAAAATATACTACTGTTGGGTGAACAGTTATCCAGAACCAGTGGCCACTACTACTGCAAGTTCCTTGTGTACGGGGATCACCACGCCATGTGAAGCGGCGCCTAATTTGACTGACCCGGGTGGCGAAGATCGGAGCGAAACATTGTTGGGGCAGCCATCAAAGGCGATGCTGTTTTCAGTACGGCCCAATCCGGGGACGGATCAGATAACGTTGACCTATTTCGGTGCTCAAGCGACACAGGCAAATTTGCACATTGTTTCCGCCACCGGACAATTGATGACCTCCCAGTCTTTTTCGGAATTAGAAAACGAACAACAGTGGCAAATTAAAACCGATGCCTTGCCTTCTGGTTTATACCTCTTGTTTTTGCAAATAAACGATGAAGTTCAGCACCAGATTTGGCAGAAGATTTGAGCATCCCAAGCATGTAGCCAAAGGCAAAATCAAGCGTATCTGGCAAGCGCTGGACCTATTGGGTATTATGCGGCAGTTAAAGGAATGAGCCCTACTTCCCATTTTTACCATTATTTAGCACAAAAAAAACATTTGCTACCTTTGCGTCTATAAGGAAGCGTTTTCCCTAACAGGCGCGTCTTTTGTTTTGCACCCTTTTTTTAATCACTTATTCTTCCTTCGTTTTGAATCTTAGACAACTTTTCCAGCCTTGGACAGGTATATCCATGCTGCTGCTCGGATCCCTTCAAGCCCTTGCCCAGTGCAGTCCACCTGCCACGCTCTGGCTTGTTCCGCCACAAACTTCCACAGCCCTCGTGCTCAAATGGCCAGCCGTAGTAGGCGCCACCCAATTTCAACTTCTATACTGGGAAAGTTCCGCCCCTGACGACAAAACCATCGTAGATGATTGTGGGCCAGCACCTTTCACGCTGAGGGGGCTTCGCAAAAACACTGCATACACCCTCCAAATCCGATCAAAATGCGGCAATTCGACTTCCGACTGGAGCACCGCCATTAGCAGTGCAACCATCAATAGTTCGGGATTGTGCAACAACCCACCATCGGGGGTAATCGTCAGTGCCGGTGCCTCCGAGATCGGTGTCCAGTGGGCCAGTGCCGGAAGCCACACCATCCGATATCGTATGGGCGATTCGGGCGAATGGCTGATTCCACCAGGAGCCTTAACGATCCAAAACGCACCGTTTGCTATTGCTGGCTTGTCGTCGGGTATGTATCAGGTGGAAATAAAGCGCAATTGCAGCGCCACCGCCGGGGATTATCATAGATCCATCGTAATCCTTGGAGATACTTGCGCGACTCCCATGGCGCCTCTAGTGACCGCAAATAGCACGAGCGCCTTAGTGGACTTGCCTGTTGTCTCGGGGGTCAATGGCTACAATTTAGAGTACAGCATTGGCATGAGTGGCAACTGGGTTAGTGCTGGCAGCAATATTCCTCCCTCAGGCTATCTTTTGAACCCACCTTTGGCCCCTTTGACCCACTATCAGCTTCAAATACAGGCTGTTTGCAACTTTGGCCTCAGCGGTTTTTCTCCCCCGGCCTCTTTTACTACGGCACAGCAACTTGGGCCTTGCCTGGCCAATAAAAATGCGGGCAAATACATGAGTGCCGATGAAATTTTGCAACTCAACGAGCAAATCAACACCCCAAGCCCATTTTCATTTGGAACCATGATTGGGGTAAATGACGGAGGGCTTGTGTTTAGGTCATACCAAAATGAAAGCAGCAATCAAATTACCCAGTTGACTACCCAATTGAGGAATTTTCACACGATGGATGAAGATTTTGACAATTCCTTGCAGAATTATGATCAGAATATCAAGCCAAAAGATACCAATCCGGAAGGCACACCTGCCCACACCGCCTACAACAAAGGTCTGTACACGCTCTACCGTCAAACACATGGATTTGCCAACATAACGGCTGCCACGGAACTCCTGCAATACGCGCCGCAGTCCTGGAAAGAGAAAATCTACAAAGAAAGCGATTGGTCGGTATCTGGGCCGGCGGGCATTATGGGATCTTTTGAGAACTACACCAAAAAATTTATTGATGAATTTGCGCCTGCAAACGGATCGGGCACACAAATCCTGGTCTCGAACTTTCAGATAGGCAACGAACTATGGGATTACCCAATGAAAGAAGATTATCACAGCCTGCTATTGGGGGCCAGAAGTGCATTTATCAACAAATACGGTGAAAAATCAGGCGGTGGATGGAAAATGAAATTGGTAGCGGGCGCATTCCAGGCCTACCGCGACAACAATTGCAATTCCATCCTGCGCGATTTTTCAAATTGCGATGGAGCACTGGAACGACATGATTTTATTGGAGACTATTTAGACGTTGCAGATTGTAACTTTTTGAAAGACTTGGATGCGCTGGATTGCCATCCCTACAGTTTCAAGCCGGGAACGACCCAGTGGACCTTCCCTGAAGACCCCAATTCAGAAGGCTGGCAAATTCGGAATCTGGCCGCTTGGCTGGATGCAAATAAAAACAACGCGACGGGTATTTTGAACAATACCCGCTTATGGTCAAGCGAGTACGGTTTTGACAGCAATCCAGAAACCGGCGTAGGAGAGAAGACCCACGCGGCTTACCTGTTGCGGGGATTGTTGTTGCACAGTAGGTACCACTACGAAAAAGTGTTTTTTTACAATGCATTTGACGTGGCAAGGCCGAGCGACCTATATTACAATGGGTTGTACAACAGTTCTGGGTTTTGGAGAATGGGCACACATCCCGCGAACAGCGCCTGGGCTTCTCCTATCGAAGCACATGGCGCGACTGCTAAACCCGCCTGGTATGGAATGTTGGATTTAAAGACCCGTTTCGGCGACCACGTTTTTTACAAAGCCCTGGTAGAACATGCCGATGCGTACGTGTTCATGATCGCAAAGCCGGACAGCACAGAACCTTACCTTGTGTTTTGGTCTCCACAACAGACAAGCGATGCCAATATCAACGAGGATATCACGCTAAGCAAGGTAGTAAACTGGCAAGCAGCATTGTCTGGAAATTATAAAGTAGATACGACGCTGGCGCAGACTTTTGCCGAGAACACATTTCCAGGCCAATTCTTTGCAGCCACATCTATCATGGAATGTGGCATCACCATCCTTAATACCATCAGGCGGAATCCTGCTTTTATTCGACTAATTCCCTGCTCAACTTGCGCTAATATCACGGATCCAGGTAACGTTGTTGGGCCTTTAACCAGCAGCGGAGTCATTCCATTTGATCCCGATCTAATAGCCAACGGCTTGGATGCCAGTGGCGGTAGCGGCGGAAACCTGGAATATCAATGGCAGCAATCCACAAACAACCTCGATTTTGTTGACATCCCCGGTGCCACAGGGCTTAGTTACAATCCACCGAGCCTTACGGAGACCACCTTTTTCAGGCGCGCTGCTAAAAGAAGCGCTTGTGCCAAGTTTTACTTTACACATTCCGTGACTATTACTGTTCTTTTTAGTGGTTGTCCGAAAATAGTCTCTTTTCAGCGTATCCCGCATGACATGGCAAGCTGCAACCCTGCGGGGGACTATTTCTATGAAATTGTGCTCAGCCAGGTGGTGACCAACCAAATAATAGCCTTGACCGAATTACCAACAAATGGGCTCCATATTCCTTTGAGTATGCTCAATGGCGTTGCCTTAAACCCTGCGACTTTTTTCGCAAGCGTGCACTATGTGGACAACAGTTCTTTGGACTGGCATGTAAAGGCCAGCGACGGTAGTACCCAAACGCTCCGATTGTATTACTGTTGGACAAATAATTACCCAAGCCCTGTGGAATTTACTTCTGCCTCCGCTTTATGCTCTGGGCAAACCGTGCCTTGTGTGGAAGGCTTTGGCGTAACCGAACCAGAAACTGAGGCAAGAAGTGAAGCCCTTTCAAGCAAAACTTCGGGATCCTTCCGATTTACCGTAGCTCCCAACCCAGGCACAGATCATTTGCTGCTAACATATTCAGGAAGAGCACTGACTCAAGCCACCTTGCGAATCGTAACACCAACCGGCCAATGCCTTTCCACCCGTAATGTTTCGAATTTGGAAGACCAACAGCAGTTGGAAATAGATACGAGCGATTTGCCTTCGGGAATTTACTTCTTATCCTTGCAAACAGGGTTGGAAGTTAAATGGGTGCTCTGGGAGCGGGTTTGATGTGGCTTTATTTGTCTTCTATTTATCAAAAGCCGCATTTCATCTTTTGTAAAAAAACACATTTTCTACTTTCGAGCCTGACTTCTGCCAGAAGTCAGGCTCTTTTTATTACGATCCCCCTTCATGCATTAAAATCAAAACTATTCACTCAACTACTTATCGGTATGTTATCACTCAAGAAGACCCTGATTCTCGCCTCGCTTTTGTTGTCATTTAGCCAATTGTTTGCCACCCATATTGTAGGTGGAGGCATGACTTATGAATGCCTTGGCAACTCCGGCAACGGAATTCTTTATCGTTTCACGATGAAAGTTTATGTGGATTGCATCAATGGCCAAGTATCATTTGATGATCCGGCCAATATTGCCATTTACCGTGGCACCGAACAGTCCAATACACTTTTTAATGACTTTCAGATCAATCTTGGGTCATTCCAATTTATTACTGTAAACGAACCAGACTGTATTGGCAACCTCCCTGACATTTGCGTTCAGGAGGGCATCTACACTTGGGAAGAAGTGTTGCCATTGAGCAACCAAAGCTATTTTGTTGTCTATCAACGCTGTTGCCGTACCAATGCCATCGCCAACATCATAGACCCTGGGGGCTCCGGGGCAACGTATTCTGTAGAAATTACCCCAACGGCCCAAACATTGTGCAACAGCAGCCCGGTATTCAACAACTTCCCTCCGGTGCTCATCTGCAACAACTACCCTTTGGAGGTAGATTATTCTGTTACTGATCCAGACGGCGACGTGTTGGTGTACAGTTTTTGTGCGCCGTACAACGGTGGTGGTAATACAGGTGGTGGTTGTAATTCGCCAGTTCCTAACCCTCCCTGCCCGCCACCTTTCGATGAGGTAGTTTTTGCAACCCCGCTCTATTCTGCGGGAGCGCCTATGGCTGGCAACCCTGTGGTACAAATCAATCCGGTAACCGGGGTAATCAGCGGTACACCGCAGATGAACGGTCAATTTGTGGTGGGCGTTTGTGTGGAAGAATATCGCAACGGGCAATTGTTGTCTGTCACACGTCGCGATTTTCAGTTCAACGTCACACCTTGTGCACCACAAGTCACGGCATTGGTTGAATACGACGAGCTGGCCGGCCCGAAACAGTATATTATCCGACAATGCGATGGCTCGACAACGGTCACCATTATCAACGAGAGTTTGCCACTGGCCAATATTCAAACTTTCGAGTGGATATTTGACTTGAATGGCGCCATCTTGCAAAACAACACCGATTTCGACCTCACGGTCAATTTTCCTGACTTTGGTATTTACAATGGTATATTGGTACTCAATGAATTCTTGGATTGTGGCGACTTAGCATTTATCCAAGTGGAATTGTACCCGCCTGCATCGCTTGACCTTGGCCCAGATATTCTGGTATGCAAAGACAGCACCATCGTGCTCGATGCAGGGCCGGGCTTTACCAGCTACCAATGGCAGGACGGCTCAACTGCCCAGACCTTCAGCGCCACTACAACCGGACTTTACGAGCTCGCTGCTACCGATGCCTGTGGCAATGTACTGAACGATGCTGTGCAGATCACCCTCAGCCAAATTCCTGACCTTCAATTGCCAGATCTCAGTTTGTGTCCTGGCGAATCCACCATTGTGACCGTTCCTGGCTTTGTCCAGTACACCTGGACGCCTGGAGCAGGGCTGAGTTGCACGGATTGTGCGAGCGTCACGATCCAGCCTACCGCGAGCACGATCTACACGGTTGCAGCGGTCAATCAAGATGGCTGTGCTACAGACGGAAGTTTCCAAGTCACTGTCCTCCCCACACCGATGATTACCCGTATGATTCAGTTTTACCCAAACCAATCCGTAACACTCGGTGGCCAAACATACACACAATCCGGTACGGTAGTGCTTACAGTGCCATCCACCACGGGTGGTTGCGATTCGTTGAACACCTATATTTTAGAACTCATTCCCACCACGCTTGAGCTACAGTGCCCGGCTAACCTCACGGTGGCGTTGCCCAACAATGCTACTACAATACCCGTGAACTACGCCCAGCCAACGGCCACTACAGACTGCCCAGGAGCACCGCCCACGATCACTTTGTCGCAAGGGCTTCCATCTGGAGGGAATTTCCCGGCAGGGTTGACCACCGTTTGTTATGATGCCAGCAATACCTGTAACAATCAGGACAATTGCTGTTTCACCGTCTTGGTGAGTACGCTGGATCTACAATGCCCGCCAAATGTGACGGTTGCGCTGCCCAATAATGCCACCACCGTGCCAGTGAACTACGCCCAGCCAACGGCCACTACAGACTGCCCAGGTGCACCGCCCACGATCACTTTGTCGCAAGGGCTTCCATCTGGAGGGAATTTCCCGGCAGGGTTGACCACCGTTTGTTATGATGCCAGCAATACCTGTAACAATCAGGACAATTGCTGTTTCACCGTCTTGGTGAGTACGCTGGATCTACAATGCCCGCCAAATGTGACGGTTGCGCTGCCCAATAATGCCACCACCGTGCCAGTGAACTATGCCCAGCCAACGGCCACTACGAACTGCCCTGGCGCAACACCCACAGTTCAATTGACACAAGGACTTGCTTCTGGCGAAAATTTCTCTGCTGGCGTGAACACCATTTGTTACGAAGCCACCAATACTTGCGGCAACAGCAAGTCATGCTGCTTCACCGCGACCGTCACGACGCTTGACATTCAATGTCCCGCCAATGTGACAGTCGCATTGCCCGTAGCGGCCACAACGGTTGTCGTAAACTACGCAGCGCCTACAACGACTACCAATTGCCCAGGTTCAACCCCTGCTGTCAGTCTCTTACAAGGACTTCCGAGCGGAGGCGCTTTCGCATTGGGAGTCAACCAAGTATGCTATGAAGCCAGCAATACTTGTGGAAATCTTGACAATTGCTGCTTCAATGTTACCGTATTGCAGTCCGCGCCTCCTTGCGACATCAAAATCATCGGTTGCATGAAGTACGAATTGCTCGATATCCGGCTGGATTCTATCAAACAGCCAAGATTCCGCATTCGGGTGACCAACTTCTGTGCTTCAGAAATGGATTATGCCATGATCGAATTGCCTCCTGGCGTCGTAGGTGTGACGCCTGTGAATGGCAGCATCTACACAGCGCCCAATACAGGAAATCAGTACCTGGTACGCAATCCGAATGCTTCTCCGTTCTACTCTACCCGCTACCGTTCGGTGGGCATTGGAATTAACAACGGTCAGTCAGACGTTTTGGAGCAACGACTGCCACAACAGTCCTTCCCAAATAACTACATCCACATGAACGCTAAGCTCAAAAACGGTCAATCGTTTGAGGCTTATCTCAATACGTTCTACTGTCCGGTGCAGCCTTGGGCCGGATCAAAGTTAGAAGAAGAAATAGAGCGTGAGGATATGGATACTGAGCGTTCTACATTCGCGATTCGTCCCAATCCGACCGACGGCTTGCTTTATGTGGATCTCAGCGAATGGCTGGGACACTCAGCACAAATTCAGGTGCTGAACGCTCAGGGACAGTTGGTCTTGAATCGTCAATTTGAGGCTGGAAATGAATGGCTTGAAATAAACATGGATCGCTCCTTGGCCAATGGGCTTTACTACTTAGTGGTTCAGCCTCAAGGTGGGGAAAAAGTAGCGACGAAATTTGTTTTGGAGCGATAGAAAGCGATTTCCGACAGATTTGGTATAAAAAGAATGGCAGACCCGAAATCAGTTTGATTAAGGTCTGCCATTCTTATATTTGTGCGTAAAAATTGCATTGTATCTGGATATAAAACATTCCATAACATGAACGCTACAAAAAGATTCGCTGGTTTTGTATGGATGCTTTTGGCCTTTTTCGGCATCTATATTATGGTGCGCCAGGCAGGCATAGAATTCGGAGAAAGCCCAGCACTCGACACCCGTATTTTCTGGTACACCATTATCCCTATTTTCACGCCTATCATGCTTGGGCTTGGGTTGTTCGGCTATTATTGTATCAAAGGAGAGTATAATCGGGTTTAAAGTTTGACCATGATAGTCTCTACCACCTCTTCTGTTGGAGCAATGAGTTCGATGAGTTCGCCAGTTTCTTCATCGAGATGTGCTTCTTTTTCGCCCTTCATATTTTTGAGCAAAGCCTCGTGCTGTTTTAATTTTTCTTTCATTTGCTCAAACGCATCGTGCAACCTGAGCCAAGTCGGGTCGTTGTCGAATTTGAACACGGAGCGTTGAATGTTCGAGACCTGCGCGTCGGCGTAGTTGAAAGACTTCATCCCCGTCTCTTGCGCCTGTATGAGCGCTGCTTCGCGCAGGTTTTCCATTACGGTTTTGAAATACACTTCGTAACGTTTCATCTCGACGTAAACTTTCAGCAAGTCGTACTTTCCGCTCTCCATTACTTCGAGCGCGTCCGTCTCGGCCAGTTCGACAAGTTCATTTTTGCTCAGCCCGCGGTCAAGCGAACCTAATGGCTTTACAAGTCCCATGATCTGTTTTTTGTTGAACAATAAATAGCACTGTAAAGGAAATGAAAACGTGCTTATGCTCTGTATGAAAATACCTGACTATTTTTCGCCCGCCAATTAATAATCAGTTAGGCATCACGAATCTAGCAACATGACCACGCAAATCAAAACCCTCGCTGAATATCACGAAGTATATGCCCGCTCCGTCGCTGATCCCGAAGGCTTCTGGGCCGAACAAGCCTCCTCGTTTCATTGGCAAAAACCTTGGAGAAAAGTGCTGAATTGGAACTTTCGCGAACCCAAAATCCAGTGGTTCGTGGGCGGGAAACTCAATATCACAGAAAATGTGCTGGACCGCCATCTTGCCACCCGCGCCAAACAAACGGCCATTCTTTGGGAACCGAACGACCCCAAGGCCAAACCTGTCAAGCTCTCTTACAAGCGATTGTACGAGCAAGTCTGCCAGTTCGCCAACGCCCTTAAAGCCCAGGGCATAAAAAAAGGAGACCGGGTTTGTATCTACATGCCCATGACTCCGGAATTGGCTGTAGCGGCCCTGGCCTGTGCCCGCATTGGGGCAATTCATTCCGTGGTTTTTGCTGGTTTTTCGGCTGTTTCTGTGGCAGACCGTATCAAAGATGCCCAATGTGTGGCGGTTATTACCAGTGATTTCAATGCGCGTGGCGCGAAGGATATTCCGGTCAAGTCCATTGTAGATGAAGCACTTGCGCTCGGGTGCGATGCTGTAAAAACGGTCATCGTTCACAAAAATACGGGCGACCATGTGCATTGGAACAAGGGCAGGGACATCTGGTGGCACGATGCCATTGCAGGCAAGCGCAGACGTTGCAAAGCCACAAAAATGGACTCCGAAGACCCGCTTTTCATCCTTTATACAAGCGGCTCCACAGGCAAACCGAAGGGTGTAGTGCATACCCACGGCGGCTATATGGTCTATACCGAGTACACGTTCCGCAACGTGTTTCAATATCAAGAGAACGAAATCTTCTGGTGTACTGCCGATGTGGGTTGGATTACGGGCCATTCCTACATCATTTACGGCCCGCTGCTTGCTGGCGCCACCAGTTTGATATTCGAAGGGGTGCCTACATTCCCAGATGCGGGCCGATTCTGGGATGTCATCAAGCGACACAAAGTCAACATTTTCTACACAGCGCCTACAGCCATCCGGGCGCTCATGGCAGCTGGCGACCGTTGGGTAAAAAATCGCCGAATGCCTTCGCTGCGTGTACTCGGTACCGTTGGCGAACCGATCAATGAAGAAGCTTGGAACTGGTACAATGAAAAAATCGGCAAAAAACGATGCCCAATCGTTGACACCTGGTGGCAGACCGAAACAGGCGGCATCCTCATTTCACCTATTGCTGGCCTCACGCCAACCAAGCCTTGTTTTGCTACGCTTCCAATGCCCGGTATTCAACCCATTCTCGTAGATACCAATGGCAAAGAATTGAAAGATGACCCCTCCGGCGCAAGTGTGGAGGGATTGCTTTGTATCCGTTTTCCTTGGCCGGGCATTTTGCGCACTACCTGGGGCGACCATGAACGCTGCCGCCAGAACTATTTCGCGACCTTCAAAAACCTCTATTTCACCGGCGATGGCGCCCGCCGTGACCACGACGGTTATTACCGAATCATCGGGCGCGTGGACGATGTTATAAATGTCTCAGGTCATCGCATTGGCACCGCTGAAGTGGAAGATGCGATCAACAAACACGACAATATCGTGGAAAGCGCCGTGGTAGGTTTCCCACACGACATCAAGGGACAGGGCATTTATGCTTACGTGATCACGAACCATATTGTGGAGCACACGGAAGATTTTCGCAAAGAGGTACAGGCAGTAGTGACCAGGGAGATTGGCCCGATCGCCAAGCCTGATGTTATTCAGATAGTGCCGGGTTTGCCCAAAACCCGTTCAGGCAAAATCATGCGGCGGATCTTGCGGAAGATTGCAGAAGGGGACACCTCGAATTTGGGGGATATTTCAACGCTTTTGAATCCGGAAGTGGTGGAGGAGATTAGGTTGGGGGCGAAGGCGGTGTAAAAGATGTTTACCTTTGCCATGATATGGAAGTAACTGAAATTACATCATCTGACAATAGGATATGTTTTACAAAAATGGACTCACCACTTTTGGTGGGAACTTTTCTACATGCGGTCTAACGGGGACGTTAAAACGGGAAACCAATTTACTTGCCTGTCACCAAGTAACGGAGGTTGTTTAGTGGATTTTCAATTGAATTACAGCAAAGAAATTTCTTTGGCAGGAGCATTGAAAGGACATAAACCGGTCAATTACAGAACGGAAAGTTTTGAAGACGACAGTGGGGCCGTTACATTTAGGCTCGCAGATGCAAGAACTGGCACGGGCACTAGAGAATCCGGAAAGAGAATCCGAACGGATTTAATCAATATGTTCACTGATACCAAGAAGGGCATCGTAATTGATTTTGATGGGCTTTCAGTGATTTCTTCCTCTTTCGCCGACGAATTAGTTGGTAAAATGCTGGTCCACTTTGGCTTTTTCGGCTTTAACCAAATCGTGCGATTGAAAAATATGAACCAGACGATTCAAGCTATTGTTGAGCGTTCTGTTGCACAGCGAATGGCAGAAGCATTCACCTAAATCTTCTGCTCATGCGCCTTAACAGCATTGCAACTATCACACTTGCTCTCCTCTTCATCAACCCCCTCCTCGCCCAGCACCAAACCTACTTCCCCGACCCCGACACCTCCATACAACGCCCCCTCGAAGCCTGGCAGGACCTGAAATTCGGCCTGCTCCTGCACTGGGGCGCATATAGCCAGTGGGGCATCGTGGAAAGTTGGAGCATTTGCCCCGAGGACCTTTCATGGGCCACGGGCGGGCGAAAACCGGGTGTGGCTGACAATTACCAAGATTATGTGCAGGCCTATGAAAACCTGCCTAAAACTTTCAATCCAATCAAGTTCGACCCCGAACGCTGGGCTGCCGCCGCCCGTGACGCAGGCATGAAATACGTTGTGTTCACCACCAAGCACCATGACGGGTTTTGTATGTTCGATTCAAAATATACGGACTACAAAATCACGGGTTCCCAAAGCCCATTTGCCGCCGATCCACGCGGCAATGTGACCAAAGAAATCTTCTCTGCCTTCCGAAAAGAAGGTTTTTGGACAGGGGCATATTTCTCCAAACCAGATTGGCACTCTGACGATTACTGGTGGAAACAATTCCCGCCCAGCGATCGAAATTGCAACTATTCCATTCAAAAATACCCTGAAAAATGGGCAAAATTCAAGCAATTCACCCACAACCAAATGGAGGAACTGATGTCGGACTACGGCAAAGTGGACATCCTCTGGCTCGACGGTGGTTGGGTGCGTAAAAAAACCGACGAAGAAATCAAAACCGAACTTTTCGAGGTGTATGAAAACAGTCGTTGGACCCGCAACCCCCAAAGTCAGGACATTGACATGGCTGGAATTGTGAAAGCCGCCCGCGCCAAACAGCCCGGCCTGATCGTCGTAGACCGTGCGGTGCCGGGTGTATATCAGAATTACCTAACGCCAGAACAGCACATCCCGGAAACAGGCCTTCCATATCCCTGGGAAACCTGCATGACCATGGCTACCAGCTGGAGTTATGTGCCTGACGATGTGTACAAACCCACGGATGAAATCATCGAAAAACTCGTTGATATCGTGAGCAAAGGAGGCAATTATCTGCTCAATATTGGCCCCAGCCCAACGGGAGAATGGCACGAAGCAGCGTACGAACGTCTTCAGGAAATCGGAGCCTGGATGAAGATCAACAAAGAGGCTATTTATGCCACTCGAATGTACAGCAGCTTCAGCGAAGGCGAGCGCATACGTTTCACCCAATCGAAAGATGGAAAAATCAGGTACGTTTTTCTCTTTGACGCACCCGAGGGAAAGGTTTTGCTGGCAAAAATGCCTTTTTCAAAGAATTCCAAGGTCAGTATTTTTGGAAGAGCCGGGAGATTGCCTTGGCGATCTACGGACCAAGGCATTGAGATTCGTTTTCCAGAGGATGTGGATACTTTGGGGCAGTTCGTTTGGGTTTTGAAAGTAGAATGAGGCTTGGATGGGACCCGTATTATGAAGTTGGAACACGGATTGCGCGGATGAGACACGGATGGTTCTCGATACTATAATCCGTGCAAATCCGTGTCTCATCCGCGCAATCCGTGTTCCCTTCACCCTGGCTTTAAAATACAGCCCAATTTTTTTTAAAACACATCCCCAAAATCCAAGTTTGGCACGATTCTTTCTGTAAATAGTTCATTCTTGCTCGGCTCACGCTGGCTTATAATCTCTTGAACTTAATCTCTTCTAATCGGTAAGAAAAGAATGAGCCGTCTCGCTTTCCCGGGGACGGCTCTCTTGTTTTGGAGTACCGAGGAATAAGCGCCCCGGAACGGAGTTCCGGGGTACATTTGTCCATGCTGAAAATCGCCTACTCGCCCATTTACAAATACGAACTCCCGGATGGGCATCGCTTTCCAATGGCGAAATACGAACTGCTACCAGAGCAATTGCTATGGGAAGGAACCGTCAGCGAAGCCAATTTTTTTCACCCGGATTTACTTGCTGAGGAAGTTGCCCTGCTCACGCACACTCCCGAATGGTGGGCAAAAATGAACGAAATCAGGCTTTCTGAAAAGGAAATACGCGCCATAGGTTTCCCCATCAATGAGCATTTTGTGCGACGTGGACGCCACATCTCCAATGGCACACTGCAAGGCGCACAATGGGCGCTCCAATTTGGTTGTGCGATGAATATTGCAGGTGGCACCCACCACGCTTTTGCCGACAGAGGCGAGGGCTTTTGCTGTTTCAATGACCAGGCCGTGGCTGCCAATTGGCTGCTAAAGAAGGCGTTAGCACAAAAAATATTGATTGTGGATTTGGACGTGCATCAAGGCAACGGTACAGCCAAAATTTTTGAAGACGAGGCCCGCGTATTCACGTTTTCGATGCATGGAGAGCGAAATTACCCCATCCGAAAAGAAAAATCTGACCTCGACATTGGCTTGCCTGATGGTACGGAAGATGCGTTTTACCTCAAAACTTTGCGCGAAAACCTGCCACGTATTGCCGATGAATTCCAGCCCGATTTTGTGTTTTATCAAAGTGGAGTGGATATTTTGGAATCTGACAAGCTTGGTCGGCTAAGTGTTAGTCGTTCGGGTTGTCGCGAACGTGATCGCATCGTGTTGTCTTTTTGTAAAGCCAATCAATTGCCAGTGGTGGTCAGCATGGGCGGCGGCTATTCACCCCGAATTGCCGACATTGTCGAGGCGCATGCCAATACGTTCAGGGTGGCGCAAGAAGAGTTTTTTTAGGAAGAGGATGTCTCACAAGTGGTAGCACGGCCTTTGGGCCGTCGGGACAAAGGGCGTTTACGCCCTTGTTATTGAAAACCTGCGCCGTAAACGGCGCAATTCCCGACGGCGTAAACGCCGTGCTACCACTTATCAGACACCCTCTTTTTACCGTAACCGTCCCAGGCCATATTTCTTGATCACACGCCGCACTTTGTTTGCCCATTCCGGGTCAGCGGCGTAGCCGGGCTCTTTTTTTATTGGATCAGCGCTCATCGCGGCTAAGAAACATTCAAGGTCATAAGTTGCACAAGCCAGTGCATCGCGAAACCATTTTCGGCTGTTGAGAAATGCTGCGAAATCTCGTACCGCTTCGCGAGGATTTTCGTATTTTCGAAAATGCGAATCAGTGCCCTCGTGCCACATTACAAAAGTAGGCCCGCTCCATATTTTGGTTGCTCGCATCCCAAAAGGGTTGTTGGCATTTTGGTAAAGATAACTGGTGAAACCAGCGCTTTCCAAAATTGCGATGCCGATAAAAGCGGTAGCAGGCACGCCCTCCTCTCGCTCCATTTCTTTGGCTTCCCGAATGAATTCCACAACCAGATCAACCGGAGCTCCAAATGAATCAGACACCATTTGTGCAACCCGCTGAATGGCTGCCGAGTCAAGCATTATTGGTTCGCCATATGTATATGTTTGGGCGACGGCAGCATTGATGTAAAAACAAGTAAACAGAGCGAGGATTAAAACTTTTGGATTAAAAACCGGAATTTGTGCATTGACAATCATTTTCGGACAGTGTTTGATTTTGTGATTAAAAACGCTTGGAATCTCTGGGTACTAGGTGCTAAAACTCAAGCGTCGGCCAAAGGTACACGCCTTCATTCGTGGAAAATAGTGTAATTAGCGGCAAAAATAGATGACTTCTTCCCAGGCACCCAAAACCATGTATTTTTGTCCAAATTCAAGATCGTTCTTCAAATGAGCAAAAAAAACAAGCCGTTAACGGCAAAGCAAGCACCAGCACTGCAACATCCATTAAAGCGCGATTGGACGATATGGATTGTAATGATTGCGGCCATGATACTGTACGCTGTCACCTTCGGTTTTGACTTTGTACTCGATGATGAAATTATGACGCGCAGCAATGCTTTTGTCAATAAAGGCATATCTGGAATAAGGGAGATTTTTACGCATGGTACGCTATACGGATTCAATGGGATGAACGACCAGTCTTATCGTCCGCTTATGTTGGCAAATTTTGCTTTTGAGAAATCTTTATTTGCTGGCACTGCGGGGTCTTATCACTTTTTCAACGTGTTTTATTATGCTTTGGCCAGTGGTATTTTCTATCTTTTTTTAAAAAAAGCATTGGGGTCTGAAAGTTTGATTCCATTATTGGCCACCTTGTTCTTTGTTGCCCATCCAATTCATACAGAAGTAGTTGCCAATATCAAAAGCCGCGACGAGATACTGAGCTTCCTGTTTGTCTCTTTGAGTCTTTTATATGTATTAAAATACGTTCAAGAAGGGAACAAGACCACAACGCTGGTGCTTAGTTTGCTTTGTTATCTTGCGGCTGCGCTTGCAAAAGAAACGGGTTTGGCAATGCTGGGACTGGTTCCTTTGACGCTGTGGTTTTTTACCAGTTTAAAACCAGGTCGTATTGCCACCATTACAGCCATTTTCCTTGCTCCAGTCGCGCTCTATTTCCTTATGCGCGGGAGCGCGATGGACAATATGTTTTTTTCGTCCGATATAAAGGATTTGGTGAACAATACACTCTCTGGCGCAAGGACAAATGGTGAATGGTTTGCGAGCCGTATCATGATTTTAGGAAGATATTTAGGTTTATTGATTTTTCCACACCCTTTGAGCTATGACTATTCCTATAATCAAGTGCCATTGGTTGGAATAAGTGATATAGGTTTTTTGATTTCGTTGTTCGTTTACCTTGTATTGGCAGTGCTTTTTGTTTGGGGCTTGGGCCAGAAAAAAATCTTTGCTTATGCCATCGGATTTTATGTCGTGATGATGGTTTTGGTCTCCAATTTTTTAACACCCATAGGTGCTACCATGGCAGAAAGGTTTTTATTTAGTGCCTCTGCGGGCTTTTGTTTGGCTTTGGGATGGGGCATTGCTGCATTGGCACAAAAATTTCAATGGTCTAAAAACATTTTATATACCATAGCTGGGGTTATTCTGTTCCTGTACGCAGTCAAAACGTATACCCGCACACAAGTTTGGTCATCTCCCGAAAAACTATTCAAATCCGGGCTTGAAACTGCTCCCAACAGTGCCCGCGCACAAAATCACTACGGCACTTACTGGCGTACCCTGGCAGAAGGAATTCAAAATCCGCAGGATAAAAACAAAGTGGGGCACTATTCTAAAGCGCTGACCTATTATCAAAAATCACTGGAAATATACCCGGGATATTCCGAGGCACAATACAATCTGGGTGTTACTTATATGGCACTCGATAAAACGGAGGAAGCCCGTATCGCATTCGAAAACACCTTGAAGATAGATTCTACTTATCAAGGTGCGCTGAACAACCTCGCAATCATTGCTTTCAGAAAAAATGATGCTCAGACAGCACTTGCTTGTTGGGATAAACTTTTATTGGTAAATCCGAACAATTTTGATGCCTTGCAAAACTGCGGTGCGGTTCATTTCAATCTCAATAACCCTAAAAAAGCATTAGAATATTTTGAACGTGCCTTGAAAATAAATCCCAATCATCAAGGATTGATTCAAAACATTCAAAAAGTGAAAGCAAAACTTAATTAGATCACTGTTTGATCAAAGGGCGAATAGCCATGCCCTTTTTTCCGTTCAACAAAAGCCAGTATTGGCCGCTTGGAAAGGCGCTTAAATCAAGTTGTGCCTCTGACGCTTGCAGGAAATCCCAGGATTTTTCGGTTTGGCCATCTGCACTGATTAAGGTCACATTGTCAAATCTCTCGTCCGCCTTAAGACTCACTTTGCCATTAGTGGGATTGGGAGCAACCTGAATTTCTCCAAGTGGGTTAGGCGTTTTGGTAGCAAGGCTGGATACGCCTTTCCCAATGGTGTATTCCCCTGGAACGAGATAAGTAGGGCGAAGTTGGCCATATTTGTCAGTGGTTGAACCCAGCGTTATTTTTGTATAACTCGGCCATTCTTGCCACGGATGGCCCGCCCCGGAGCGATAAAGCAACAACACACTGTCTTCCGAAGGGCTGGTGGCCGCAAACAGTTCCGTGTCAAGTTGGTCTGCCATGCCTTTCCCGTCGTAAATAAGGATAGCCTGGGCATCAAAACCTGTCGGGAAGTTATTCCCTGCAGTCAGTACCGACCAATAGCGATTGCTGAGCGCGTATCCGTTCGGATTTGCCCCAGCATTGTCTGGGGCTGCGAAATGGTGCTCCACTCGAAAAAAAACAGAGTCTGCGCCGAGACTGTTGACGGTCATGTTGAATCTTGCATCGCCAAAATTGCTGGCTCCCGTGGTTTTGAGCATTTTTTCACCCTCGGAACGTGCTTGCAGGATTTTCAGATTGGTGTTGACAAACACTGATTGCGGAACAGGGCCTGAAATCGGGAAATGGAATTCAACCACTGATTTTTCTCCGGAAACCTCAGCCGTTTGGCTTAGCCTTTGGCCATCGGTCATTATGAGGGTGAATTCCAAAGGCACGTGGTGGTGAAAATGGGGGGCACCGCGCAATTTCTGTTTTACAAATACTTGGGCTATGATAAAGGTATCAATGGGGCCAAAAAAAAGAATAAATGAATCCACTGAATAGTCCGCATAACCACCTGAAAACACCCAGTCTTCAAAAAAATCGTGCAGGTCTTTGCCCGTGGCAGTTTCAAGTTTGTCCCGAAATTCTGCACTGCTCCAGTCGTCAAAATTGGTCTGAGACAGGGATGCCCTGCAACCTGCACGAAACAAGGAATCGCCTAAATACCCGCGCAAATTGTGCGCAATCGAAGCACCTTTTTTGTACACATGCGTCCCGTAGGTCAGGCTGTGTGGCACTCCGGACACGGCGAGATACCCGCCCTCGCTGATATGGGCGTTTTGTAAAATATTCAAATGGTTGGCGCGCACGGCATTGCGAAAGGCCGGTTGTCCGTACACTTTTTCGGTAAAAAGATGCTCGCAATAACTTGCCCAACCCTCGTTGAGCCACATATCCTCTGCCGTGGAGCAGGTTGCCAGATCGCCCCACCACATATGAGCGAGTTCGTGCGCCCATAAGGTTTCATAGTTCAGGGAGCCGTCAACATATGCCCTTCCAATCGCAATGTTTGTTGCATGTTCCATGGCACCCGAGTTGAATGGCACGAGGGAGTAACCGATCTTGTTCCATTGGTATGGGCCAAACCAGTCTTCAAACACTTCGATGGCTTTTGGCAAATTGATAAAAGAATTGCGCACTTTAACGGTATCCGCAGCAGCAGCGGCAATCTCAACGTGGATTGAACCATTCTCTCCCGGATACATTCTTTTGAAAGAAGTGTAAGGGCCAGAGGCAAAACAGGCGAGGTAGGAAGGAATTGGCTCCTCAAGTTCCCAGGATTGCATTACTCCCCCCGGAATGACCTCGTCCAATATCAGTTGGCCATTGCTGTAGCCTCGCCTGCCACTTGGACTCAAAATAGTGACGCCAAATGCACAACGTTCCACAAAGTTGTCGAAACATGGAAACCAGGCCCGACCATAGGAATGCGGATCGGCAGCAAAACCAACCCCGAGGTTGAATGTGTAGCCACCCGTATTGTAATACCCGCCCCAGTTACTGGCATCTGTGGGGGGAATGCCGTGGTAATAGACATGGATGCTGCTTGGATCGTTTACGGGTAGTTCCTGCAGGAATTCAATGTGCAGTGAACTACCCGCATGTGTAAACTGCAAATTTGTCCCAGACGGGGTTAACACAGAATCCACTGTAAGTCCTTCAAGGTCCAATCGGATTGCCTGTACACCTGGTACTTTGGCTGTTAGGGTTGTGTTGCATTGCGCCTTGACTTGCGGGAGCCCCAGAAGGTTGAGCGTGATGTCGGAGCGGAGAATGTCTATGGAATCACTGCGCCCTTCTTCGAGATTGAAGCTGTGCGGGGCAAAGGATGTGTGCTTTTTACGGCACCATTCCTCCGATTCGAGCATTTTTTGGGAGTAGGAAAGGGTAGGGGCGAAGAGGAGGGCGAAGTAGAGAATTGTGCGCATGGGTGTAATGTTTGGGCAAAAATAGGGCATGCGCGTGGGATTGTCCAGATGGTTATTTTTTTGATAGCTAGCTAGCCGATCGTTCCCTTGCCTACTTATTATTCCCGCTTCAACACCTTTTCTTAAATCTCTTGTTGCGGTTGCAGTTGAGATTTTAGGGAACATCCTGAGGTAGTCTTTCCTTGTGAAATCATCTATATTAATTTGATCCAGGAAGTAATTCAAGCGCTCTATTTCCGTAAAATTACCCCTCTGAGTGTCCACCAGCTCCACTAAACTCAACTTTATCTTGCCCAACAAGTATTCAACAAATTTTGTGGATAAGCCTTCCTTAGGAACGGTGTCAAAATAACTTCCCAATTTGATGCCATTCTTTTGCCGCCATCCATCCTATCTTTTTCGTTAAATAGCCCCACTATTCGCCTCAAAAGATAGTTTGCTAACGCCAAAATAATTGGCCTGAAATTGGAAAGTTATTTTGACACCGTTCCTTATCGCATTGGCTCAACACATTATAATATTCTTCCTGGCTCTTCTTTATCTCTTGCTCAATCGGCAAATACTCAAACACAGGATTTGCCTTCATTAATTACAACGCCTAACAATCTGCCAATCTCAGTTGACAAATTGATTATTTGGGGAGTTCCTTATTAGTATTTATAAATCATGATGCCATCGTTTGATCGCATCAAAGGAATAAATTGGGTGAATAACAACAAACTATGAAGCCAAATTTAGATCATATTTTTATTTGATCTGATTGAGCCCAACGTGAGCGTGGACGAAGGTTGCGCATTTAGCGCAACTTTCCGACCATGCATTGTTAGTGCCATATTTATTGGAGGGCATCACTTTTCGCTATCGCGCTACCTTTATAACCTTTCCAGTCTTTAGCCGACCCTGACTGCCTGAAATCTCCCAAAAATAAATCCCGGACGGAACATTATTGACATCTAAATCATTGGTGCCGAAAGTCAACGGATACTCACGGACAAGGCAACCGATTTGATCGTATAAGCGGAACATCGGGCTGTGCAAATTTTTGTTCATATCCACAATGATATTATCGAGGAATGGATTGGGGCTTACCGTAACCTGCTCAATATTGTTGACCCCATTTGTAGCAGAGGTGCCTAGATGTAGCACCCTGCAAAGTGTGTCACTGCCATTCGAGTTGCTTACTATGAGACAAATATTGTAGACTCCAATTGAGTCATATAGATGGAAGGGGTTAATTTCAGTACTTGAACTCCCGTCACCAAAATCCCAATGCCAACTCACAGGCTCATAGCCCGAAAGGTCAACAAAAGAGATTTCCAAAGGACTCAAGGAGTCTTTCTGCTCCCACCGAAAAAAAGCCCAAGGGTTGCCATTAATCCCCAAAGAGTCGCACACCGAGCCATCCACCGGCCCTAAGCGGCTATGCGCTTGGTTTGGAAATGACCAGAAATTACTGGTAAAAAGTTCAATGGAATGCTGTTTAAAGTCACACGCCGTTCCAGGCAATTCCGGTTCGTTGATAACGTGGATATGCATGTGCTGGCCGGGACAGCCAACATACACCTTGCCGTCAAGCGCGAGGTTGGCCGTGTAAAACCTGGTGTTGAACGGCGTGTTGAATCCGTCCCAGTCGGCTATGAACGTTCGGGAGGCAGCAATGTCAGATGCCAGCATATCAAATTGGAACAATTTGGTGTGTGTACTAGCGTACAGGTAGCGCGAACTGCGCGAGAATGCACAGCCCGCTCGAAAAAATGAAATGTCGGGGAAGGAAATAGCCTGGGCATTGGAAAGTAGACCGCTACAAAGGTCAAAGTCAAAGATGTTGAGTTTGTACTTCCAGTGGAAGCGCACAAACTTGTTGCCGTCCGGCGAGAATGTGGCCTGACCAAGCCAGGATTCATGGCCGAATACTGTGCCAAGGCATTGCTCCGTCACCTGGGTGTTACCATCTGCATCGAGATAGACGACAAAGTAGCAATTAGAACTGGGTTTGGGGATAATGACCCACCAGTCACGACCATTGCCATGGGGAACAGCCTGCAAATTCTCACTGTTGGTGGTATCCACCAGTATTACTATATGTTTTTGGGTTACTTTGCCCAAACCTTGGTTTGCGCTCATATCCACCACATTCAAGTACAAACTGGTTCCCACCAGAGTCGAAGTATCGTTTATTTTGAGATTTTCCAGACGTTGGCTGATCAAAAAATAAAGGCTGTCGTACTTAAAATTGGGTAAAACGAGGATAGATTGAGGTACCCTACTTGAGAGGTTAACGCTTCCATTCGCATAAAATGAGTTTGTGTACTCGCCTGCATGAATCTCCCCGTTGTCCATCAATTCGTGCAAGCGGTTGCTAATCACGCAGCCATTGGTGTAAAATTGAAGATTGCCATAATTGTCGCAAATGCTGGTATTCGCAGCATCGCTGTGAAACATTTTTAAGACGAAGTTTTTTTGCAAATCCCCACTGCCAAAATCCAGAAAAGTCCCTCCGCCAGAATTTTCAATGGTTTCATCGTTGCCTATCACCCAGCCGGCATCCCATTTCTGAGCTGACAAATCGTTGCCTGTTTGTAAAAGAAGAAAAACAGTAAAACCAATATGTTTCATGGCAATAAAAAGGATTGGCTCTGCCGCGCCCCAATGCGGCAGAGCCAATAGTTGAAAAAAACTTAGCGGGCAATTACAACTTTTTGGGAAATGAACTTTCCGGAAATCTCTGAAACGCTATATTTAAGACATTTTAAGGCCTCAATTTTGTACCTTTGAGACGGGGACAACTGTGGCACTTCTCAGGTTTAGCGACTCAAAAGTAACCCGGTTATCCCTCTTTTTTTTACTCTACAACGGCCCTTATGAAACCTCTGAAATTTGTTGCATTTGAAACTTGAATCCGCCACTATTTACACACCCGCAACGGACGACTAAGTGAAAGTAATCCTCGAGCTCAAATCTCCAAATTATCTAAGGTTTTTTCATCTTACCCCACCGCCGCCTGCACTGCTGCCCACCTTCGCCGCGACACCTCCAGCACATCGCCGTTCGACAAGGTCATGCGTTGTTCCGGCAGCAAGTTTTTGATGTGCAAGCGATTGACCAGGTGTGATTTGTGCACCCGCAGGAAGATTTTGGCGGGCAGCGATTCTTCCAGGTCTTTGAGGGTTTTTGATACCAAAATCGGTTTGATGTTGCGGGCAAATATTCGGGCATAATTGGACTCTGCTTCTATGCGAAACAGATCGGCCAGGGGTATAAAATGCGTGCCCTCGGTGGTGGCCACTGCGAGCCGCTGTTGGGAATGCTCACCCGTGCTCATATTGTGGAGGAAATTCTGGATGATGCCTTCGCTATGCAGTTTTGCCGTTCGTTTTTTAAAAAAATGGGCTATGGTGGCATCCAGTTCTGCCGGGTTGACGGGCTTGAGCAAATAGTCCAGCGCGCTCAGCCTCAGTTCGAGCGCAGATTGGAAAGCCCTCACTGCACACGGTCTGCCCGGGTATGCCGGAACCCGCGCTTTTATTTGGCCTAGTGGTTCGATGCCTAATTATGGCACCAATGTTTACAACGGCGTATTTCGTGCCGGAGCAGGTACCCATGCCATGTGGGTAGGCGCCTCAGCCGCCGCACTGGTAGCACAAGACAACACCCACAAGGGCAACGGCCTCCGCATGACGGACCTCAGTGTAACCAAAGTTGGCAGCAGCCTGCAATATTCAGGTGTTTGGCGGGCTGGAACGGGGGTCTCAAAACTCCAGACAGGCACAACCTGGGCTGCTTTCACGGCAGAATGGAGCACGCTTTCCGGCCAAGGATACCGATTGCTCGATCTCGAAGTGTTCGCAGACGCAAATGGCAACGTCCGATACGCAGGGGTGTATGGCGCAGGAAATTGGGGGCATCACCTTGTGGCTGGTCTGACCCAGGCGGCTTTCAACACAAAATGGGCAGAATTCGGTGGACAGGGTTTTCGACTCGTGGATGTGGAAGTGTATAAAATTGGCGGGGTCGCTTATTATGCTGGTGTTTTCAAATCAGGTGCGGGTGGATATGCCCTTTGGCACGCAGGCAACTGGGATAGTTTCACCACCAAATGGAGCGAATTAAATGGTCAGGGTTACCGATTGGTAGACTTGGATACCGATGGAACAGGCAATAACACCCTGTATTCTGGAACATTCCTTGCGGGCAGTGACGGTTACGCACTTTATCAGAACAACTGGAATGCGTTCTATTCCTACTGGAGCCACGTTTCTGATCGCGGTTTGCGGCTTACAGACTTAAACATTCGTGCAGCAACAGGCCCAGGCTTTAACCCGATTGATGGCGAGGACGAGCAGATTGATGAGGACTTTGAAAATGAAGAAATGCTGCTGATTGGACCTGCGTTAGCAGATCGCGCCGAGAATACAATAGAATATGGTGATTTGAAGGTTTTCCCGAACCCGACATCCGACCTGTTTTCTATGACCGCTGATTGTGACATTCAATCCTGGACAATGCACAGTGCGCTTGGAGCTGTTGTGCAGCGTGGAGAACTTGGAGCAGCTTCCCAAAACGCTGTAATTCAGGTAGATGAGCTGCCCAGCGGGATTTATTATCTGATTGTTCAGACGGCAAAGGGCAGAGTGAAACGGAAGATTGAAGTGGTTCGGTAAGCGATAGAGTAAGATGTAATAGTTTAGAGGCTGTCTGACAAAAACACTTGTGAGACAGCCTCTTTATTATTTTTCCGGATTGAAGTAATCTTTCACAAAAGCATGCAATTGATGCGCTGACATTTTATCCGCCGACTTTAAGTCATGGCGTGAACGCTTGAAACTTTTGCCAGAATTATACTACAAGGAACTTAGGTCGGGCGAGGTCTTCGAGAGACGGTACTTTTGCCTTCAAGACTATGAAGAATCCGCTCCCTAAACTCCTTTTTTTATACTCCTTTTTGGCTTGCAGCGCTCTTGCTGCACAAACCGCCCCGCACCGCCCCGGCGAGTTTTTGGTGTCGCTTACAGAGGATCAGGACGCTGTTGTGCTGACCCGACGAATGCCCGCTTTATCCTCCGTTGAAAAGGTTTCCAAATTTTTGAATATCTGGCTTTTGTATGCTGAATTGCCAGAACAAGACGTTTTGGCATGGCTGCGCCAACAGCCCGAAGTGCGCAGCGCGCAGTTTAATCATTTCCTCGAAAACAGAAACATTCCCAATGACCCGCTTTTTGCCCAGCAATGGCATCTTCGCAACGACGGGATCAATGGCGATGTATTTGATGCCGATCTGGATGCCGAGCAAGCCTGGGACTTTAGCACCGGGGGCCTCACGCCTGCGGGCGATACCATCGTGATCGCGGTGATTGACGGGGGCCTCGATGCCGCCCACCCCGATCTCTTGCCCAATCTCTGGCACAATTGGGCAGACATCCCCAACAACAACCTTGACGAGGACGGGAACGGCTACACTGACGATTTCAGAGGCTGGAATGTTTCTACTGAAAGTGATGCTATTGAAGCAATTTCAACCACGCATGGGACGCCCGTAAGCGCCATTTTGGGTGCACGGGGCAACAACGGACTGGGTGTGACAGGGGTGATGTGGAACACAAAAATTATGTTCGTCGCCGCCTCGGGTACCGAAGCCAAAGTGCTGGCGGCTTATGATTATGTGTACCAATCCCGTCAACGATACAACAGTACCTGGGGCGCAAGTGGAGCCTTTGTAGTGGTAGTGAATTGCTCTTGGGGTATCAATTACGGACAGCCTTCGGATGCTCCGCTTTGGTGCGAGGCTTTTGACAAATTGGGGGCAGTTGGCATTGTAAGCGTGGCCGCTACCGCCAATCTGCCCGTTGACGTGGACATAGTTGGAGACCTGCCCACTGCCTGTCCCAGTAATTACCTCATCAGTGTCACAAGCCTCAATAGCAGCGACGAAAAAGCCGCCAATGCTGGCTGGGGCACCTCCCATGTTGACCTGGGTGCTTATGGGCATGAAGTATTCACGGCAGCATCCAACAATGGATATGGACACTTTTCAGGCACTTCTTTCGCTGCGCCACAGGTAGCGGGTGCGGTGGGGCTGCTTTATTCCGCGCCTTGTCCCAACCTTATTGCTTTGGCAAAAACAGATCCCGCTTCTGCCGCCTTTTGGGCAAAAAGCCTGATTCTGGAAAATGTGACACCCAATCCATCGCTCAGCGGGAAAACCTTCACTGACGGTCGGCTCAACTTATACAAAACCTTACAGGAGTTTCAGAATCAATGCAGCAATTGTCCCGCTCCTTTTGCGCTCAAAACCGAAATGCTCACGGATTCTTCGGTATTGTTGCTCTGGTCCAAGACATCTGCCGCCATTTCTGTCAACCTTCGCTGGCGCGTTCTGGGGGTAGGTTCTTGGAACACATTGCTTGCGGTGCCCGACACGTTCCCGCTGCAAAATTTGTTCGGCTGTACGCCCTATGAATTTGAAATGCAGTCTATTTGCGAGGGTGGGGTAGTGAGTGCATGGTCGCAGCCGTTTATTTTTAAAACCAAAGGATGCTGCACAGCACCTGCATCGGTTTGGTTGGAAAACAGTACAGAAGAACTTGCAAAAATTGCCTGGGAGGCGACCAGTTTCAACAATAAATACCGGCTTCGCATGCGCGAAACAGGAAACAACTGGACTTTTTATGAAGCAGATACCACCTATTTGGAGTTTCACAGCTTGACTCCTTGTACAGATTATGAAGTGCAGGTGCAAGCCCGTTGCGAGGAGTGGCTCACTGATTATTCCTCCCCAGTTGCTTTTCAAACCAAAGGCTGTGGGTCTTGTAACGAGATTCCATATTGTGCCGTCATGGCAGGAAATGCCTCCGAGGAATGGATTTCTTCGGTACAAATTGGCAGTTGGCTTAATGTTTCTAGTGCCGGTGGTTTTGGATACCAGAATTTTGCCGCAAGCCAGCCGATATTCCCTCAATTTGTATCTCAAACCTCCGTTCCTGTAGTGGTTTCGCCTGGGTTTTCAGGCAGTATGACCAAAGAATACTATCGCATTTTTGTGGATTTCAATCAGGACGGCGATTTTGAGGATGATGCGGAATTGGCCTTTGACCCAGGTTTTGCACTGGAAGGCGATGCCGTGGGTTTGATTGAAGTGCCAACACTTGCTGCGCCCGGAATTACACGACTACGGGTAATGATGAAATACACCACGCCCAACGATAATCCGCCCACGCATTGCACCAATTTTGAATTCGGGCAAGTGGAGGATTACTGTGTTGAATTGTTGCTTGATTCGCTCAACACTGCTATTCCTGTGGAAGACACTGTTTGGTTGATAAGAGCCTTTCCTCAACCTGCACTCGATTGGGTCATGCTGGAATTCCCCGAACAGATTTCATCAGACAAATGCGCGGTGACCATAGTAGATATGACGGGCCGAACAATACTGGAACACTCCACACCGACGCTCGTCCATAATCGGGTTTATTTGGACACAAAACAGTGGGCTGCCGGCATCTATGTGGTGCAAGTACGCTGCGGAGAAAAGCTGATGCGGGGGAAATTGATAAAAGTGTAAGTACTTTAGCGGTAGAAAATATTATCCATTGGAAGTAATCTTCAAATATCCGAAATCATGCTCTTCGCTGTTACAGGCATCTTAATTATAGTTGTCCTCGCCTTGGTAATGGCTGTGTATGCCAACCGTGCGAAGTTCCGTGTCCTGACCCAACGTTTGGACGCCCAAGCCCAAGAACTCCAGCACCAGCAAGACCTGTTGGGAGGCAACCTTAGAAGCCAAGAAGAAGAACGCCAGCGGATCGCTTCGCAATTGCACGATGACGTTTGTTCGAAACTTGGCGTGATGCACCTCACTTTCCACCGGTTGCGGCGAACAGAGACTTCCAATGGTCAATATACAGAAATGTGCGATGAGATCAATGACCTGATTGGAGAGACATTGGGCATTACCCGCCGAATCTCCCACGAATTGGTGCCTCCTACCCTGGAAGGGTTTGGTCTGGTTGAGGCCATTGAGGAACTCTGCGAACAAATCCGCAACACCGGCGCCGTGGACATCCGCTTTACACACGATGTTTCTCGTGCAGAATTGAGCGATGTAAGCACCGAACTCAACCTTTTCCGTATCGTGCAAGAACTGGCAAACAACTCGCTCAAGCACGCTGAAGCGAGTTTTATAAAGGTGGAACTTTCAAAAGAAGAGGATTTTATTCAACTCCATTACAGCGACAATGGTGTGGGCTTCGATGTAAAAAAAGCCCAGTCAAAAGGACTTGGATTGAAAAATATTTACAACCGCGCAAAAATGGTTGGTGCCACCGTGCAACTCAGCTCTGCCCCCGAACATGGTTTTGAAATGCAGTTTACCATGCCCGGAACGATTTGAAAAAGTGTGGCACACCGCTAAAGTGAGGCTGTCTCACAAGTGTTATTATTAGACAGCCTCACTTTACTGAAAACTCAACTAACAACAACATGACCCACAAAATCTTTATCGCGCTAGCCGACGACGAAGCCCTTTTCCGGCGCGGAATGCGGCTGATTTTGGAAGACTACCCGGATTTAGAGGTCATGCTCGAAGCCGAAAACGGCGAAGACCTCCTGACCAAAATCCGCTCTTCCGACGAACTGCCAGATGTGCTCCTGCTTGACCTCAAAATGCCTGGTATGACGGGCATCGAAGCCGCAGAGGTCATTCGCCGCGAGTTTCCCTCTATTCTGATTGTAGTCGTCTCTTCGCACATCAGCAAAGCATTCATTCTCAACATGATTGAGATTGGGGCGGCGGCTTATTTAGGCAAAAACGCCCATCCCGATGAAGTGGTCGAGACGATTCGAATGGTACAAGAAAAAGGGTTTTATTACAACGCCACGGTTATGGAGGTCATCCGCGACAACATGATTGGCAAAAATCCGGTGAAGCCCCAGCGCAGTTTCGAGGTGGAACTCACCAGGAGGGAAAAAGAAGTGCTTCAACTTATCTGTGAAGAATGTACCAATCAAGAAATTGCCGACAAACTTTACATCAGCAATCGCACGGTGGAGGGTCACCGCAATAATTTGCTCTCCAAACTGGGTTGCAGAAACACAGCAGGCTTAGTGGTGCACGCCTTGCAAAGTGGACTGGTGAAAGTTTAAAGCGTCTGTGGTTTGAAGTTTCAACCTCCCAAAATATCACGCACCAATCCAACTTTATCCAAAACAATACGCCCCGATTCTTCTTGGCGCACTGTGCCACATTCAGCACTTGGGTCGTGCTCAAAAAATAGAACCTGCTGCTTTTGCACGGCCTCCCTGAGCATGGCGGCTTTTTCTTCCAAGGTTATCAAAGGGCGGACATCATAAGCCATGATGTATGGCATTCCAATATGCCAACGGGAGGGCATGGCATCGGCACAGTAAAGGAGTGTTTGACCATTTTCAGCTTCCAGGAGCGGCGCCATCAGTGCTTCGGTATGGCCGTTAAAAAAGCGGATACTGAAGCCTGGACAGAATTCCAAATCCTGCTTGACCTCCAGAAACTTAAGCCTTCCGGCCTCCTGTATCGGGACGAAATTTTCTTTCAAAAAGGAAGCGCGTTCGCGTTCGTTCGGGTCCATTGCCCAATCGAAATGAGTACGATTACTCCAATATTGTGCCTTGGGGAAGGCCAGTTCGAGTTGGCCGGATTCCTCGTTTTTCCAAACTGCGCCACCACAGTGGTCAAAGTGTAAATGGGTCAGGAAAACATCGGTAACATCCTCGCGCCCTAAACCCGCCTGAGCAAGCGAGCCAAAGAGCGTTTGCTCGCCGTGCGGGGAAAAATGGCTGCGGAATTTCTCATCTTGTTTGTTGCCCATGCCCGTGTCAATCACGATGTTCCGACCATCCCTGGTTTGTACCAATAGCGGACGCATCGCCCAGGTACACATGTTCTGTGCATCGGGCGGATTGAGTTTTTCCCACAAACGACGGGGCACTATGCCGAACATGGCGCCACCATCCAGTTTGCAATTGCCTGCGTGTAGTGCGGTTATTTTCATGGGCTGGTGATTGGTGGATTGTTTACCCGCCGAAGTTTTAACGTAGGAGGGGTGATTGGTGGATCGGTGATTGGTAGATTGTTTACCCGCCGAAGTTTTAACGTAGGAGGGGTGATTGGTAGATTGGTGGATCGGTGCAGCTGATATCCATTTTCGCCCGCAAGATAGCCCAGGAACCGATTTAGGCCAAGCCATTTTGCATCATCAAGTTCGTAACTTATGTTTTCTCGAAAATACTTTTCGGTGTCGAAATTAGGAATAGCGGGGATGATTTTAAGTAATTCGGGCAAGTGATCAAGGCCAAGGCGAAGGGCGGCGTTGAAACGGACGGCAATCTCTGGGTGAAGGGGCCGGGTGCTGACCCAGGCGGCAAAGACGAAAGGCAAACCTGTCCATGTCGTCCAAGCTTCCCCAAGATCGTAGGTGTAGGCAAACCGGTGTTCGCAACCAATGGCCCGATCGCCAATGATGAGACCAGCCGTGTCGCCTTCAATTTGGTTTTCAAAACCTTCGGTCGCGGGGATCAAATCGGGGCTGATTTTCCAATATTTCTCACAAAGGATTTGCACTAGTGCGACGGATGTACGCGAATGAAAATCGAGGTAGATTTTTTTTATTTCGGATAAGGGAACCTGAGAAAAAACGCACACCGTTTTAACGGCACCTGTGGCGCCTATGCAATAGTTGGAAACAAGGTATGCTTCAGGCAATTGTGGGATAATAGCCACAGGCGTAAGGGCAATATCGGCCTCTCCAGAGAGTAGTTTTTTGGCACACACCGAAGGAATGTCGAGGCTCAAATCAATCAATTCCGCCAGATCGCTGCGATAAAGACCGTAAATAAACGGCTTGGTATTTAGATAACTAACGGCGGTGAGACGCATCGGAGTAGTGATTAGTGATTAGTGATTAGTGATTAGTGATTAGTGATTAGTATATTGGTGCTAAGTTCATACATCATACATCATACATCATACATCATACATCATACATCATACATCATACATCATACATCATACATCATACATCATACATCAAATGGCTTGTATCGTTTTCCAATTCAAACCCCCAGGTTCCATCCGCTTGTAGATGAGCTACATATAGCCCAGTGTTCGAGTGTTCCATATCCTCCATGGCGGTCGGGGGTAGGCCTTTGAGGCAGGTGATGAGACAACGGATAGCGCGACCGTGGGTGGCAACGAGGATACGGCTTTCCGGGCGGATTTTGACCCATGCAACAAATCGCTCAATCCGCTCCAACAGTTGTCGCGCTGACTCGCCTGATTCTATAGAAGCGTCAAGGTCGCCCGACTTCCAGGCTGCTATCATACGGTGATAGCGGTCGTTTTGTTCGGGAGATTGATGCTGGCCTTCATGAATGCCCCAGGAAATTTCGTTGACATCTGCGGTTTGTTCCCAAGGGATGTTTTTGTCTAAAAAACCTTGTACCGTCTGGTGTGTTCGGCGCAATTTGGACGTGACGACCAGTTCAAAATCAATATGTTGGTGCGCTTCATAAAAGGCCTTTGCTTGGGCGTAACCCATTTCGTTGAGTTCGGCGTCAATACCGCTACCCTGCACAATATTGAGGCGGTTGAGTTCTGTCTGTCCGTGTCGTAGAATGTATAAGGTCATGCCACTGGCAATTCAAAATATCCCCTAAACTCTTTGTCTTCTGCAAATTCCACGTCGGTGAAATCTTGAACTACATTGTATAAGGTGTCCCGCTCAATCGGGCGGCGGCCCACGCGGCGTATCATGTCCACCAGTTGCTGGGTTGTGAGGGCTGGGTGTTGTTCCTCAGATCCAGCCATGGAATATATTTTCGTGGTATCGTCAATGGTTCCGTCCAGGTCGTCCACCCCAAAGGCGAGCGAAAGTTGGGCTGTGGTGCGCCCTATCATTGGCCAATAGGTTTTGATGTGGTCGAAGTTGTCGAGATAGATGCGGCTGATGGCGTAGTTACGCAAGTCTTCGATGGCCGTACTTTCTGCAATATGGCTCATTTGATTGTCTTGGTTGCGAAATTTCAACGGGATAAAGGTTTGAAAACCTCCCGTTTTGTCCTGCAATTGCCGCAGCCGTTCCATGTGATCCACCCGGTGCTCCCAACCTTCTATGTGGCCGTAAAGCATCGTCGCGTTGGAGCGCATTCCCAGTTCGTGCCAGATTTCGTGGATGCGCAGCCATTGGTCGCCATCGCATTTGTCGGCGGCAATTTGTTCCCGGATTTCGGGATGGAAAATCTCCGCGCCACCGCCTGGAAGACTGTCGCAACCGGCCTCTTTTACCAACTTCATCCCTTCCTCGTAACTGATTTTGGCTTTTTTGAAAATGTAGTGATACTCCACTGGCGTTAGTGCTTTCACGTGGAGTTCGGGGCGGTGCGCTTTAATTTTTTTGAAAAATTCCAGGTAAAATGGCAGGTCGTATTGCGGCAAAACACCCCCAACGATGTGGACTTCTGTAACCGGTTGTCCGTCGTACTTGTACACGATATTGAGCATATCTTCCATCGTGAACGCCCAGGCATCGGCATCGCTGCGCTGTTTGATAAGCCGGGAGTAGGAGCAAAACTTGCAGTCGTAGACACACAAGTTGGTCGGCTCAATGTGGAAATTTCGGTTGAAAAAAGTGCGGTCGCCATTTTTGCGTTCGCGAACATAATTCGCCAGCGCGCCCAAAAATGCCAGTTCGCCGTGTTCAAACAAAAAAACACCTTCGTCAAACGAGATGCGCTGGTTGTCTATAACTTTTTGAACGATCGCCTTGTGCGCGTCGCTCAAGTTTGGGTCCTGGAGTAGTAGGGAAAGATCTTTCGTCATTGAACGTCATTGGGTCATTATGTCATTGGGTCATTGGGTCATTATGTCATTGGACATTGGACATTGGACATTGGTCATTGGTCATTGGTCATTGGACATTGGACATTGGACATTGGACATTGGACATTGGACATTGGTCATTGGACATTGGTCATTGGACATTGGACATTGGACATTGGACATTGGGTCATTGAACATTGAACATTGAACATTGGTCATTGGTTCTCAATGTCCAATGACATAATGACATAATGACGAAAAACTACTCAAACCTCCGCTTATAAAACCAGGTGTTATCGTTCAGGGTGAAGCCGGCTGTAAATCGGACATACGTTTCTTCAATGGGCGATTCGGCGCCGAGTTTCCCAATTTCAAAGGCGAGGTTGACAAAAGATGTTTGTTGGCGCGGGAGAATGATGGGCAAACCCAAGCCCAGTGTAAAGCCAATATCATTCAGGTCCTTGTCGCCCACAGAACGCGGGTCTTGGCGGTAATAAGCCCCGACCCGGTAACGCATCCGTTTCAGGAATTTGTTGTAAGAACTGAAGTCGGGGATGAATTCCGCGCCGCCGGAGACAGAAAAGGTGTTGCGAAAAACATCGGGCCGTGCTTCGTTCTCGTAGCCAGACCAGGTTTCGAGGCCGATTTGGGCACCGACTTTCAACTTGTTCGCTTTTACATACTGGGCGCCCAGGGAAAAAGCGGCTGGCAGCGTCAATTTTCTGCGCTGATTTGTCAAAGCAGTCAGCGTATCGGCGTCAGAAAAATTGCCATTGATCAGTTGCCCACGACTGCGTATTTGAAACTTGTCCTCACTAGCGCGTAGATTGTGGTTGCCATTGCCTGCCAGGCCGACCGTGACCCAGCGTGTTGGTATATCCTTATTGGTTTCGGCGTGTTCAAGCACAAAATCGTGTTGAACGCCTAAATTCCAGACAAAACCGTTCGCGGAAATGTCCTGACGGTTGTTGTTTTGAAAGGTTGGAAGTTTTGTGCTGGAAGTATCGTAGAAAAGCGTTGTGTTTTCGTAACTCATTTTGCCAAATACCCAGCCCAGATTTAGTCCAAAAGCGGTGTTTTTGTATTTCGCGGCACCGGTCCAGGCAATTCGGTACAAGCCTCCGCTACCTTGAAAACTGTTCTGAACATCTTCCAGGTCTTCCAGGGTGTCGCGGGTCACAACGCTGTAACCCACCCGGGAGTATGGAGTAAGCGCGATGCCCATGGCATAGTTCCACGGGGATTTCACCTTGTCAAGCACCTCGTTGATGGGGCTTTTGAGCGTGAAGCCGAGGGCAAGGTGAGAAAGATTGCCACTCCATTCCTCTTGTGTTGCGTCGCCAGTTTGATACTTGCTATATTTTGTGAAAATCCCCGTTTCGAGCGCCGTGGAACGCAGGTAAGCGAAAGAAGCGGGGTTGGCCAGATTCAAGTGAAAAGGATCGTGAAAAGCGGCTGTTTGACCGCCCCAACCCGCTTGGTTGGCGAAATTAGGGCTTACAATATCGCCGATGCCATAGCGCGAATAAGGGGAGTTGAACTTGGGCTGTGCCCAAAGTGCGGTGCTGGTAAAAAGGAGCAGAATCAGGGTAAGTAATCTCATTCGAGTAGTTATGCTGTGCTAAGTATGCTTAAAGATAACAAAGGTTAGTTTCGGACATGAATGCTCAAACAAAACCGCGTAGCGGTGACATTTTTGTAGCATTGAAAATCAAAATATGGTTCAGTCCGTACAAGGTCAAATTGGGTTCAATGGTCAAATTTGGAATGTTCAAATGAGTTTGAAAAAAAACCGCATCACCACCAGTCAGCACCACATTCAAAGGGTTGAGCCGTTTCTGAAAAAGCCCTACAAAACCTTCTATCTCAAGTGCCGCCCCACGAAACGCCCCGTTTTGCAAAGCCGTTTCGGTGCTGTGGCCGATAAAATCGCCGGGCATCTGCATCCCTACTTCTGGCAAGCGTGCTGTGAACGCGTGCATAGCCTTCGCCCGCATCAGTGCCCCGGGCGCAATATTGCCGCCCAGATATTCGCCCGATTCCGTCAGCGCATCATACTTGATGCAAGTACCACAGTCCACTATCAGGCAATGCTGCCGGGGCAACAACGCCTGCGCCCCCGCCACCGCTGCCAAACGGTCTTTGCCCAAGCTCTGCGGAGTGCTGTATTTATTTTCAAAAGGCAGGGCTGTTTCGTGGGTCAGCTCCAGAAAGTCAAAATATTGAGCCAGTGCCTTGTTCAGCAAAATATCAGCATCCACCACAGAAGAAAGAACGACGTTTCGGACACCTGCTTGGTTGCAATAGCGAAGCAAATCGTCCATTGGCCAGTCTGTCACGAGCGTGCTCTCCAGCAATCGGTCCCCGTTAAAAAGCCCGATTTTGCGGCGTGTATTGCCGATGTCTAAAGCGAGGTTCATACAGTGGGGACGGTTGCAGGTTTTGTGATTTTCCCCATACTACTGGACATTTCTGATTTAAGCTTAGACCTATAAGGTTTTTGGAAACCTTATAGGTCTTGATTCCAGAAAATGTCCAGTAGTATGGATTTTCCCTTGTCAAACCAGTCACTTATTTGTTTCAATGCCTATGAAACCACAAACAACCGCTATTTGGGCGGCAAAAGTACAGTAAAGCCTTCGTGCTTGGGGGCTATGGCTAAATAAAAAACCCGTTTACCCGCCATAGCCCTTTAGGGCAAAGGCGGGCTATGGCCAAATAAAAAACCCGTTTACCCGCCATAGCCCTTTAGGGCAAAGGCGGGCTTATAGCTCTAAAGGGCTATGGCTAAATAAAAAACCCGCCTTCGCCCTAAAGGGCTATGGCGGGTGAAGCGGAGGAGGAGAGATTCGAACTCCCGGTACCTTTCAGTACGACGGTTTTCAAGACCGCTCCATTAAACCACTCTGGCACTCCTCCGAACATACTTTTTTTTTGCGGGTGCAAAGGTAGAATTCTCTGCCCAACTTTTCAATACTCAGTCCCCTTCCATTTTTATCAATTTCGGAATTTCGTTTTTGCCCTCTGCTTTTTCAAAGAACCTGTGCAGAAAGTTGTCCATATCCGCTGATGCCGAATTATTGAGGTATTTTGATTTGCAAATAGAATAGAAGGCTGGTTTAGCGGATTTCAACGTATTGAAAGCGCGTTGGAGCAGCTCGGGCTTAAGACCATTGCTCATCAGGAATCTGTCTCGTACCGTTTTGAGCCCGGTTTCAGAGCTTGGGCTTGAATAGGGAGCACTAACCAGACCCGAAAAATCGAAATCATAGGGTATGACAAAGGTTTTCCCAGTCTCTTTGGAGCGAACAAGGCGAACATTGCGCTGCATGGAAATATCCCAGTCTGTATTGCCGATCATGTATTGAAACATCACCGTTAAAGCGGCATGGCTTGTGTGGAGGCTATCGGTGGGGATGCCATATTCCTCATTCAGTATGCCGTTTAAGCGAGACACAAGTTCCTCTTCGTCTTCGAGCAGGATGGCATACATCGGCTTTTTGGTTTTTTCCACATGGGTGTCGCGGATGCTGAGCCTAATGAGGCGGGCACGCATACTTACATTGGTTAAATGTTCGAACATTTTATATGCAAGATATTCTCGCACAATGAGTTCATCGCCTCTGTCGCTTTCGTAACATGGCAAAACGAGCTTGATTTCGTTGAGTGTGTCCAGTCCATCGGCAACCAAATCTTTCTTTTTGAACTTCAATTTCAAGGGCGGGAACACGGATATTTTTCGACGGAATTTTCCGCGCGGCTTCACTTCAACCCGGTACACTTTGCCGTCGTCTGTGCGCAGGGTGCCAGAGAAATACTGGTTGCTTTTTTTTTGCTCAATGATGGTGGTCAGGTCGGTTTCCAAGGTCATTTTTGCGAGATCCTTTTGGGTGAGCACTTCAAAAATGCTTTTAGGGCGAGGCTGTGTCCCGCTTGACTCTTGCGCCTGTGCAAAGTATGCGAACAAACTCAATAAGAGTGTAAAAAGCCGGTATTTGTAAAAAAGATTGTTTGTCGCCATGGGTTTCAGCAATTGAGCGGCTAATAGTAGGAGATTAAAGAAAAACCAGAGTTTGCAAAATTAAATCCTGAAACAAAGTTTAATGGGACTTGGTTTCAGAATTATTGCAAAGTTAAAATCCAATCATCAGTTTTAAACAATTTATTCGATAAAATAACGAACGACTCCGCCTGGGGGAGTGTTCAGAAAAGTGTGGCACACCTAAATTCGAGTGTTGATAATCAATATGATTGTAGAGGTGTGCCACACATTCTTGAACACTCCCCCGCCTCTGGCCAATCATTTGAGGGCATAGACCTATATCACAACGGCAAAGGTTGCAAAAAACCTGACGAATTGCCACTTGCGGACAGCAGCGTTCCAAGAGCTTTGTTTATTTTTGCAGCCTGAATCCGGTTACACATCTTCAGACCCCACCTATTTTTAATTATTAAAACAACTTTTCTCCATGAAAAAAGGGTTTTTATTCCTCTTTTTTGCCTTTATAGGCACCTTTTCTGCATTTGGCCAAGAATTGCAGCAACACATCTGCGGCAATGCGCATGACCAGTCAGAACTTCTGCCACGCCTCCGCGAAAATAAAATTGTGATGGAGGCAATGCGTGCCGCTGCTGCTGATCGAGGCGAAACTAAATATGTCCCCATCCATTTCCACCTTGTGGGCGATGCGGACGGCAACGGAAAACACAAAGAATTAAAAGTGCTGGAACAATTGTGCAGGCTCAACGCATCCTATTTGCCAGTTGGTATTCAGTTCTACCTCAGCCCGCACCCGACGCATGGCCTTTTCGACAAATCCATCAACAACGACAAAGTTTATAGCGATCAAACAAACTCTTTGGTCATGAACCTGCGCCGGCACAACAATGCCGTCAATGTGTATGTGGTGGAATCTGCTGTTTCGGGCAACAATCAGCCAGGTATAACGCTGGCTTATTACCACACACAACATGACTGGGTGGTGAGCCGCAAAGACCAAATCAACGGCAACCAGCCGGGTTGGGTGATCCCACACGAGGTAGGCCACTTTTTCAGCCTCCCACATACGTTTTATGGCTACGAGTCCGAATCTTTTGCCCCTGGATTTCCAGGTTGGCCCATTGCTCCGGTGCTTGCTCCCAATAATGATGGCACGACCACCGAACGCCAAAACGCCACCAATTGCGCTACTTCCGCCGACGAGATTTGCGACACACCGCCTGATTACAATTTTGGTTTTATCGCCGCAAGCTGTGCCAATTACAACGGTGGCGCAAAAGACCCGCTAGGGGTGCTCGTAAATCCTTTGGAAAACAATTACATGGGGTATTTCGGCAGCTGTTCCACCTATGTTTTCACACAGGATCAGATAGACATCATCAATGCGGACCTGAACCATCAATCCCGTAATTACCTGGACAACACTTTTGCGCCAGAAGCCACAGAAATCATTACGCCCACCACCCTGCACGTGTCGCCAGCCTCGGGAGATACCGTTGATAATTACGACAACGTGCTCCTCGAGTGGCAAGCAGTGCCCGGAGCAACCCATTACCTGATTGACATGGATATTATTTCCAGCTTCGGTACTGTGTACGCCCAGACATTTATCGAAACAGGCACCAGCAAACTACTGACCACGCTCCTGCCAAACAGAACCTATCACTGTCGTATCAAGCCCTTCAACTATCTGGTAGGCTGCGCAGATTTCCGCACCCGGATATTCAGAACGCCCGGCACCTCCGCTACCAACGATATCGAAGGACTTTCGGCTTGGCAACTATCGCCCAACCCCGTGAGTGGCGACCATGCAAACCTGAGCATAAATGCCGTGGAGTCCTTTGAGGCCGGCGTACGCATCACCGACGCTGCTGGCCGCACGGTTTCCTTCCAGCAAGGCCTGAAGTTCCCACAAGGCGAATCCATCTACGAACTCAACACGAGCAGCCTTGCCAACGGCCTCTACTTCGTCAGCCTCGAAAGCGGAAATGGGCGGAACGTGCGTAAAATGAGCGTGCTGCGTTGAGGGATGTATGATGTATGATGTATGATGTATGATGTATGATGTATGAACGGCGAAAGTGCCGGACGAAAAATCCCTCTCTGCGTTTGCGGGGAGGGATTTTTGTTTTGGGGAAGGTTGGAAGGAAGGGTACAACGTCGGAAGGATTCCAAATCCTTCCGACGTTCGGAGGGTCCGCTTTGGCTGGATTGCGTACCCCGGAACTCCGTTCCGGGGAATCTCCTGGCTGGCGTAATCCGCTTTCGCTGGAGAGTGTTTGGAGACCCGTCCTACGGCTTCAAGCCGTAGGACGGGTCGGGTTTCAATCCGCTTTCGCTGGAGAGTGTTTGGAGAGAACGTTTACTAAACTTTGAAAGTTTAGTAAACGTTGGTTTCAATCCGCTTTCGCTGGAGAGTGTTTGGAGAGACCCAGCAAAATCAGGCACCAGCATATGTGAAAAAGTTTCAATCCGCTTTCGCTGGAGAGTGTTTGGAGAGATCATTACTGTAGCCTATGTCAAGACAGGTGCGAAAGTTTCAATCCGCTTTCGCTGGAGAGTGTTTGGAGAGACCATTAAGGATGACGATCCATCAACTTGGGTTGGAGAGAACGTTTACTAAACTTTGAAAGTTTAGTAAACGTTGGTTTCAATCCGCTTTCGCTGGAGAGTGTTTGGAGAGACCCAGCAAAATCAGGCACCAGCATATGTGAAAAAGTTTCAATCCGCTTTCGCTGGAGAGTGTTTGGAGAGATCATTACTGTAGCCTATGTCAAGACAGGTGCGAAAGTTTCAATCCGCTTTCGCTGGAGAGTGTTTGGAGAGACCATTAAGGATGACGATCCATCAACTTGGGTTGGAGAGAACGTTTACTAAACTTTGAAAGTTTAGTAAACGTTGGTTTCAATCCGCTTTCGCTGGAGAGTGTTTGGAGAGACCCAGCAAAATCAGGCACCAGCATATGTGAAAAAGTTTCAATCCGCTTTCGCTGGAGAGTGTTTGGAGAGTTCAATAGAGATCTCTCGACTGCGTAATCCCATGAGTTTCAATCCGCTTTCGCTGGAGAGTGTTTGGAGAGTGGACAGAATTCTTTGCCGTTGCCGTCCAGGTCGGGTTTCAATCCGCTTTCGCTTGAGAGTGTTTGGAGAGCCGGATGAGCCTTTTTATCCGGCGAGTTCGTTAAAGTTTCAATCCGCTTTCGCTGGAGAGTGTTTGGAGAGTGCAAAGCATGATCGTATTGATGCCAAAGCAACTGGTTTCAATCCGCTTTCGCTGGAGAGTGTTTGGAGAGAGCTCTGCAGCCCAGTCCATAATAAGGATGAGTACAGTTTCAATCCGCTTTCGCTGGAGAGTGTTTGGAGAGTTCTGACGGCGGGGCAACAGTCACGGGGTTATGCCCGTTTCAATCCGCTTTCGCTGGAGAGTGTTTGGAGAGCAGGTTAGGGCTCGGCGTAGCGCCAAGGGAAAATAGTTTCAATCCGCTTTCGCTGGAGAGTGTTTGGAGAGCCTATGAGGCTGATCGCCTGGCTGGTGACAACCCGTTTCAATCCGCTTTCGCTGGAGAGTGTTTGGAGAGTACCTGGGACTAAAACCCCTGCTTGAGGGGCAGGTTTCAATCCGCTTTCGCTGGAGAGTGTTTGGAGAGTCGACTCCGCCGGACACGGTGTTGGTAAACATGTTTCAATCCGCTTTCGCTGGAGAGTGTTTGGAGAGATCAAGGCAGGGGACCTTGACTTCACTATCTCCATTGCGTTTCAATCCGCTTTCGCTGGAGAGTGTTTGGAGAGTGCCTGCCATGCTAACTCTGTGACGCTTACCCTCAGGTTTCAATCCGCTTTCGCTGGAGAGTGTTTGGAGAGCGTGACACTGATCACCGATACAAACATTCTAATGTTGTTTCAATCCGCTTTCGCTGGAGAGTGTTTGGAGAGTATTTATAAACCCGAAGGACTGGGTCAGTGTCCGAGTTTCAATCCGCTTTCGCTGGAGAGTGTTTGGAGAGGATATCTACTATATTGATCTAGAGTGGAGAGAGAGTTTCAATCCGCTTTCGCTGGAGAGTGTTTGGAGAGGTTTGGGACCCCGCTGGGACCCCACTTGAGGACTTCGTTTCAATCCGCTTTCGCTGGAGAGTGTTTGGAGAGCGGGTTGGTGGGCGGATGTATTTCGGAGGGAAGAGTTTCAATCCGCTTTCGCTGGAGAGTGTTTGGAGAGCAGACGACGCTGGCAATCCTTGTATACTATTAAAAGGTTTCAATCCGCTTTCGCTGGAGAGTGTTTGGAGAGTATACAAAGGGGATTGCGACTCCTAGACAACTCAGTTTCAATCCGCTTTCGCTGGAGAGTGTTTGGAGAGGTTGTATTGTTGTTCCCTTCCTCGCCTTATGGTGAAGTTTCAATCCGCTTTCGCTGGAGAGTGTTTGGAGAGAACGGTGATTCTCACTGTTGCGAAGGTCGAAAAAGTTTCAATCCGCTTTCGCTGGAGAGTGTTTGGAGAGTGTGGTTGTGGGAGGATTGGATCTGTGCTGCAAAGTTTCAATCCGCTTTCGCTGGAGAGTGTTTGGAGAGTAACGCGCACGAACGCACTATGTGCGGCAAGAAGTTTCAATCCGCTTTCGCTGGAGAGTGTTTGGAGAGATTTTACAAAAACTATAGAACGCAGAGAGAAAAAGTTTCAATCCGCTTTCGCTGGAGAGTGTTTGGAGAGCGCCCACCTGGCTGAGTTGACTTCCCTTTACTTGGAAGTTTCAATCCGCTTTCGCTGGAGAGTGTTTGGAGAGAAACATATCCCGCGGAGGTCACGGGGTTAGTGTTGTTTCAATCCGCTTTCGCTGGAGAGTGTTTGGAGAGTCACACCAGAGTGGGAAGGTGCACCTGTGGAAGTAAGTTTCAATCCGCTTTCGCTGGAGAGTGTTTGGAGAGCTTCTCATGGGAGGCTAACAGGAGTAATCTCATAAGAGTTTCAATCCGCTTTCGCTGGAGAGTGTTTGGAGAGTCGGTAAATATTTCGGTGCTGAGTTATCAGCATTTAGTTTCAATCCGCTTTCGCTGGAGAGTGTTTGGAGAGTTCCTGGGCCCTAACTGAAGAAGGGACGACGGTAGGGTTTCAATCCGCTTTCGCTGGAGAGTGTTTGGAGAGCGACGGTAGGGGATACCGCTAAGATAATATACCTGGGTTTCAATCCGCTTTCGCTGGAGAGTGTTTGGAGAGTTGAAAAAGTGCTTGCAAAAGCGCTTTTCAATGAAGTTTCAATCCGCTTTCGCTGGAGAGTGTTTGGAGAGGGGCGTCGGATGATTTTTGCCTACCCTGATACAAAGGTTTCAATCCGCTTTCGCTGGAGAGTGTTTGGAGAGTAGAAAACGAACTGGCGATGTTTGCCAGCAAAATCGTTTCAATCCGCTTTCGCTGGAGAGTGTTTGGAGAGTGGTTGGGTTGCAACCTGGCACCTACACCGTGACTGCAGTTTCAATCCGCTTTCGCTGGAGAGTGTTTGGAGAGCGAAACCGCAACCTCTTTGCCGGTGAGCTACCGTGTTTCAATCCGCTTTCGCTGGAGAGTGTTTGGAGAGAAAATTGAAAAAATACATATTCTCCGAAAATCTGTTTCAATCCGCTTTCGCTGGAGAGTGTTTGGAGAGTGTTCCGGGTGAGCTTGATTTTAGCAGTCTAGTGGTTTCAATCCGCTTTCGCTGGAGAGTGTTTGGAGAGTGGCCCTATTCTCATAGGCTCCCGCGCTCCCTTAGTTTCAATCCGCTTTCGCTGGAGAGTGTTTGGAGAGGTGATGGGCATGTACGAATTTTATGGTATAGAGTTTCAATCCGCTTTCGCTGGAGAGTGTTTGGAGAGACGTGTGCGCACTAGTAATAGCGGCGAACATGTTCCGTTTCAATCCGCTTTCGCTGGAGAGTGTTTGGAGAGCTGTGATTGACACGGTCTTTAACGCTGAAGGCTGTAAGGTTTCAATCCGCTTTCGCTGGAGAGTGTTTGGAGAGATTTGCTAAGTTGAATGGAGTGGTTCAGTATTTCTGGTTTCAATCCGCTTTCGCTGGAGAGTGTTTGGAGAGTTTAAGCGCTATGATCATTATTTTCGTAGCCATTAAGTTTCAATCCGCTTTCGCTGGAGAGTGTTTGGAGAGCACTGATATATTATCAGCATCCGGTTCAAAGTTGTTTCAATCCGCTTTCGCTGGAGAGTGTTTGGAGAGAGCCACTGGTAAGACGTTCGATTGGGTTGAAGCGAGTTTCAATCCGCTTTCGCTGGAGAGTGTTTGGAGAGTGCTCTGCCTCGAAGGACTTGCTCAGCCGCTGGTGTTTCAATCCGCTTTCGCTGGAGAGTGTTTGGAGAGTTGGGTAGAAAAAGGTGTTTCATTCCATACTCCAGAAGTTTCAATCCGCTTTCGCTGGAGAGTGTTTGGAGAGTCTTCTGAGACTGAGCGCTTGACATTAATTCAGACGTTTCAATCCGCTTTCGCTGGAGAGTGTTTGGAGAGAGCGGTTTTTCGCCCAAGTGTCTGTCTTTCAGGCTGCAATGTCAGAAAATCCTCCGCGTCGTTGCAAGTATTTTGGGAGAAAATTTTCAAAATTGTGCAAAAAAGCGTTCGTTTTTTTACAAATGACAATTTTAGCGTTGCGTTTTCCGCGTCGTATCGTTTTGTCTCTCAATGGTTTGCACAGTTTTTAGGCGTCTGCTGCGCAAAAAGGTACTCGCGAGTGCGCGTTTTTTTAAAGTTACATATTATTTTAGGAAGTGATGAAGTGAGGGGTGATGAAGTGAGGGGTTAGAGGTGATGAAGTGAGGGGTGATGAAGTTTTTCTCCGCGTCCCGAAAGATTTTTTGGGCTTTAGGCTGCCTTTTTTCTATGCCCTAAAGTTGACAAAAACTTTACAATGCTTTTATCCTGTGCGAGTTGTGTTAAGGCAGCGTTTTTTTTCTTCGGCGAATTTCTCCGCGTCCGCAAAATTATATTTGCACGGCATTTGTATGCCCTATACTTTTGTAAGCATCAAGGCAAAACACCCGCCACAGCAGAGACTACGGAACGAAAATGACTTTGCACAGTGGATCAATACCCGCCGTAGCCTTGGCGAAGGCGGGTGAACGAAACCGATTTTGAGATAAGCGAACTACTTCTCAACTTTATCCGCTGAAGCCTTTCATCCCCAGAGTGAGGGAGTAGGCGGAAAATTAATCCTCAGCAGCGTCTCAGCACCCTCCCCTGCCTGCCCGATCGGGTGCTGTTTGTTCATAGGCGCTGCTCGAAAAAGGGCTGTCTTGTGCGATTCCATCGGTTGTCTGTAGCGGCATTTATGCCAGTGTGCCTAACGTCGTATTGGAGCTTTTTCCCGTTTTGCCCGGTAAAAATCCGAAGGCAACGAGACGGGAACCACGGTTGTAAAACTTTAAACGCTCGATATCATGGAACTACATATTACTCGTTTTGGCTCAAAAATCGCGGTGAAGGATGGTCTGTTCGAAATCACTTGGTTCGACGACCAACAGCTGCTCCAAAAGGAGTCGCACTCCCCCTTGCAAGTCAAGAGTATCTGGGTGCAGGATGGCACACTCATCTCGGTGGCTGCCCACCTGCTCGCTATGCAGCACGGCATTGACCTCCTGATGCTCGATCTGCACGGAATGCCCCAGGCACAAGTGTATGGCTTTGAACTGCACAACACGCCTATGGTGCAAAAAGCACAGGTGATTGTAAGCGTGAGCAACCATGCAGTGCCTTTTGTGCGGACTTGGATAGCGCGAAAAATGGAAAATCAGGCGGAATTTTTGGACAAGCTCAAATCGCGCCGTGATGCCAACAAGCAAGCACTGCTGGACGTTAAATCAAAGGAAATCACGCAAACAAGCATTGCTGCTTGCCGGCGTAAGCCCGTACATCGGGTTCTTGCACCGGGACGGACATAAGATGAAAAGCATGGTGTACGATTTTGTGGAACCCTTCAGGATATGGGTGGACCGAATAGTGTTCCGTTTGTTCTCTCGAAAGATGGTGGCCGCCAACCACACGGAGGTACGGGATGGCGGTACTTACCTCAATAAAGAGGGGCGCAAACTTCTGGTAGAAAATATGCGCGAGTACCTCGACGAAAAAAAAGAAGAAATGGACGGAGATATCGTGAACAGAGAACGTTTTTTACGAATGAACGCAAGCCGTTTTGCCGTGCGCATCGGCCAACTGGCCCAGATGGAAAAAGGAATAGAATTCCCGGAAGCATGATATGAAGTGATGAAGTGATAAAGTGATGTAGTGATAAATTGAGCCTTCAGAACCAACCAACAAACCAATCACCAATCACCAATCACCAACCAACCAATCACCAATAAACCAATCACCAATCACCAATAAACCAATCACCAATAAACCAATCACCAACCAACCAATCACCACAATATGTACGCTTGGGTCATCTACGATATTCATAAGAACAAATTGCGTCAGCGCGTGGTCAAACGATGCAGGCTATACGGGCTACAACGGGTGCAGAAATCGGTTTTCCTCGGCGAACTGAAAAGCAAAGGCTTGAAGGCACTGTATACCGAGCGCTCCAATTTTCCACAGCATTTCGGCCCAGCGCATCAAGGAGATGTTCCTGAGACTGCCCTTTGAATACCCCGAAGATTTGGCACTGGTGTTAGCAAAGGTCGTCACCTGTAAAAACCGCTTGCCCATTGGCGCACCTACTTCTCCGGTTTTGAGCAATATGATCTGTTTTGAGCTCGACCACCAACTCGACAAACTGGCCCGCGAACACGGTTGGGCCTACACTCGTTATGCGGACGACATCACATTCTCCGGCGCCCGCCGCTTTACTGACAGCAGCGGGGAAATCATTCGCCAACAGATAGAAGGCAATGATTTTGTGCTGAATTATGAGAAAACCAAGCAAAGCAGAACGGAAGATGAACCCGAGATATGTGGCCTTTCCGTTAAAATCAACGGCAAGCCAGACCTCAGTGAATACTTCGTGAAAGACCTCAAGTCGGACATAAAAACCTACAAAACCTTGACTTCCGACAAGATGATCGCCCAGGAAATATTTTCTGCCGAAGCGCTCAACCGTTTTCGGCAGCATATCGAGGGGGAACTTGCCTTTGTACGTTTTATCAAAGGCCCCAACCACGGGCAGTACCTGAAATTGCGGTATTTGTTGGCAGATGGGATGTTGGCATCTGATAATTAAGGAGATCCCCTAACAACAAAAACGCCACCCCGGAAACTCCGAAATGGCGCCTGTTATGGCTAAAAAACGCATTCGTTCCATCCATCATACCACAAAAACATCCACAGGTTTCGACCAGGGGCTTTGACGCTCGGCAACCCCCAGGGAGCGCACCCTGAATTTCACTTCCTGACGCGCAGGCAAACCTGTTAGGCGAATTCGGGTGGCCGAGCTATAACTGCCGTTTTTCCAGGAGGTTCCGCCGTCCAGCGAATACTCGACGGCATTGTTACGCACCCTGCTGCGACTCGCCAATCGGAAAGACAGGGTCACCTCTCCAGTTTCGCCGCGACTGATGGCGCGCAGGTCGTAGGGCGTTTCCAGCACGGCGTTGGTGCCGACAGCCTCGCGCATGGTTTCCATGCCTGCGCCCACGATCCAGCTGTCTACACCCGTATAAGAAGCGTTGAGCAGGTCGGCAATGCGGTCAAGCGCCAACAACAAGCCCTGTTTTTTCTCTTTTTTTAAGGCGATCCGGTCAACCCCTCCGTACATGGCATTTGCGAGGGCTTCTTTGTACTGTGTTAATTGTTGACCAAGCAGGACGACATCGGCCGCGTAAGCCTGGTATTCGGGCAAGCTGGACATGCGACTGAAAACGTTGTCTGCAAAACTTGCCAAGGTGTCTTGCGGAAGTTCCCGGTAGGTACTTCTGCGAACAATAAATTTTGACATCCGTTGAAATTTTGAAAGGTGAAAAAATTGTCCAGCGTCGCGACGGCTGATGAGTGGGACAAAAGTGCAGGGCATCGGTATTCAATTTCTATAACAGTTTTTACAGGGGGATTCCGGCCGATTTTGGGTTCCTTAGATTAAAAAAGAGGGTGTCTCACAAGAGGTAGCACGGCCTTTAGGCCGTCGGGATAAAGGGCGTTTACGCCCTTCATATTGCAAACCTGCGCCGTAAACGGCGCAATTCCCGACGGACTAAAGGCCGTGCTACCTCTTGTGAGACACCCGCTAGAATACTGGTTGGCGCAGTCCAAGCCCCCCCCTCAGGGCAGACGCATATAAATTTAAAGATTAAATCTCCAAACACAGAATTTTATTTGATTGGCGAATGGCGAGTACATGATTGAAGATTGTTGAAGTAGGCGTTGCGCTTAAGTGTTGTGGCTTTTGCGAAAAATCGATGAAATGGGAATAATACTTGTCTTGTTTGACCACCAATACCAAGCGAGATGGCACTTCAACAATCGTCAATCATGTACTCTGCATTCGTCAATCAAATAAAATTTGGAATTTCACC
>Ga0163148_10000202_pt1 | contig 78365 bp, 71 predicted proteins | sample OliLakLV19MP7P2_FD_148606 | JGI IMG/M metagenome (GOLD analysis project Ga0163148, IMG submission 148606) | Freshwater microbial mat bacterial communities from Lake Vanda, McMurdo Dry Valleys, Antarctica- Oligotrophic Lake LV.19.MP7.P2 | ecosystem: Environmental > Aquatic > Freshwater > Lake >...
TTTCAGTTAGAAGAATACGATTCTAAACGTTTTGTTAATGCATTGTCTAAGAAAGGATTATTCCCGAATAAGAACTTAAGAAATAAAGCTAAGCTTACTAAAAAAGCTATCATTCTAATCCTTCTGTCTTTATTACAAAAGTTATTTATATTAGCAATATTAGGATTCTTATTAAATGAAGTTATTAATAATACGGGAATTTTAATACTAATCTTACTAATAATTTTTTACTTTTTTGACATAATCTCATTTGTCTTTTTTACTCAAAGTAAAGATCTTCTGTCACCAATCGATTACTTTGCAAAAAGAAAGATGATAAAAACTGCTAAACAAAAAATTTCTACTCTTAAGAATTTAAAAATTGTAGGAATAACCGGAAGTTATGGTAAAACAACCATGAAGGAAACTTTATATGAATTTTTAAAAGAAGAATATAGAACAGTAAAAACAGAAGGTAACAATAATACTCCTCTTGGTATTTCTAGAACTATACTTAATAAGCTAAATCAAGACACTCAAATATTTATTGTGGAAATGGGTGAATATGTAAAAGGAGATGTTAAAGATTTATGCGATATTGCAACTCCTGATATATCTGTAATAACAGGTATTAATGAAGCACATTTAGAAAGATATTTAACAATGGAAAATGCAATATCTACTAAATTTGAAATTGTTGAATATGCTAAATCTAATGCATTAGTTTTGCTAAATGCCGATGACCCGCTAACACTTGAAAATTACAAGACTTATATAAATAAACATAAAGTTGAATTTTTTTCTGCTAAAAATAATTCTTTAAGTAATTATAAAACTAGCGACTATGAATTTGATCAATTAGGTAAAGGTCAGCAATTTAAATTAAACTCGAACTTAGGAAAATTGGGTACAATTAAAACACCTATATTAGGTGAATATATAATTGGGAATATTATTGCTGGATTTATAATTGGTAGTGAATTAAATATATCAACATCTAAACTAAAATTTGCAGCTAATAATTTAAAAACCGTTGAGCATAGATTACAAGCAAATTATAATAGCAAAAGCGACATATTGGTAATTGATGACACATATAACGGGAACTCAGATGGATTTAAAGAAGGAACAAATATGCTTTCAAAATTTGAAAATCGTAGAAAAGTATATGTTACTCCTGGCTTAGCCGAAACGGGATACCGTGCAGAGGAATTACATATGACAATAGGAAAAGATTTAGCAAAGGTTGCCGATTTAGTAATACTTGTTAAAAATAGCGTTACAGGTTTTATAGCAAAGGGTTTAATTGAAAGTGGTTTTAATGAAGAAAAAATTGTATGGTATGATAATTCTAAGAACGTTTGGGAAGATTTAAATAATAATATTAAAAAGGGTGACGTTGTTATGCTTCAAAATGATTGGAGCGATAATTACTATTAAACTATGAATATTGCAGTTTTTTTTGGTGGAAAAAATACAGAGCACGATGTATCAATTATTACAGGTCAGCTTGTAATTTCTGGACTTAAAGATTTAGGTCATACAGTTTATCCTGTGTACATTTCTAAAGAAGGTAAATGGTACATATCAGAAAAAATGGATAATGTAGAATTTTTTAAAAACCCTAATATAAAACTTGAGGGCGAAGTTAATCTAAATTTTGCTCAAAATCAAAATGGCAAAATAGCTTTTAAAACTAAGGGACTATTTTCTTCCAAAGAATATAATATCGATCTTGCTTTTCCAGCTCTTCACGGTAGGAATGGTGAAGACGGAACAATTCAAGGATTATTCGAGTTATTAAATATTCCATATGTTGGTTGTGATGTTGTTTCTAGTGCAATCGCAATGGATAAAGCCCTAACAAAATTGTTTTACCAAAGATTTAACTTCCCTACTACAAAATTTGTAGCTTTTGATAATTCTAGATGGGAAAACGACAGAAAAGCATTACTAACTGAAATAAAAACTACTTTACCATGGCCAGTGTTTGTTAAGCCTGCAAGATTAGGTTCATCTATAGGAATGACTAAAGTAAAATCCGAAGAAGATTTAGATTTAGCAATTGAAGTTGCATTGCATTATGACAATAAAGTATTGGTAGAAGAAAGTGTTGAAGATCTAATGGATATAACAGTTGTAATTTTAGGCAATGAAAATCCTAAATATTCATTAATACAAGAGTCAACTTACTCAAAAGATTTTTTCTCTTATGAGGATAAATATTTAAATGACGGCGGAGCCCAATTAGGCAATGCTGAAAAAAGCATAGTAATTCCAGCAAGGTTAGATGATAAAACAACTAAAGAAATACAGGAAATGGCAAAAGAGATTTACGAATTAATGGAATTGTCAGGAACAGCAAGAGTAGACTTTTTATATAATAAAATATATAAAAAATATTATGCTAATGAAATTAACACTCTCCCTGGCACTTTATATCATCACTTATGGAAACAATCTGGAGTTAGCTTGTCTGAACTACTTAAAACCCTAGTGGACTTGGCAATCGAAAGAAAATCTAAAGAAAATAGATTAACCTTTACCTTTGAATCCACCATTTTAAAGTCAGCGAATTCCAATAAACTTCAACTTAAGGGTCAGGATTCATAATCTACTTGTAATATTTGTACACTTAAATAATACTAGATATTAGTATTATTTATATTTATACATTTATATGCAGAACCTATTAGATAAAATTAATTCGCATCCACGCGCTACTTTGCTAGCAACTGGAAGTGGCATTTTTATAGTCGCGACTGTCGTTATTATTGCAATGATTAGTTCATTACAAAATAATTTAGTATCACCCGCGATTACACCTGAAGAAGAAAAAATGGTTTTGTCCGAAGTTATTAGAAATAATCCTAAAGGCTTAATTAACAACAGCCAAGCACCAGTGAACACAAGTAATCCTATTCCAACAGGTAATCAAATACCTGTAGAAACACCCACCCAACCTGGAATTGGAAATCCTAATCCTGAGGCCCCTCAACCTGAACCTCCAGTTGCGCCAAATCTTAATGAATATAACTATAGAAAAACAACAGTTACATACGAAAAAGGTATTGCTTACGAAAGTTGCAAGACATTTCAACATGGTAGTAGTGGACAACAATATCCCTATGGTTCTCTGGACTCAGAAGGTGTAACAACTTCTGAATACACAGAATATTTCGAAAGATATTACACTGCAGCAAAAAGCCAAATAAAAGATGGTGATAATTTATTTTCATTTGCAATAAATAAATATGGTAGAGACATTAATCAGTCAACGTATTATTTAGAAGGTAATTACGCAGTAGAAAATTCATACATACCCTACTCTCAATATGATAATCAAAGCGATACTCAAGTAGTTTCCTACCCTGCAGGAACTACAGAAGATTTAATAAGATATTACTTTGGTAACAACGCATCTATTACTGGGTTTGAGACAGACTCTAATGGAGTTAAACATTATACAATTCAAAGCAGCTATTCATCGTTTTGTGATCAATCTTACGATGCATGGTTAGTTTCTGATAGACCAGTTCCTCCACAGAGAACCTTAATAACTGCTTATAAAATTAATGGTAATACATTTGCTATTGAGCAAACTAAAAGATATGTAGATCAAGTAAATGATCTTAATCTATTAGATATATCAACAACTACAAACGTTAGATCTAAAGTTACCGCACAGCAAATAGCATCTCAATTTGAGATCGCTGCGAATGTGACTATACAGAAAAATGATTATTCAAATCTTAATCAAGTTTATGACAATGTAAAGGAATTTAAAGACAAAATCGATTTCTTAGCAGATCAAGAGGCTGATTTACTATTACCAGATGAATTAAATGGTTTAAGTTATATTTATGCTTCAGGTTTTACTGCGGAAGGATATATAGATACATTAGCATTCTATAAAGACAGATTGTTCTACCCTCAATCTTTGTGGGGAGATACTTTATTTGAAAAGTATAATCAAAGTTATACTAATGAAGAATTGGAATACACATTGTCATTTAATCAAACACAATACAATTATTATTCTGTTACATCTTATAAAAACACTACATTAGATGAGAAACTTGAGGAGAGTTTATCAGTAAATGTGACATCTATAAATGTTGAAGATGTTAATTTAACAATTACGGGTAATCTTGTTCCAGTTAAGAAAATAACAAAAGTATTTACTTATAATTATCCAACGTCTTATTCAGTTTCGTACCCTGTGTCTTATACAAATCCTAATACATCGTATTTTGTAAGTTATATGTTCGAAATTGATGGTAAGGTTTATGATATAAATTATTATAATCACCAAAATCAAATGAATTTTGATACTAAATTATTTACAATTTGGAATCTAGATAATCAAGTGTCCATTGATAATGCTAAAAGTAAAGTATTAGAACTTTATAACCTTTATACCCATTTATGGTCACCGGTAAGTTACCCAGTTAGCTATAGTAACTAATTAAATTTGCACGTAATAAACGAGCCTCTTATAGAGGCTCGTTTATATTTTATGATTTTAATTATTTTTCTATTTGATTAACAATATCTCTTAACTCAGCAGCTTTTTCAAACTCAAGCATATCTGCATATAATTGCATTTGAAACTTAATTTCTTTAATAAACTTTTTTTGCTCCGATCTGCTCATTGCTTTAAATCCATCTGCCTTTTTAATTAAATCTTTTTCCTTTTCTTGATTATTTGATTCTTCTGAATTTTCATCTTTGAATGCAGATAGCTGATCTCTAATTTCCTTTACAACAGTTGTAGGGGTAATGCCATGTTTTAAATTAAATTCATGTTGAACAGTTCTTCGCCTTCTAGTCTCTTCTATGGCAAATTGCATAGAGTCCGTTACTTTATCGGCATACATTATTACCCTTCCTTCCTGGTGCCTTGCAGCTCTACCAATAACTTGAATTAAACTAGTTCGGGATCTTAAAAAACCTTCTTTATCGGCATCTAAGATTGCAACAAAAGATACTTCAGGTAAGTCTAAACCTTCTCTTAGTAAGTTAATTCCTACTAGTACATCATAAATACCCATTCTTAACTCCTTTAAGATTTTTACTCGTTCAAGAGAATCTATATCTGAGTGTAAATATTTCGCCTTAATACCTTTTTCACTTAAGTAATCGGAAAGTTCTTCTGACATTCTTTTTGTTAAAGTTGTAACTAAAACTCTTTGCTTTTTAGCTACTGTTTTATCAATTTCATCTATTAAGTTTGGAACTTGGGGTTGAGTCCAAGATGATTCTTGGAGCAATGGCATATCACCAAAACCTCTTTCAACTAAATTCTTTTTTAATGATTCAAAAGTTTCGGGTAGTGAAGGTCTAACTTCAACTATAGGGTCTAATAAACCTGTTGGTCTAATTATTTGATAAACAATTCCGTTGTAGCCTTCTGGTAAATTTGTCATGTAGTATTTTACCACTACTCACGCTTATTTTTTAGTACACGCTTACTTTCGGTATCTTTAAAGACCCTACTGCCAACAGTATCATTTTGTCCTTGGTATTTACCTTTATAAGGGTTCTCTGCATTCTGATCCATAAAATAGAATACAAACTGACAAATCCTTCTTCCTTTTTCTAATATTATAGGTAGTGAATTTGCATTATATAATTCCAATGTTACTTTCCCTTTAAAACCAGGATCAATTAAACCAGCATTTTGAATAAAAAGTCCCATTCTCCCTATTGAGCTTCTTCCTTCTACAAAGGCCGTTATATTGGGTGGTAATTCAAAATATTCTACTGTTGTAGCTAATATAAAACTGTGTGCTGGAATTGTTATGGTATCTCTAACTATTTTTCTATAAATAATTTCATTACTCATACTGATTGTTGACATTTCAGATGTATCAATTTCTAAAAATGTATCGCCTAAGGTGCAATCAATCGATGCAGGTTGAATAGATTCCTTTCCTAATGGTGTAACTATAAGTTCACCACTTTTTAAAAGTTTTTTTAATGTTTTATCTGAGATTATCATTTTGTATATTTAAAATTTATGTTCTGTCTCTAAATGTAGCTGGATCGTTATAGTCGAAATTAGGTATGTGATAACCTAACCCTACTAATGAAGGATCTGTATGTAATAGCTCTAACATTTGGTCGATCATATCTGCATTAGATTGATCATTACCTGGGGTTGCTCTTTGATCTACAAAATAATCAAGATGGATTGGTGAAGCACTTAAATGCATTCTTGTATTATGGCCTAAGGGCAATAGTTTCCTTATAAAATCTAGGTCAACATGAGGGAATCTTTGTTTCAAAAACTGATAGTAATTCATTAATCGTGAATAGTATGTATTTGCATCTGTTGACCATTCGCTTTCGAGATGTTTTAAACCATCGGTTCCTATTATCTTTGAACTCATATTAAATCCTTCACTTATCATTGCTTCGTAATCAACTTTACCTTTTCGGCCGTAGTCAAACTGAGAAAGAAAACCAATATCTTGACGCCCAAATGTTCGATGTCGATTTAAGTCTCTTAGCTGAGCTATTGCTGTATTTAGTACAAATATTCTATCTCCTCGAATATCTCCAAGAGATCCCATTTTTTCGTGTCTTGTATGGTTTTTAAATACTATTATACTTAACTGACTTATAGTTTCATCACCTAATGTACTTAGCCATTCAAGTAATGTTGCCTCCCTAAGCCTTGGGTAGCATACAAGAATATATTGCAATATGGTTAAAATTCCAAGTCTTGTATTATCAATCATGCTAACTTCTGTTTGCCTTACATAATTAGCTGGTATTGTATTAGTGCCTTCTAATAATTCATTAAATCCAGCAAGTTCTTTTAAGTAAAGTTTCAACTCAGCAACATTTTCCCTTATTACCATTGTTGGATCGGTATGCTTTATTAATGGAGCTAGGTTTGCATTTACATCTTCCCCTTCTACAGTTTCACTCAATGATAGGGCGTGCTTAATCTGGTCTGCAAGTTCAATATATTCTTTTTCTCCTGTTTCCTGAAGAATTTTAATATAATTATTCCATATCCTTAAGTTTCCAAGTAAGCACATAGAAGTAGTTGCTCCTAGAGGAATCCAACTTCTTACAACGTCCAATGTTCTTGCTTTTAATGTACTGTCTTCTATTGGCTTACCATTTTCAAATTGTGCAATATATCCTTGTTCTATTAAGCTATACCATTTCTTATATTTCTCTTCGGCCATTTGAAGTATAGCAACCCATTCATTTTGTATAAATTCCAAATCCTCAACTGCTTCTGGGGGAATTAAAGAAAGATCCAAAAAGTCAGCTAATTTTGGAAAATTCATTTTAGAGAATTTTACGTATCTGCTAGAACTTTCCTGACCATCACCATACCATAAATGATTAAATATCCAGTAAGCTTGCTCTAATGAAATATTATTAAAAAAAAGAAATATTGGAATCATTCCAAGTATCGACTGATGTCCGTAACTTAAACCAAACTCTTTTAATTTTTCTGCAGCGGCAGCCGGATCCATTTTTACCAATTCTAAAACTTCATCAAAAATTTCCTCATAGGTTTTTCTGGTTCTTGAAGTTCGTGCACCTGCCCAAGCAGGAAAAATATGATTATCTATTTCTCCTTCCGATTTTGGTCCACTAAATGGGTAAAAGGAAATGATTGGTTTACTATCGTCAGCATTACCATCGCTATCTAGTCTTTTTACTTGAAATAGAAGATTTTTACTTCCTCCATTAATTTCTCTTGTAACCACATTAATTTTATAGGGTAAGTATTGGTGTTGAGGCGCTTGCTCTGGAATTAAATCAGACATAATCTTGAAGGAAGTAAAAGATATCTGAGTATTCTAAAGCTCAAAGTTAAAAACTGTCAAATTACTTTGGAAATTTTACAGAGAATTCACATTTGTAAAGTAGAATATTATTAGGTTTCGGAATTTTACTTTTTATAAAAGTTTTTATGAAGTACCTATTTGTTGCTCCTAGTTTAACTCCCCCTACCCACGAAACGCTGGAAGAGCATGCTTATAGAGCATTTAAGAAGGTTGAGCATATCTTAAATAACGAGGGGGCTACATTAAGAATTTCAGTTAATAAAGAAGGAGAAGAATTTGTTGTAATGGCTGAACTTTGGAATTCGGTAAATATTGTGTCAAAAGAAAAGAATAGAGATATGAGATTTGCAATTGACGGTGTGGCTATGGAAGTTAAAAATCAACTTATAAAAAAGAAGGACAAAAAGGGATTAAGGAAAATGAATGAAAAAATTAAAGGTTTAAGGGATCAATTATTAAATAGAAATATAGAATAAACCCTTGTACAGACTCACAAATTCTATTAAAATCAGGTAAGTCTCAAATAATTTACCTTTTAATAAAATAACATGAGAAGACTAGCAAGCAAGGCTTTAGCAGCTGGAGCGACAGTAATCGGTTCATCCATTGCATTTGCAACATCAGTTGCAGCACAATCTTATTATTAAGACTACACTCCATACACTGCAGGTGATGCAGCAGCAGGCGGAATTTTTGCAACAGCAGGAATCGCAATTTATTGCTGTATTTTATGCATTCCTATGATTATAGTAATTGCACTAGCTTATTATGTCTACAAAGACGCAGTAAAATATGAAGTTGAGAATCCTGGTCTTTGGGCTTTATTAACACTGTTTACAGGTGGAGTAATAGGAATATTAATATATTTCTTAGCAATTAGACCTGAAGCAGTAAAAAAGATGGAAGCAAAGGGTACACACCACGTAGCTCCAGCTCATACTGAAACACCAAAAGCTGAATAATAATTAATTAGCTTTAGTAAAAATTAAAAAGCCTCTCGAAAGAGAGGCTTTTATTTGAGTAATTAAATTTTAATAACCTTCAATTTTAAAGAATCCTATTAAGTTAGTAATGTGCTCACTAAGTGGAATCCCAATCATTTCAATGCCCTGAGCAATATCTTCTCTACTCACATTTGCAGCAAATCTTTTGTCTTTCAATCTTTTGGAAACTGAACTTGCTTCCATGTCATTTATGCCATTTGGTCTTATTAAACCAACAGCATTTATAAAGCCAGATAGCTCGTCACATGCAAATAAATACTTTTCTATTGATGTTTCTGCAACTTTTCCCGTTCTACTTGTTGCATGCGCTTTAATAGCATCTAAAATCTGGTTAGAATACCCCTTTTGCGGAAGAATACTAGTGACTGCATAATTTGGATGTTCATCAGGGTATTTTTCCCAATCAAGATCATGAAGTAAGCCAGCTGACCACCACTCTTCAATTTCGGAATCGGATAATTTAAGTTTTTTTACATATCCCTCCATTGCTGTAGCAACCATTTTGTAATGCTTAACTAAAGCTTCGTTTTTAACATACTCATTCAAAAGCTCATAAGAATCTTCTCTGCTCATACTAAAAGTTTTTATATATAAAACCATTTGACCCATAGCTTTTTGCCATATCAACTAATGTTGATAGTTGTGTGAGCCTAGGATAAATAATGTATTTAATATTACCATTATTTTCAAGAACTCCTAAATTCTCCCCATTATCAAAGTTTTTTAATATACTAAATCCAGGTTGGGATAAATAATTATTTAAATCTTTATTGTTAACGATAACTACTTGCTGATTGTCTAGGACGTAGTTATATAAATAATTGTCAGCGTAACTTCGGTTACCCCACATATAGCCTGTATTATTAATAACTAAATCGATTTTAGTACTATTTACACCTTTATAAATGTAATATTTAATTGAATCTGTAGTTATTTCGGGGTTTGTAATGGGTCCAGTGTTTGCAGAATTAATTGTTGTGTACCCGTAACCATGAACTCTAATAAGATTACATAAGTTATTTAAAACTTCTATTGAAGCATTCGATTTATAAAATCTACTTACTGAATCTAAATATCCATAATCAAAGTTATCGGACCACTTTAAGGGCAACCCTAAATTTATTTTTAAATCAATAGGGCTTAATAACGTTATTACACCCTTGATTATTGATTCTATATTTTCAACTTTGTTGGTAATGGTTACATCAATATCAATTTCGTAAAGATTATCTTGCTGGACAGCCGTAACAATTAGATCGATAATTTTTTGATCTTCTAAGTTAGGAGAGTTTGAATCTGTATAAAATAATGGAATAGCACTAGTTACAATATCGGTAGATTTTACAATAGAATTATTATCTATTTTATAGATTGGCTGCAATAAATTTTTTACCTGACTACTTTCTGTAGAGGAATTAATTAAGATGCTTTCTTTAAAATTTGGATTTTCATTTTTTCGGATAAGTTCATCAAAGCTTAGACTTTCTGCTTGAGTTTTAGTAATTTCATTATTAGTAATATTACTTGTCACATCGGTGTATTTTACATTCTCAACTAGCCTGACTTTGTATAAATAGTAATTTAGGCAGCCAAGTGCAATTAATGAAAGTATTAGGAATATAATAATTTTTGTTAATGCTGATTTAACCATTATTTGATTCTATAGAATCTAAGATGATATTCACCATCTTATCTGCTATTTTATTTTGTTCTCTTCGAACATGGGTAAAGGTTACTTTTTTAAAGTCTAGTCTTAAAGCTTTGATTTTGTCAGCTAAAGGTTTAATATCTGGACTGGAAATTTTATAAATACCATTTAGTTGTTTAACTACAAGTTCGCTATCTAAGAAACATTCAATTGCATCTGTGTATTTTTTAGCTAATTTTAAGCCCTCTATTAGTGCGTTATATTCAGCAAAATTATTAGTAGCAATACCTACAAACTTTGCCCCAATATCAAATAATTCCTCATTTTGATAGATTACAAATGCGATTGCACTTAAGCCAGGATTTCCTCTTGAACCTCCATCTGTAAAAAGTTTAAAACTCATATTATAGCTGGTTTATAAAGTAAGTTACATTTCTAATCCATTGTGATTTATCATCACTTGGACCTGCGTACCTATTGATTATACATGTTAAATCATTTTCGCAAGGTACTATAAATCTTTGAGTAATTACACAGGATAAAAAATCTAATGATTCCTCCCATCCCGAGTATTGTTTACCATCTAAATAACCATAGGGATTATATAATTTGTAAGGTACTCTTCCTAGACCAGATTCATTACCAGCTATGCCTATTAAAACTTTATAATCACCCCCACCACATTCTTCAACTCTTCTAAAAATTAATTCCCCGTAACCTTGCATCGGTGAATTACGTGCAGAAAATAATGCTTCAATTCTATCAATCTTTTCTTGTCTTTGCTTTTCGGCAATTTTTTGTTTTTGCTCAATTTTTAATCTGTTAATACCATCATTGACAGGATCGATAGCAATAAATTCTTGTGTGGGATGGTAGGCCAATGAACTTATATGACTTACATTAGGATTAAAAGTAATCCTTTGGGGTTCACTATACTTGTAAAAAATTATAGTAAGTACTAATAAAGAAAGTAGACCAATAATTATGTAAAACCCTTTTTTGATGTTGTATATCTTCAATGTGTTTTATCTAACTTTTAAGCTCTTTTTTTTGAGAGTAAAGTTAGTATATCAGATTCTTTGTTCTGCATAAAATCCACAAACAATACTGAATCTAAGGAAATGAAGTTAAATCTTTTAGGTTTGATTTTTAGGATATTCATTGCGTGGCTAACCTGACCACCAAACGAAACCTTAAAACATTCTTTTGAAGTAGATAGAGCAATATACTCACCAATTGCTTCTGTACCCTTGTTAAATTGTTCTTTAGTAAAGAGTCCCAATGTACCTTGCCAAATAACGGTATTTGCAGCTTCTATAATTTCTCTGTAGCTTATTAAAGTTTTTGGGCCAATATCTAAAGCAGTTAAATCTTTATTAATTTGTTGTGTTGTAACTTCTACTAATTCACCTTTATGATTTTCACAAATGTGATCGACAGGCATTATAAATTCACAACCTGACTTTTTAGAATTTTTTAAAAATTTATTGATTTTTGCTAAAACTTTTGCATCTGGTTCAAATGTACCAGTCTTAACTTCGGATGCACTTAAAAAATACATAGCCATTTCCCCTCCTAAAAGGATTTTGTTTTTGCCTAAAGAAAGCGCTTCTAATAATGCAATATTTTTATGGATTTCTTCATTACCAATTACAGCAACAATAGGTTCTTTGGATTTTTTAACAAGAGTTTCAACCACTTCTATTTCCTCTTCTAAATGTAGACCCATATAAGTAGGTAATTTTCCTGCAATTGCTGTAATAGAGGCAACATTGGAATCCATACCATAAGATTCAAATACAAATAAGTCGGCAAGTTTAACTAATGCTTTTACATATTCATCTCTATCTGTTTCTTTCTTAGAAGTTTCTAATGGTGAAAACTTAAGATTCTCTAATATAAGAACCTCTCCAAAGTCCATAAATTTAATAGAATTTTCGCATGCAGCAATATTTGCAAATTTAATTTGTTTCTCAAGAATTCTACCCAACGCAAATCTTACATCCATTAAGGATAGGTTATCTTGTTGTTTACCCTTTGGATCACCAATATGTGATAAAAGTATAACTTTGCAGTTATTTTTAAGTAGATGTTGAATAGTGGGAATTGTTGCCTTGATTTTTAAGTCGTCAATAATAGTTCCATCAATTACTGGAACATTATAGTCAACCCTAACCAAAACAGTTTTATTTGCTAACTTTGCATTGTGTAGCGATTTTGGTGCGTTTTTCATACCGATAATTATAGCACCATAGGGTAATAAAATCCACGACTTTACTACCTTTTTGATATGAGTATGATATTGTATCAAAAAGCTTAAAAAGCTTGATTATTAACCAATAACTGACTTACCTACATAATCTTGTAAAGCCTCCGGTACATTTAATTTACCCTCTGCAGTTTGGTAATGCTCAATAATGGCAATTAATAATCTATGAGTTGCTCCGGTATCATTAAGTGTGTAAGCATGCTTTAATAGTCCGTCGTTATCTTTATATCTAATATTTAACCTTCGTGACTGATAATCGGTTGTAATACTATCAGACATCACTTCCATAAATTCTCCTGCAGATGGTAACCAAACTTCAACGTCGTATTTTTTAGCAGCAGCAAAATATCCTAAATCACCAGTACACATATTTATTACATGATATGGTAGTTTTAGTGTTTGAAGCAACCACTCGTTAAGAGATAAAAGATATTCATGCATTTCCTTAGCTTTTTCCAAGTCAGCCTCCATTACTACATTCATTTCAAGTTTATCAAACTGATGAGTTCTTTTTATACCCCTTACATCTTTACCCCATGATCCCACTTCTGATCTAAAGCAGGGTGTTTGAGCCATTAATTTAATTGGTAGTTCTTTTAAATCAAGCACAGTGTCTGCAAAATAACCAAAGTTACTTGGTTCAGAAGACCCGACCAAATACAGTTGGCTATTTTCCTCTAGGTATTTGCTTTCAAGCTTGTAAACCTGATCTGCATCACCTGGAAATTGACTTGAACCGTATAAAGCCCTTTCTTTTACAAGTAAAGGTACTATCATTGGGTCAAAGCCATCTTGAATTAGTTTTCTGGTTAAAAGATTAAATACTCCCATTATTAGCAAGGCACCTTCCTTTTTTATATAATAAAAACGGCTTCCAGAAACTTTTGCACCTGCTTCCAAGTCAATAATATCTAAGGACTTACCAATCTCCCAGTGAGGTTTAACATTAAATTCACTACCAGCATTAGTTGCAAAGTTAGACATGTGTTCTCCACTCCCTTCGGCCCCGCTTAATTTTTCAATTGGTAAGTAACCGTTTTTAGGTTCCCATGCTTTAAATTCTATATTATCATCAGCTCCTTTACCTATAGGTACTTCGGCAAATGGAATATTTGGAATCCAGTCTAATGTTGTTTGCCATTGTGTATTTATTTCCCCTAACTGTTCATTCAATTTTAAGCTCTCTTCTTTAAGTCTTTTACCTTCGTCTCTTAATCCTTCAACATCTCCAGATTTACCTCTTTCAGCAAGTTTATTTTTCTCTCTATTAATTTCATCTATTTGTGAAAGAAGCTCTTTTCTCTGATTATCTAACTTTAGCCATAAATCTATATCTACTTTTTTAGATGAAGCTCTACCTATACTAACAAGTTCTCTAATTTTTTCTGCATGTTGTCTTATATAGTTTACGTCTAACATCTAACCAAAATAATATGTAATAAAGTGATTATACAATATTACTAACAGTAATATGAATAATCATTTTAAGATAAGTCTTATTTGCACATGAATTAATAGTTGATAAATTGAAAGTAATTAGATTAGGGTTATCAATATTAACTAACAATACAATTGAGTCAGATTCTTTGCCCGCATCCAAAAGCCTGGGTTAGTTCGTAGACAGGGACAAAGCTTTTGGATATAATTACTACATATTTACATTGATTGCAGGTGGCACTGCAGGAGTAAATTAAACAATTTTAAAGTGCCTTATTTTAAGGAATTTGGGTGGAACCGCGATCTACAAATATTAATTGTAAACCGTCCCTTGTATTAATGCTTATTAATTATTTATAGGCATTAGTTTAGAGGACGGTTTTTTTTATAGCCAATTATATGGTCACATTTGAGGTAGATCTTCAGTCTTTAAGGGATATTGAGTGGAGTTTAGATAGTGTAAATGTAATTAATGAATCTATGGGAGATATTGTTTCACACCCTCTGGATTTTGCCCTGTTCGTTGTGGATGCTTTTAAACAGGAAAGACAGGAAATTATAGAACAAATTAAAGGAATCTTGTTTTTTATGGTGTATAGATACCCCGAAATATTTATACTAATACATATGTACCTAAAAAATCTAGAAACAGATACTAATAAGGATTTAAATATTTTGATGAATGTATATAGTTTTTATATAAAAGAAAATTAATTATTAAAATTTATTTATGAAGAAATTTGAGAATTTGGACCAGCTTAAGTCTTGGTCAAAAGAAAATGGATTTGTGTATCCTTCCTCTGAAATTTATGGAGGTTTTGCGGCAGTATACGATTATGGTCATTATGGAATATTACTAAAAAATAATATTCAAAAAGCATGGGAAAAATCAATGGTTCAAGAACGTAACGATGTGTATCAATTGGATTCTGGAATATTCATGCATGCTAAAACATGGGTAACAAGTGGTCATGTAGCTAGTTTTAACGATGTTTTAGTCGAAGATAAAAAAACTCATAAAAGATATAGAGCGGATCATTTAGTTGAGGAATTTTTTGAAAAGAAAGGTGATAAAGTTGACATGGATAAAAAGACTCCTGATGAGATTAAAGCAATTATTTCTGAAAATAATATTAAATCACCTGAAGGAAATGAGTTAACGGAACCAAGAAACTTTAACCTTATGGTTAAAACAAATATGGGTACTACAGATAATACAATGACAGAAGAAAATACTGTTTATGCTAGAGCGGAAACATGCCAGGGAATTTATTTGGAGTATAAAAATTTTGTAGATACCATGAGAGTTAAGTTACCTTTTGGTATTGCTCAAGTGGGTAAAGCTTTTAGAAATGAAATTGTAGCAAGGCAATTTATTTTTAGAACAAGGGAATTCGAACAAATGGAAATGCAATACTTTTTGAGCCCTAAAATAATGGATGAAAAGTTTGAACAATGGAAAGAGGCAAGAATGAAATGGCATATAGATGTTCTAGGAATTAACCCTGATAATCTAAGATTTAAAAAACATGAGAAACTTGCTCACTATGCAAGTGCTGCATACGATATTGAATATAACTTTAATACGTTAGGAGGATTTAAGGAACTTGAAGGAATTCATGCTCGAGGAGATTGGGACTTATCAAGGCATCAGGAATTTAGTGGAGTTAAGTTAGATTACTTTGATGAGGAAACAAGGGAAAGATTTATTCCACATATAATGGAAACATCAGTAGGTTTGAATAGATTAGTTATGATGGTGCTGGAAGAATCCTATTCTCAGGAAGATGTCACTAATTCTAAAGGGGAAACAGATACAAGAGTTGTTTTAAAGATTAAAAAAGAACTAGCTCCTATTAAAGTGGCTATTTTACCTTTATCTAAGAAACCAGAATTACAGGCCAAATCACTAGGGGTTCAATCATTAATTAAAAATGATTATATGACTCAATACGATGAAACTGCCTCAATAGGTAAAAGATACAGAAGACAAGATGAAATTGGTACGCCATATTGCATAACTGTTGATTTTGATACTTTAGCGGATAATGCTGTCACTGTAAGAGATAGAGATACTATGGTGCAAGAAAGAATAAAGATTGAAGAAATAGCAAGTTACATTAAAGACAAATTTAGTAAGTAATAATTTTAAGCTCACTTTCAAAGTGAGCTTAAATATTATTTAACTCGTCTTCGTTTTGAGTATTTTGAATTAATTCCTTTTGCTGTCTAAAAAAATCAATTTGTTTTGTATAGTCATAATCTATAAATATTTTTACAACATTTTCAATATCTTTAGCGTTAGAGGATATTCCGCATTTAATAGGATAATAACCTTTAATTTCTTTATACTTTGACTCTTCTTCTGTAGGTTTAGGTGAACCTGGATATACATTAATATTGGAATCATTAACTCCAAATATAAAATAGTCTAAAGGATTTTTACTTAATATATTTACCTGACTTATTATATCTGATTGCGAAGTATATACATTAGTAACATTTGCATTAAAATAGCAGTAATCTTTTGTTTCAGAAAGGATTACTTCTACAATTTGTTTAGGGAGTTTTAAGCCAGTTACCTTAATGTTAGATAATTCAGTACTGTCTTGTTTTTTAGTTAAGATACTGAATTCATCCTTTGAGGTTAGTGTATAGGTTTTTACTTCGAAGGGTTCCATATTGCTTTTTTGATCTAAAAAAGACACCTCTACTGGAAAGTTATAATAATTTATAATGGAAAGTATTTTAGTATCAACTTTGTATACTGTGCTCCAGATTAAATAGACCACAATTCCTAAAGCAGAAGCTGAAATAATTAACCATAAGAAGATGGTTAAAAGTTTATCTTTATTAATAATTCTCATAATAAAATCTTAAAGTAAGATGGCAAATATTACAATTCAAATAAGTATTTATCTACTATTTGCGCAGCTCAAAGTATTTGACTTATATAACAAGCTTGCTATAATACATATATAGTAATTACTGGAAAATCTATACCAACTGGTTAGATAAAGTAAGTTACTATGATTTGACATAAAAGTTCTTTAACATCTGAAATTGGATGGCGAAGGCAGTATTTACTTAGTTAAGCTAGGTGACTAATGCCTTCGCCGAAGTACTAGCGAATGTGCAGATGGTAAACCTACAGAGGAGGTTCAAGCAATGATTCGTAAGGGAATGAGCTTTAAGAAATCAGTGCTAATAACAGCATTGATTTTGATTGGGCTGTTGATGGTAACGTCAACGGTATTTGCGCACCACCCAGAAGTAAGCGGTTCAGTTGTATGTGCCAACGGAAATTACCAAATAACATGGACTGTTGGCAATAGTGAATCGGCAGCTGGTCGCATTATGACAATTGTTTCTGCTTCGCGTGGCAGTGGATATGCATCCACTGTAGCACCAAGTGGAGCAACAAGTGGCACCGAAACCGTGTCTGGCACTACGACAGGCATGTTAACTAACACCGTTGTGGCAAGTTGGTTTTACGATGCCAATGCGCCAAAAAATGTTTCCAGGACAGGCAGCGTCACACTAGGTGGCGACTGTGAACCGGAAGAAACCGATGAGCCAACTGTTGTGCCATCGGAAACACCGTTAACTCCGACAGACGAACCGGAATCAACTACGCCTTCACCTACACAAACTGACAATCCTCCAGATATGAATGGGGGGCACATTTGTTGGTTTATGCAAGGTGGTGGACCAAACGATAACCCCTTTGGTGGACAACCTTGGGGCGTCTGGGTGGATACTGGTGAACCTTTCGGCGGTTACATTATTGTCAGCTATAAGGATATTCCAGCTAGCGACCCAACGGGGCCGCGAACTGGTTGGGAGATTTCCTTGCAGACTGATGACGATAGTCGGCGAGAAGGTGTTATGACCATAACTGGTCCGAACGGCTTTTCGGTTACAGGGGATGTTTCGCAGAATCTTTGTAACTTCCCTTGGAACACACCAAACGGCGAACCAACCCCTCGACCAATACCCGCGTCAGGAGGATCGGACTTACCAGCAGGTCGTGGTAGCAGTAACAACACACTTCCTTTGTTAGGGGCTGTTGTGATTCTTGCCGCTATGGCTTTTGCGGGTAACAAGTACATTCGCAGACGGCAAGTTGCCTAATCTATCCATTACAGGTGTAATAACCCCCGGCTTGCTGGGGGTTATGCATTTGTATACGAAACGGAGATATTCATGAAAGTTCTAAAGCGTGTACTTATACTCATTGCACTTATTGTGCAAATGGTAGTGAGTACAGCAATAACCATAGCGCAAGAGGAGGTAAATACTACTCCCGTGATCAAAACTTTGCTCCCCTTTAACTGGGATCAAGGTGCCGGTGGAATTCCCTTCTACTATTCCGTAAGGAATACTCAAGGTGAAATGCAGTGGTCACATTCAAATTGGTGGCCCCTTCTATACGACGGTCGCACTCTTGATGAACTCAATCAAGGTGAATTTCGACCCGGTCACGGTACTGTGCTAATCGATACGGAGTCGACCGGGAACATCCTGGTGATTTGTCACTCGGGTGTTCTAAATGATAATCCAAGCGAATGCGAGCAGTGGCGTGCAATATTCGAGCCAGAAAATGAGTTCTGGTACGAAAGAGAACCAACTGTTGAAGAGCAGGACCAAATGAATACTATTCGCCTTGAGCGAATGCAGTCGATCCTGGGTTGGCGTGTTCGGATGCTCGAAGGGAATGCACCGGAGGCTACTTTTGAGGTGGTGGGAATCTCCTACATTCCTCATGAGCAAGTTGAGGATTTTCGTCAAGACACTAAAGCAGTCATGGAGTATTTGATTCCCAATGCAATTGACCAAGAACCTTGGATGGAAGCTGTAACAAGCACCGACCAATACATGATTATGGTCTTTTGCGGCTGGGGCCCATATACGCCCGAAACAATCAATGATTGGTCTACTTGGAGCCGTTATGGCGTCTTGTTAAAACCAATCAATCCAAATTCAGATGAGTAAGAAGATGGTGCTGAATGTAAGGAAACTTACTTCAGCACTTAAATAATGCTATAATTTTATAACTGAAGGACATCTATTTGCTTATATAGTAAGTAAATAGATACCTTTCAGAATATCGAGGGTATTGACCTGTTGTTTACAAGGAGCTCTCAATGTCAAAGGTATATGGTTCAGTTCGATCTGGGGCAACTGCGGTTGCCATATTGGTCGCCATGCTTTTTGTGGTGTTCATTGTGGGTGCAAGTTCAGCAGTAAATGCTGGGCCGCCGCCGCCAAGCAGTAATGGAGGCTTTGTGTTTTTGGCTCATACCAATAACACAAGCTGTGTGGGTGGTCAGCGAATCGTAAGCTGGTACACTCGTAATCCGACCTTCGATAGGACCATGAGGGTTACCGGGCTTTTGCCCTATACCATGACTTATGGTCCTCGTAGGGAACAGTGGGTTACTATTGCTGAGCGTCAAGGAACATTCGTCGGGACGATCACTCGCACTATCATGGTAGCGGTTTCTGGGGGCAGTTTGCCTTCAGGGACAGTTAACATGACAGCGAGCGTATACATCCCGTCTGCATGTCCTATCTAGTTCCTCAGATTCGAGAGGGTGGAGTTAATTCCACCCTCAGCAAGTTAATCTTCTTATTTGACCAATTAAAATTTTCCCTTTATCATATTAAAAAAGTAGTCAGCCAAATTTCTATTTAATTAGAAAAAAGGTTTCGGGGAAGTGCTGTTTGATTCAGCCACTGTGCCGCAACTGTAATCACATGTATTAGTGAGAGTCAGGATACCGATCTACTACTTCAATCCAAAAGGAATTCACGAGCAATGAATATAATCTATTATCTGTTTGTTTGCTCTAAACAGATTTTTTAATATTGAAAGACGAAACTCTATCCATACCAATTGAAAATGCATATATTGAATGGCAACTAGGATTGTTAAATTCAAAACTTTCAGCTAGTTTTACAGAAGAAGCAGAAATTATTGAAACTGGCTTTAGTTTTTCATCGTCATTAAAAGATATATCAAGATTTATAATTGTAAATTTAATTGAGCAATTTCAAAATGATATCTCAATGGTAATGAATGTAATTGGCAATTGGGAAAGGTTTGTTAAAGCTTTAGATAATCCTAATCTTATTACTCCAGAAGAGCAACTAATATTTGATATCTTTACTAATATCTATTATGAATCTATAGATTATTTTAAAAAACAATTTTTAACCCATTTAGGTGAAAAGGTTGAGTTTGAAAGTGAATTTTTAGAAGATCCAAAAGTCCAGAGGTTTGTTGAATCAACAGGATTCAGACAGCGAAAATTTACTTATTCAATTGAGCAATCGGGTTCAAATAGTATACAAATTATTACGGCTTCAACAAGTAGAATTTATGAAATTAAACAAAATGAAAGGGAAAAAGTTGAACTTTTAAATTCACTTTTATTAAGATTTATTCTTAGACCATTTGAAGCAGAAGCCTTAGTAACTTCCACTTTAATTAAATTCCCGGATTTAGAAAATGAATTGTTTGAGTTATTAAACAAAGCTCAAGAACTTGTATTGTTTCCTGGGGATCATATTATTGAAATTAGTCCTCCATTTGAAAATTATTCATACCAACATGATTGTATGGTGAGAATTTATACTTACACCGGTAATAGTTTTGAGGTACTTCAATACTCTATTCCTTACAATAAAAGGGAAGTTGAATTAGCCATCCAAAATCTTTTATTAAGTTTTAATGCTCAGAATTTCTCTGCTTGCGCTGCAAATGAGCATTCTAGCAATAATATATTGGGCAGCCTACATATTGCACACTGTACTAGTTCTAATATATATTTAAATTCATTTTCATCTATTTTAGAGTATGGCGGGGTTGAAATCTTGGAAAAGGCATCAGCTGTTATTAGCCCTAAAGTAGAAGCGGTTGGAAATTTTGTCCACCCATTTATAGTCGAATACATTAATTCACCCAATTTTAGTATGGATAGTGATGGTCTTAGACATTTTACAAATAGATATTCCGAAATCTTTTTAACTGCTATTGCAACTTTAGATGTAAATGTACACACTCAAAATCCAAATATAGAATCTATTTTAGAATCCGGAGAATTACTTTTCACAGCGGTTGCTGGCCAAAATACTAGTAATCTATTAGCTAGGGCTTCTAATGGCCAAGTAAATAGATTGGAAGTAAGTGCTAATGGGTATTGCGATACCGTTTCCGGTACCATTGGAGCTAGTACACTAAATGATAAATCTAGTTTTACATCAAAAGAAGTTGAAGCAATGAAATTTGAAGGAAGAGTAACCCGTCTTAGTAAGGAAGGAGACTTAAAATTGGATTTGATGAAATTTATTGATGACAACGGTACTGAGAAGAAACTATTTATTTGTCCTGTGTGTAATTCAAAAGGAATAGTAAATTATGTAGATATTTGTGCTGAGTCATGTCCGCAATGTAAAGTATCTTTAACTGATTTAAGAGTTGCATCCCAAGAAAAAAATCTAAGTACTTTTGTTGATAAATATACTTCAGGTATACAAAGTAAAAACAATTCGGGTAATGGAATTTTTGGAGTATTGTTTGATTTATTTGGAGCTATATTTAATGTTTTTAATTAAAACAGATGCTCTATAATGTTATATATTCTTTTAATGATTAATATGGATAAGAAAACCGCAGTTATTGTAGGCGCTGGTTTAGGTGGTCTTGCTGCAGCTTGTTATTTAGCTAAAGATGGAATTAGAGTAACAGTACTTGAAAAAAATGATGCTGTAGGTGGAAGAGCATCAGTTGTTAAACAAGATGGTTTTACATTTGATATGGGACCTTCATGGTATTGGATGCCTGAAATATTTGAGAAATTTTTTAATGACTTTGATAAAAAGTCTTCAGATTATTATGAGCTAATTAGAATTAACCCAAGCTATAGAGTTTTTTGGTCTAAGAATGATGTTATAGATATGCCAGTTGATCTTGAAAGTTTATATAAAATTTTTGAAAGCTTAGAAGAAGGATCCTCAAAAAAACTTAAAGTAATTATGGATGAAGGTAAGGAGATGTTAGAGATTGCTTTAAACAAGTTTTTGTATAGACATTACAATTCAATTTTGGATTTAGTAAATCCTGAGCTAATAGTTAAGGGATTAAAACTAAAGGTTTTTAAAAGTTTAAAGTCGTTAATAAACTCTAACTTTAAAAATGAAAAATTAAGGCAACTATGTACGTGGCAAAGTTTATTTTTAGGTGCTACACCTGAAAATCTTCCATCGCTCTACTCTTTTATGCTACATGTAGACTTTAAACTTGGAACCTGGTACCCAAAAAGAGGAATTTATGAATTACCAAAAGCCATGTATAAATTAGCAATTGAATTGGGCGTTGATTTTGTATTTAACTCACCCGTAACTCATATAGATGTTGTAAATGGTATTGCTACAGGAGTAAAAACATCAGATAAGAATTACTTAGCAGATAATATTATTGTAAACGCTGACTATCATTTTGCAGAAACACAATTATTAGATGCTAAATGGCAAAGTTACAGAGAGCCTTATTGGGATAAGGCAGATGTGGCACCTTCAGCTCTTTTGTACTACGTAGGGTTTAATAAAAAATTGAAAAATGTGATTCATCATAATTATTACTTTTGTCAGAATTGGGAAAAGCATTTTGATACATTATTTAAAAACCCTGATCTTCCACCTGAAGACCCAGCTTTCTACTTTAACATTACTTCTTTTACTGATCAAACTGTTGCCCCAGATGGTATGGATGGAATGTTCATTTTAGTACCCGTCGCAAGTAATTTAAAAGATATTGATATTAAACGTGATGAAATATTTAATAAAATTATTGAAAAAATTCAAATTCTCACCGATAATACTCTTACTGATAGCATAATTACTAAAAAAATAATCAGTCAAAAGGATCAAATTTCGTTATTCAATTCCTATAAAGGCACCTGTTTTGGTCTGGCGCAGACACTTCTTCAAACAGCTAGTTTTAGGCCAAAGAATAAAAGCAGCAAAGTTAAAAATCTTTACTATTGTGGACATTTCACACATCCAGGAATCGGAATGCCCATGGTAGTTATTTCAGGATTTGTTGTTGCTGATTTAATTAAAAAATATGGCAACCCAGGAACAAAGTAAAATTTTTGAACAAGGTAGTACTACATATAGTAACAGCTCGTTTTTTTTCGAAAAAGAGGTAAAGAGCAAGGTTACTATTTTTTACGCATTTGTAAGAATAGCCGATGACCTTGTAGATCAAATCCCTCCCGATGAGATTGCATATCATAACTTTAGGAGGCTATTTTTTGAAAGTTATAATAGTAATACACTAAGTGGTAACAGTATTATTGATTCTTTCATGGAACTAGTTCGTGAATGTGAGATACCTATTGAGTGGATTGAAGAATTTTTTAATTCTATGGAAATGGATTTAAACAACTATCAATATTCCACTATTGAAGATACTATTAAATACATTAGAGGTTCCGCCGAAGTTATAGGATTAATATTAGCAAAAATGCTTGGACTTAATGAAGAATCTTACGGATATGCTGAAATGTTAGGAAGGTCTATGCAATTTATAAATATGATTAGAGATATCTCGGAGGATATTCAATTGGGTAGAAATTATTTTCCAAGAGAAGAACTTGAACAATATGGCTTATACCCTTTTACTGAATCAATAGCTAGAGCAAATCCAGACAAGTTTATCAGTTTTATGAATTTTCAATTAGAAAGGTATGAATCTTGGCAAGTAGAGGCTGAACTAGGTTTTAGATTTATTAAGTATAGATATTTAGTAGCTATAAAAACAGCATCAGATAAATATAACTTAACAGCGCAAACTATTTTAAAAAATCCTTTTGTTGTATTTGAAAGAAAAGTGAAGCCTAATAAATATGAAGTTATTACAAGAGGCATTTTAAATTCTATTTTACTTTTATTCAGAAAATGAAAAAAGTGATTATTATTGGTGCTGGTGTAGGTGGTTTGGCTACAGCGGCTCTATTAGCTTTAAAAGGATATAAAGTCATTGTACTAGAGAAGAATAGTGTAGCCGGAGGTAGGGCCATGCTATTAGAATCTAATGGATTTAAATTTGACATGGGACCTTCGTGGTATTTAATGCCTCAAGTATTTGATGATTTTTTTAAAAGGTTTAGTAAAAAAACATCAGACTTTTATGAACTAAAAAAATTAGATCCTAGCTATAGAATTTTCTTTGAAAATGATAATAAGATTGATATAAAAAGTAACTTAGAAAGCAATAGAGAAACATTTGAGCAAATAGAAAAAGGCAGTTTTAATAAACTTCAGCAACTTCTTGATGTAAGCGAAAATCAATATAAAACATCCATGAAATATTTTGTTAATAAGAACTTTAAAAGTATTTTTGATGTATTTAATTGGGACTCAATAAAGTATGGTAAGAATCTAAAGGTATTTAAAACAATAGATTCACATATAAGAACATACTTTAAAAGTGAAAAATTAATTAAAGTAATTCTTTATTCAGTACTTTTTCTTGGAGGAATTCCAAAAAAAACTCCAGCAATATTTTCTATGATGAGCTATATAGATTATAAATTAGGTGTATGGTACCCAATGGGTGGTATGAATAAAGTAGTTGAATCTCTTTATAACTTAGGAAAAAAATACGGTGTTGAATTCAAGTTTAACGCTAATGTTGAGAGTATTAATATAGAAAATGGTTTGGCAAAGTCGGTTAGTTTTAACGGTGAACTTTTGGAGACAGATATAGTTGTAAGTAATGCAGACTATGCATTTACTGAAACTAAGCTACTTAAAAAAGAATATCAAACTTACAACTTGTCATATTGGAATGGAAAATTAATGGCTCCTTCTGCATTTGTAATATATTTAGGGATAAATAAGAAAATCAATAATTTATTACATCACTCGATTATTCTTGCAAATGACTGGAATCTGCATTTTTCTGACGACATAATTAACGAACCTAAGTGGCCAGAGAACCCTTCTATTTATGTATGTTGTCCATCTAAAACAGATTCTTCTGTTGCACCAATTGGTTATGAAAATATTTTTATAACTATTCCCATTGCTGTCAACCTAGAAGACACAATAGAAATTAGAGAAAAATATAAAAATAAAGTAATAAAAATTATTGAAAATTCAATCGGTGAAAAATTTAGTGATTCGATTATATACTCAAAAATCGTAACCGTAAATGACTACAAAAGTTTATACAATGCATATAAAGGTACAGCCGTAGGATTAGCACCTACTCTATTTCAATCTGCATTTTTTAAACCTAAGAATACCAGTAAAAAAGTAAAGAATTTATACTATGTAGGTCAGTATGTAAATCCAGGATCTGGTGTTCCAATGTGTTTAATTTCGGCTCAACTAGCTACTGATTTAATAATTCAAAATGAAAGTAATTGATACTTACCTAAAAATTTCAAGGTACAGATTTTGGTCTTATACAGCTGGGCCATTTGCTTTGGGAACTGTAATTGCTATTACGCATTTAAATCAATTACTTGAGGTTAAATTCTTGTTGGGTTTGTTATTTTTTTTAGTACCTTTTAATTTCTTTGTTTATTCTATCAATGATTTTTTTGATGGTGATACAGATAAATTTAATACTAAAAAACAATTACAGGAATTAAAGTACTCTGCAAAGATGAATAAAATCTTAAAGTGGGGTTTAGTAAGTTTTGCTTTATACTGGGTAATTCTTTTTTTACAGTTAAATGATGCAAATAGGTTTTTACTTTTATTATTAACTTTAATATCATATTTATATAGCGCACCTCCGATAAGGTTTAAAACCAGACCTTTTTTAGACTCATTTTCAAATATACTTTATGCACTTCCGGGGTTTATAGGATATTTAAACTTTTCAACAAATCAAATACCTATTCAAATATTACTTATTTGTATAATGTATACATTTGCAATGCATTTATTTTCAGCAATTCCAGATATTGATGCAGATACTAAAGCCAATTTAAAAACAACAGCAATAGTGTTAGGTGAAAAAAGGTCTTTGATGGTTTGCTTACTATTATGGTTAGGCATTTCAATAATTCTTTTAAGCATAAATATTCCCATTTTTATACTGAGTCTTATATACATAGTATTACCATTAATTTGCATTCATAAACCAGAATACTTACAAAAGATTTACTGGTTGTTTCCAGTAATTAATGCTTTTGTAGGATTCATGATATTTTGGATAATCGTTATAATTAAATTCTTATGAGAATTAAATACATTCTATTATTGAATGTTTTTTTAATAGTAAGTGCATTCTTTACTACAAAATTTGCTACATCAAAATCTTTTACTGAATTTTCATCTATATTTATAATATTCTTTGCTATTCCATGTTTAATAGGGCTCTATAAATCTTTTGGGAGTAAAGCATTAATCGTATTTTTGACACTTGGTTGTTTTGCGATAATATTCGAATATTACTCAATCATTACTGGAATACCTTATGGGAAATTTAGTTACACCTCTAATGTAGGTTTAAAAATTGCAGATACTGTACCATGGTCAATATCTTTTGCATGGGTTCCACTTTTGTTAGGTAGCTTTTTGATTTCAATAAAAAGTTTTCATAAAAAACCGTTTAAATTAATTTTTCTTTCAGCAATAATACTAGTTGTAACTGATTTTATACTAGATCCAGGAGCAGTTTCATTATCAATGTGGATATGGGTAGATCAAAGCTTTTTATATAAAATACCTTTATCTAATTACTTTGGTTGGTTTATTTCTGGATTTGCTGGGAGTACAATTTTGTACCTTTTTAGTAAAAAATCTTTTGACTCTCTACAAAAGAGTAAGGTGTGGTTTTATATTAGTCTGTATGTATTAGTAGGATTTTGGACTTACATAGATATGTTTAAAGGACTATTTATAGCTGCCTTGGTAGGTTTTATTCTAATGCTTTTTTTAACAAAGGAATTGATTAAATCAAAACTCATCAATAAACCAGGTTAATGAAATAAAATATTTTCTAATTTTACTTTAGAGTTTCTAAAGCTTTCTTAGCTTTAGTAGATACTGATTTGTGTTTATCCTTTACTAAATTTTGTAAGTCTTTAATTAACCATGTTTTAATACTTTCATCAGTTCTAACCCAATTTTCTAATGTCTTAATAGTCTGATTTAATACTATCCAATCTTTATGATTCTCAAGATTATGTTTTAAAATTTTCAAAGCATTTTTATACTGGCTATCGCTAAAGTTTGCTTTAAGTTCTAGAAAAAGTTGCGCTAAAGTCCATTGGGTAGATGCTTGATTAATTTTAGAGATATCGTTAATAAATAAATCTATGTAATCAATTAATAGTTCACTTCTTTCCTTACATATTCTTTTAAATGCACCAGAGACCCTAAGACGCACAACTTCGTCCTTACTAAAATAACAATCGTAAAGTTCGGTAATTTTACTGGGATTCTTTAATATAATTTCTACTACTTCTACAGTCCTTCCTAAAGAATTTGGATGACCACCAGTAAGCATTTCTTCAAAATTACTCATAAAAACAAATATAATTTATTAATCAAATTTATTATATCAAAGGAGAGAAAAAGCAACTTGAGCTTAGGTAAGGCTTTTTTAGAAAGTAAAGAACAAGGCTCACCAAAAGGGTGCTCCATGGGGTCTTAAAACTTGACTTCACTTTGTATGTAAAATTTTGACCTTAAGGACCGAACTCGTTCTAATATAAAGTGGATGATTAAAAGCGAATGACGAGGCTCGAACTCGCGACCTCTTCCTTGGCAAGGAAGCGTTCTACCAATTGAACTACATTCGCATTTGTTTTTAGATTATATCCAAAAGACCCGTTCCTGTCTACGAATTACTCTCTAGGCTTGGTTAATAAATCCTCCTTGAATACCATAAAATATACCTTTAATATGATTATATGAAGGCAAAATCAGTTGTTTATTACGTTACACTATTAATATTTATACTTGTTCCAATAGCATTGGGTTATTACATTCTTGTAAATACTGTTTTAGCCAGAAGTGTTTTACCCAATGTAAGACTAAATAGTTCAGATATTTCTTTATATAGCAAGGAAGAAATCTCGATTCAAGTTTCTGAGCAGGCACTTGCATCCTTTCCAGAAAGAATAAATGTAAAATTTGAAAATGATGAATTGAGTATTGGAGCATCTGATATCAATTTAGAGGTAGATACTTATGACTTAGTAAATTATGGTAAAGGTAGCAATTTATTTAAAGTAATAGCAGAAGGTATAAATTTAATTAAGGGTGTAGAAGTTAATGTTAATTACACTTTTGATACTACTGCCTTTATTAACAAGCTTGGTTTGAATACAGACCAAGCAAATATTTCCACTATTATAGGATCTAAATATATTTGCCATAAAAATAGTTACCCTTTTACTAGTTTAAATACTAAAACTTTAGAACTGGATTTAATAAATTCAATTAATACTAATATTACTTTTGAATTTAAACCCAGTAAGTATTTAACTGATAACTCTGAGAAGCTTATTTACGAGGCATGCTTGAAATATAAGAATGATTATCCTAAATTTGCAAAAAAATTTATAGAGGATTTACCATTAAATGAATTTAAAGTTGAAAATTTATTCGTGTTAGAAAATGAATCAAACACACCTATATGGAAAGTAAAAAGTTTGGAAAACTTAGGGCAATATATTGATAAATATAAAATACATTATGATATTTTACCTGAAGAAGGAGAATATGAAATAATTAATAATTCTGAAATATATTTATATAAAGCTTACAAAGAAGGCTTGAATATTTATAAAGAGGAATCGATAAGTGTTATATCCAATTGGATTAATTCAAATAATTTTGACACTAACCCCTTTGTGCATGCTGCCATTAAACCAAAATTATTAAGTTATGGTTATCCTATTAAGGATTTTACCCAGCAAATTGGAATGGGAAATACTAGAATTGAATTAGAAAGGGATGGTTTTGACAACATAGTACTTGCGTACACCATGTTTGGCTTAGATGAAATTAATAGAGAAGTAATTAATGCAGGCGAGGAATTTTCATATATAAAAACTATAGACCCTCAGCCTAATGGAACCACTAAAAGTGGCCGACCAATTGCCTCAGGAATATGTAACTCAACTACAACTTTATTTAGGGCTGTTCTTGAAGCTGGTTTACCAGTAAAGGACAGAAGTTATCATGCTTACTATGTACCATCCTATGAATGGGGATACCCATTAAATATTGTAGATGCTGCATATTACACTAACCCAAAAGTAGATTTTAAATTTAAAAATAATTCTGAGTATCCTATTCTAATTAGAATTGAGTACTCTAAAGACTCTGATTATCAATATAATACTGTTAAAATTCTTACTAGTTCAAATTTTGAAAAAAGAACTGTGGAACTAACCAATTGGAAAATATGGGATAAATTTAGTTCCACAAATTTCAAAGGGTCTTTTGATAGAATCGTAAGCACAAATGGTCAAGTACTTTTTCAAGATAACTTTTTTAGCCATTATCTATAAAATTGATATTAGTATTTACTGGTATAATTACTCATATGGAAAACAAGTCTAAAAAAATTCTAATTACAGGTGGGCACTTAACCCCAGCTATAGCAGTTCTAATGGAACTAAAATCTAGAGGCTACAGCAATTTCATATGGGTAGGACATAAATTTAATCAGGCGGGAAGCAATTCTCCTACCGCTGAATTTAAAACAGTAGAAAGTTTAAATATTCCTTTTAAGAATTTAAAAACTGGAAAACTAATTAGAGATTGGAGTTTAAATACATTTATATATGGTATAAAAAATCTTTTTTTTATACTTATTGGGTTTATGAGTGCGTTTATTATTATTTTAAAAGAAAAACCAATTATTGTGGTTTCCTTTGGAGGATATTTGGCTTTGCCTATAGTTATAGCAGCTAAATTATTGGCTATAAAAATAGTAACTCACGAACAAACAATCGTTACAGGCTTAGCAAATAAAATTATTTCTAGATTTGCTAATAAAATATTAATATCTTGGGAATCCTCTGCTCAGTACTTTAATAAAAGTAAGACGGTATTTACTGGTAATCCAATAAGGGAATCAATCTATTCAATAACAGATATGACTCTATTAAACGAGTTAGATAATAGTTTGCCTACAGTATTGGTTTATGGGGGTAATCAGGGAGCCCATGAGATTAATAAAAGAGTGTTTGAAATTATTGAAGACTTATTAAAGGACTTTAATGTAATTCACCAAACAGGTAGTTCAAATATAACAAAAGACAATGAAAGATCTTTACATATAAAATCATCTCTAAGTTTGGAAATAAAAAACAGATATTTACCCATAGAGTATATTAACGGTGAACATGTTGGTGCGGTACTGAATAACGCTGAAATCATTATTGGGAGGTCAGGTGCAAATACTATTACAGAAATTCTTGCTCTTTGTAAATTATGTATACTAATTCCTATTCCACAGACTTCTCATGACGAACAAATTAAGAATGCGAAATTAGTTGAAAGTATTGGTTTAGCTATGTATTTAGACCAAAAAAATCTTACCTCACAAAAACTTTACCAATCTATATTACTTTTAAGAAACCAACTAAAATTAAACAAGGCAGTTAATAATAAGGCTTTAGACGAAGTAAAAGTCACTGCAAAAAAATTAATTAAAACAGATGCAGCAAAGCTTGTTGTAAATGAAATTGAAACTTTAATATGAATAATTACGATTTAATAATTGTTGGTGGTGGTGCAGCAGGGCAGATGGCTGCAATTTCCGCTAAAAGAAAAAATAACAACTTAAAGGTTGCTATTTTGGATAGAACTTTTGCACTAGGACGAAAAATATTGGTGTGCGGAGCGGGAAGATGCAATATTACTAATATTCATTTAGATACAGATTCTGAAAAAAGATACTACGGTGCCTCTCCAGAATTTATTAAAGAAATCTTGAATCAATTTTCTTATAAAGATATCGTCTCATTTTTTAATGAGCTAGGTGTTGAGTTATATGTAGAAAGAAAAACCGACATCGGTAAGTTGTTTCCTATAACAGATCAAGCAAAAACTATCACAGCTTTACTTGAAAATGAATTGAAGATTCTAAACATAGATGTTCACTTGAACACAGAAGTTACATTAATAAAGAAATCTAATAATTTTACACTCGAAACAAATTTGTTAACTTCAGAAGGAAAAGTAATCAATTCTAATACTTACGTAAGTCAGTATTTAGTTATGTCGACAGGAGGCAAAACTTATCCTGCTCTTGGATCCAATGGAAGTGGTTACAATCTTGTTCAAAGTTTAGGACATACATTAATTAATCCAGTACCCTCTGCTCTACCTTTAGTATCCAAGAATCAATTGTCTCAAGAATTGCAGGGAGTAAAAATGGAAATTGAAGTTACGTCTATTATAGAAGATAAAGATATTAAAACCCGTACCGATGACGTAATGTTTACGCAGTATGGATTTTCAGGTCCGGCCATTTTAAATGTTAGTCGAGAAATATCCATTCAAATAAATAGATTAAATAAGAGAGATGTAAAGCTAAAATTAAATTTTTTTCCTGGAAAATCAACAAGGGATGTAAAAGAATTATTGGAGTCTAGATGGAATAAAAGACAAACCCTTACCATTGAAGAAAGTATGTTTGGTTTATTTCCTAATAAGATTCCTTCTGCTTTGCTGAAAATATTGTCTATAAATAAAAATACTATTGTTTTAAATCTTAAAGATGAAGAAATTAATAAATTGGTAAATGGTTTAACGGGTTACATAGTCGAAATCAGTGCCACAAGGGGCTGGAATGAAGCTGAATTCACTTCAGGTGGTGTTAATACTACAGAAATTATTAATGGAACACTGCAATCTACAAAAATTTCAAATTTATATTTTTGTGGAGAAATTTTAGATGTAGATGGAGACGTAGGCGGGTTTAATTTAAGCTGGGCATGGTCAAGTGGTTTTGTAGCTGGCCAACTTCTATAACTGTCATGTTGAGCCTATCGAAATACGACAGGCTCGTCGCGACTTAACTATTTCAACACTTTCCAACTTTCTGCCAATACTGTAACTTGTGCTTTAGGTTCGTTAGTAATTTTTGAAATATAAGCATCGGCATCGGGCTTACCCACAACCATAACCATATCTCCTTTTTTTACTCTTTCAAAAGCAGCATCTGCTTGTTTTCCAAATACTAGAACATCATAGAAAACACTTTTTTCTTCTTTCGTATTTGGATTAAAATCATTTACAGCCACACAAAACTTAGTAAAGTTTGTTTTCTTTTTAGTTGGAATGCTTTCGGCATCTTTTGTAGTGTGACCTAGTAGTATAAGGGTCTGCATATTCATATAAATATATTTAATAAATAAATATAACTATTATAAAAATATTTTTTTACATTTCCATTACGAAGAAGGTTGTGTAGCTGGATCTCCTGTTTTTGGTGTTTCTGCAGAAGCATACAGGTCAAGTTTATCTACTCCATTTACTTTAACAGTAGGGTCTTCTACTGGAGCTCTCTCCTCTTTTTCTAATGGGTTATTGTTTTGACTTAATGGATTCTTAAATAGATCATTTGGATTTGTAGTTATTAAGTTGTGTTCATTTTCACTAGCTACAACTTGAATTGCAACATGGTTAGCACCTGCAAAGAAAATTCCTTGACCGATACCTGCAGCTAACAAGAATTGTTTTTCTCCGTCAGTAAGATAAAATACTTTTTGTAATTTATCTATTGATGATGGTGATTGTTTTAATAATATTTGTAAAGCTGCATTACTGACAATCGCTTTACCATAATCTGATGTTAAAAAATCATCAACATCTTGGGTAATTGTTGTTAGTCCTAAACCATATTTTCTAGCTCTTTTAGCAATTGAGTAAACAAATCTGGCGGCATCTTCGTGTTGCATCATAATCCAAGCCTCGTCTACTATTAGTAATCTTCTTCTTTTGTCCTTTCTAATTTTCGTCCAAATATAATCTAACATGACGTACATGGCCATTGGTCTTAATTCATCTGTTAAGTCTCTAATACTAAATACTGTAAAGGTATTGTGAATATTTACAGTTGAAGATCTATCAAACACACCAGAAGCTGAACCTCTAATATACCTTTCTAGTGTCCTTGTCATAACGTGAGCTTCTTCCTCACTCATAGCATTCAAAATTTTATATAAGTCTTCCAGTAGAGGAGGCTCTTTTGTGTGAGTTGATGGATCAGGTGTAATACCTTTTTCTTTATAAGTTAAAATCAATGCTCTATCCAAAATGGCAGAACTTTCTGCGGATATAGTTCCACCAAGCATCATTTTTATTAATCCAGATATTGTAAGAATTTTGAATCTTAGTTCATCTTCGTCCGGGCTAAACACTCCAGATAGTTCAAATGGATTTAATTTTTGAGCACCGTCCTGGGAAAAAGAAATATATTCTCCTCCAACAGCATTACATAATCTATCAAATTCTTTTTCAGGGTCAATTATAATTATATCTACTCCAAGCATCAAGGATCTAACCGCTTCTAATTTTACAGCGTAAGATTTACCAGCACCTGAAGATGCTAATACTACTGCATTCGCATTCGGTAATGAAAATCTATCAAAAATAACTAATGAACTGTTATGCAAATTAACTCCGTAAAGTACTCCTTTTTCTTGTGTAAGTTCAGAAGATACAAATGGGAATGTTGTTGCAATAGCAGTAGTATCTAAGTTTCTAAGCATTCCTATTTTATCAATTCCATACGGAATACAACTTTGAAATGTTTCTTCTTGCTGTAAAGTAGCAACTTTAATAATAATTCCTAGTGTTGCCATTGTAGATTCAAGATTTTTTGAAATTTTCTCAAGTTCTTCCATGCTATCTGCATGTACTGTTACATATAAAGCATACTGAAAGAATTTTTCATTTCCAGCTGCCAATTGTTCCTGTAATGTTAAAGCATCTTCTAATTGTTGTTTTACAATTGGGTCCGCAGCTTGACCGGATTCAACTTGAATATTCATTGTGGCCTGCATTTCAGCAATTTTTCTTTTTAAAATCTGTAGTATTTCCCCCGTGTCTCTCGGGTAATAAAATGTACTTAAGTCAATAGGAAATTCAAAGTTTATAATTGGTTCCAACCAGTTTGGAGTTACAACACTAGGAAAACTTACTGCAAAATAAGATCTAAAGAATTTGTGTCCTATTATTAAATTATTAAAATTAACCTCAATTGCTGAGGGAGCAATTATATCTTTAATATCAATTAGTCCTTGGGTAAATTTTTGTATTGCTTCTGTTTCTTTTCTTAAGGCTTCTAATTCCTTTGGAGAAACTGCACCTTGAACAGGCATTTGTGTTTTAGGCTTGGGTTTTAAAAAATCTAAAAGTGCCATTTAATAATATTTAATTCTAATTATATTTTTGAACTTACTAATCCAGTTGATGCATCGCTTTCTCTCAAATTCAAAATTTCAAGACCGCTTTTGTCTGGTTCGTATACAGAGTAATAAAGTTTAATCAACTCATCATTTTGCAATTGCTTAGCAGCAATACCCATATTCCCATAGTTTTTAATAATAGTATCCCTTTTAGGTACAAGTTCTTCTTTGGCTCTTTTTAGTAGTTGGTTAATGTTTACAACTCTTTCCTTTTTACCAAATAACTGTTTAACAAAACTTGTAGTAACAACTGGTAATTGTAATGAAGGAATAACTGTATAAAATCTTTTATCTAGAATTTGAGTAGTTTCGGTTAGGTTATGTATAAAATCCTGGTAAATACTTACTTGATTAATTATAGGTTCAGAAGTTAGTTTGCTTTTATATTCGTCTAACAAACTTAAATATTTTGCAATGTCTGTTCGTTGCGTTCTTATTACAATTTGAATTGGAAATCTTATAGAGTTTAAAAAAGCTGCAAAAGAATAGATTTTTGCATCTTGTTCCTGGCCATCCAAAAGGTCAAAGTTTATAGAGGTAGTTTCTATTACGCACGCGACTCGTCCGTTCTTCAAAATAACTAGGTCATCTCTAATATCTTCAATATCTAAATGCTCCTGAGTACTTAATTTTCTTCCGTCAAAAACTCCCATATGTAATAAATTTAATCACTATTTCATACTATTGTTTTATTAAATTAAAGTCAATAATTTATAAAACTCTAATTAAACCTTCTGCATTATACATAAGCTTTCCAGATGATAAGTTAGTGGGAAAGCATCAAAACTCTTTAGGTCCAAAATCTTATATTTTTTACTTAGTATGGCAAGATCATTATTTAATGTAATAGGGTTACATGAAATGTATATCAAAAATTCAGGACTAATCTCCAAAACATTTTGAGTTCCTTGTTCTTCCAAACCATTTCTTGGGGGATCAACTATTACAACACTAGTATTATCTAAATCGAACTTTATTTCCTTAATATCCTTTGTTTGGTAACTTGCATTTGTAATATTATTTAATTCAAGGTTTTTATTAGCTAATTCAATACTTTCTTTCACAATCTCAATACCTTTAACCATTCTAAACTTATCTGCGAAAACAATACCTAATAAACCTACTCCACAATACAGATCATATAAGGTTCTATCTTTAAAATTATTACTATCAAAAAATTTATTAATATAGTCAAGTAATATTTCAAAGCTATAAATGTTATTTTGAAAAAAAGTAAATGGTCCTACTAATAAGTTAAATTCCTTATGTTTTAGCTTTAGAGGGATTTTGAGTAACTCTGTTCCAATAGACTTTACTAACTCACCTTCAAACGAGTCATGTTTTGTATTATTTAATAACCAATACACAGACTTAAATCCATTTGCTAAAGCATATTCCATAACTTTATTAAATCGTTCATCCAAATTTGAGCTGGTAATAATAAGCATGGATTCATTTTTATAACTTTTTATTGTTATATAACGTAAATCTCCTGTATTCATTCGCAAATCATAGCCTGTTAAACCTAACGATATTGCATAGTCATAAACCTTTCTTGTCTTTTTAAAAAGTTTTTTCTCTATGAGAATGTATTCATCTAGGTCTACAACCCAGCTAAAATTGCCCTTTTTTCTTTGTCCAAATCTATTATGGGGCTCAAATTTGGGGTTAAAACTTGTGACAAATTCGACTTTAAACCTATATTCGGTAATTTTAGGAGATTCAATAACTTGGAATGTATTTAAAATATTTTCACTAACACTAAAAGAAAATAATTCCTTTAAAATATTGGTTTTGATTTTTATTTGTTCAGGATATGGAATATCTTCTATTCGTGTGGAACCAATCTCTTTAGAGTATTTACTCCCGACTAGAAGTTTATCGGGATTCTCTATACGGTATTTATTAAACTGAAATTCTAGATTCTTATCAAATTCTCTACTTGTCAAATTTACTCAATTAACTCACTAATATAAAAAGAGCTTAACATATATTTAGCATTAAAATCATGCTGGCCTTGATTAAAAATTTCCGTAATATCTTTTCCGCAGGAATCTGTAATTTCCTGAATTCCTCCAGGGTGATTCTTAACCCAATCACTGGGAATTTTATATACTGAGCCTTGGTATATTACAAGGCATGAGTCAATTGTATTATTTTGTTCAACAATAGATTTTGTTATACCTGTTGATGGTATAGGGTAAGATACTTGATAAGAAAGGCTTGTAGGAGCTAAGTTAAAAGTTTCATTTACGTTAATGTTATTTACTGGTTGCGGAGTTTGTTGCAGCAGTATAATTACTGCTGCAACTCCCATTAAAACTAATATTACTATAACCGATTTAAAATTCAAAACTTGATAGTAATAATTAGTTAGCTAAAGCTGCTTCGACAACAGACTTCATATCGTTGTAACTATATGCACCTGCAAAGTTGGTTTCGTTTACAAAGAAGCCAGGTGTTCCTGAAACTCCAATTGCCGCCCCTTCACTTTGGTCACTAGTTATCTTACTGTCATATTTATTACCTTCAAGGCAACCTTTCATGAAACCTTTATCAACAGCTGTGCTTAAGAAATCTGCAAGAGTTCCCGCCTGAGCTTTATCATTTTTTACAGTGTTGTTTAGTAAGTTATAACCTGCATTTGTGTACAATAAATCATGCACAGGCCAGAATTTACCTTGTTCATTAGCGCAATACATAGCTTTTGCACCCATTTCACCATTTCCATGACCGTTAGTATATTTCCAAACATAAGATGCACTTCCCGCATCAACTAATTTCTTAAATTCGACAACTGGCGCAACGTATGTTCCGCCATCAGCAACTAAAATAAAAGATTCACCTGCACTTTTATTTAGCTCACTATTCTTACCACCTGCTATTTGACAGTAAGGGCATGACGGGTCAGAAAATTCAGCAAATAAAACTTTTTTGCTTGCATCACCAAATTTTAAATTACTGGAATCATTAAATAATGCTGCAATCTGATCTTTTGAAGCAGTCACAGCACCGGTCGCAGTTGTTCCTGCTTCAGCAGTTGTTCCTGTTGTAGTTGTACCAGTAGTTGCTACGCTACCACCTTTAAATGCTGTTGCAACATTGTTTAATCCAATTAGTAAACTGGATGCAATAATTATTGCAGAAAGTAAAATAGAAATTGGTATTATGTAAGGTTGAATATTAATTGTAATAACTTCTTCCTCTACACCTTCCTTTATGGGTTTAGTTTCCATAAATTAATTCGTTAAAAAATAATAATTGATAAATCTAAAGTTGGTAAATGCTATTTAAAATACCATACTAAGATGTTTTCACAAATAGGAACAAAACAAATTTACTGCTTAGTTATGAATTTAATATGAAATGTGAGTAAAGTTTTGGGGATAATTTAATTACTATCTAATACATTTATGTGTTTCGTAGTCTTTCGACTTCCATTGCAAGCATTTCAATATACATTGCGTATCCAATAGAAGATATAAATCCGCTTTGCTGTTCGCCTAAAAGTGAGCCTGCTCCTCTTATTTCTAAATCTCGGCTTGCCACCCTAAATCCAGATCCTAATTCTTGATTGTCCACAATTGCTTGAAGTCGTTCCACGTATTTACGATACATTGCTTTTTTTAGTTTTTCGTCTGATATGTTTTGTTCGTCTAATTGAGATTCTAGTGTTTTGCCTGAATACATTAAATAACAATATGCTTCGCGTGCTGATCGTCCAACTCTACCTCTTAATTGATATAATTGTGATAAACCAAAATGATCAGCTTTGTTAATAATAATTGTATTAACATTTGGTAAATCCAATCCGTTTTCAATTATTGTTGTAGCAATTAATACTTGAGATTGTCTATTAAAAAAACTTGTCATAACTCTATCCATTTCTACCGGACTCATTTGGCCGTGGCCAACAATAAATGAAATTCCTGGTAACAAAGTTTCTAACCTTTGTTTTATGGATTGTATTGTGCTCACTTCGTTATGAACAAAATATACTTGTCCTCCTCTCTCAATTTCCTTTGCAATTGCTTGTGTGGCTTTGTTCCAGTTATCTTTTATTATTTCTGTAATAATTGGCTTTCTGTCTTTAGGTGGTTGAGAAATAATTGAGATTTCTTGTATAGAAGATAGTGCCATACTTAAAGTTCTGGGAATGGGAGTCGCACTTACGCCTAATACATGAACACCATAATTAATCTTTTTAATTTTTTCCTTTTGTTTTACTCCAAATCTTTGTTCTTCATCCACTATTAACATTTGCAAGTTTTTAAATTTTACATCTGAACTTAAAAGCCTATGAGTTCCAATTACTATGTCATTTTTTCCCAAATTAATTTGGTCTATTATCTTTTGGTTTTCTTTAGGAGAATTGAACCTAGATAAATATGCAACTTTAAATGGAAAGGATTTAAAGCGTTCTGTAAATACAGATGCATGTTGTGACGTTAAAATAGTTGTAGGAGCCAGAACTGCCACCTGACCGCCATTTTCTACAACTTTAAATGCTCCTCTCATAAAGACTTCAGTTTTACCAAACCCTACATCGCCAACTAAAAGTCTATTCATTGGAATTGGTTTTTCAAGATCATTAATTATTTCGTTGATTGCCCTTTGCTGATCTTCAGTTTCCTTAAACTTAAATTCATCTACAAATTTATTATAATCTTTTGAGTCTTCTTTTTTTATAGGAGTTCCTTTTGCAATTTCTCTTAATGCATAATGCTCCACTAACTCTTTAGCAAGTATTTGAGTTGTTTTCTTTACTTTTTCTTTAGCCGCTTCCCAATTACCCTTACCTAATTTTGTTAGTCTTGGAGGGACATTATCTGGTCCAATAAATTTAGTAATTTTATCTACCTGATGAATTGGAACGTATAATTGATCGTTATTTGCATAAGTTAACAATAAGTATTCATTTGTAATACCTTCGACTTCTTCTTGAGTTAAGCCTGAATAAATTCCTATTCCATAATCTTGATGAACCACATAGTCACCAATTTCAATATTCCCTTCAAACTGTCTTAGTAATCTTTTAATATTATTAGAATCATTTTTTGATCTTTCAGGTCTACTTAAAAACAGACTTCCAAATAATTCCCTATCTGTTAAATATACAAGCTTTAATTCTTTAGAAATAAATCCGGCAGGTAAATTAGCTGAATGAATGCTACTAATTAAATTTTCAGCAAATAAATTCTTACTTTTCTTTAACTTATCAAGATTTTGTAGATGCGTATATTCAATTATTTCATCACCTACATGGTCTATGTTTTTTGTTGATATAAAAATTGAATAATCGTTACTCAAATAATTTTTAATTTCTTTATCTAATATATCGAATCTTGAATAATACAGGTTAGGGTATGTAAAGTCAGTTCTAATAATTACGTAATCATCACTTTTATCTACCATTAAGGAGTTGGAGAAAATAATCCGTTTATATTCTTTTAAGTTAGAATTTTTATTAAATTCTATTTTAATAGATTCACTTTCTGATTTATCTTCAAGATTAAATTTGCTTAAGACGAGGAAATCAACATCATCAATCTTTCTAGAATAGCTTTCGTCGTAAAAATACATTTTTTCTAAATCATCACCAAAAAACTCTAAACGGATAGGGTGAGCAAAACCTACTGGCCAAATAGCAATAATACCCCCTTTAACAGAGAACTCATTTTTTTGGGTAATTACATCCACTCTAGTTATAAACATTTTAGAAATGACTTCCACGAGCTTATGGAAACTAATATCTTTTTTATGGAATACAGAAAGTTCTTCTAAATAATTTAAAGTGTAGGGCGAATTAATATTCGTGTGTATAGTCAGGTAATCTTTGTCTAGAAAGAAACTATTTAAATGTGGCAGGGTTTTTACAAATGTTACAGGCGATTTCATAGTCAAACAGTGAGCGCTCCATTTCGATCTAATTATTATTTGGTACCTTTACTCATTCTAATAATTTAAGCGAAGAATCGCACTCACTATTTTTAATTTCTTTAGAGGAATTAAAGTATTTTCTTAAGCCACTCACCCGTATAACTTTCCTTTGTTGCTGCAATTTGTTCCGGTGTACCTTCCGCAATAATATATCCACCTTTTTGTCCGCCTTCAGGTCCTAAGTCAATTATCCAATCAGCAGTTTTTATTAAATCTAGATTATGTTCAATTACTAATACTGAATTCCCCTTACAAACAAGACCATGTAAAACAATTAATAATTTTCTGACATCTTCAAAATGTAAACCAGTAGTAGGCTCATCAAGAATATATAAAGTTTTACCTGTCGATCTTTTAGAAAGTTCTGAAGCTAACTTAACCCTCTGAGATTCACCACCTGAAAGTGTAGTTGCACCTTGACCTAATCTAATATATCCAAGACCTACATCTTCAAGAGTTTGTAATTTATTAGCAATAGAAGGAATATTCTCAAAATACTGAGCTCCTTCTTCAACTGTCATATTTAGTACTTCTGATATATTTTTACCTTTGTAATCAATCTGTAATGTTTCTCTATTATATCTGTTACCATTACAAATTTCGCAGGTAACATAAACATCTGGTAAGAACTGCATAGAAATCTTTATTAAACCCGCACCTTCACATTTTTCACATCTTCCGCCTTTTACATTAAAACTAAATCTACCTGCTTTATAACCTCTAACTTTTGACTCTTTGGTTTGAGCAAATATCTCTCTGATAATATTAAATATTCCCGTATACGTTGCAGGATTAGATCTTGGAGTTCTACCAATAGGTGACTGGTCAATATCTATTACTTTATCTATATTTTCAAGACCTCGCATTTCTCCGTATTTGCCTGGATTATCTTTTGCACCATAAAGCTGTTTGGCTAAGGTTTTGTATAAAACATCGTTAATTAATGATGATTTGCCAGAACCGGAAACACCAGTAACTGCGACAAATTTACCTAGGGGAATATCTAGATCAACTCCTTTCAAATTATGATGAGTTACATTACTAAATACTAATCTTCCTTTATTTTGACCTACATCTTTAGTTCTTTCTAAAGCCTGAATATTCTTTAATTCGTTGTAAATTAAATCTTTAGTTATTACTATTTCCCCACTTAAATATTTACCGGTAATGGATCTTGGTGATTTAATCATGTCTTCTACTTTACCTTCTGCAATAACTTCACCTCCGTGTTCTCCTGCACCAGGACCAATATCTATAACGTGATCTGCTTTTCGAATAGTATCTTCGTCATGTTCAACAACAATTACAGTATTTCCTATTTCTTTCAATTTTTCTAAAGTTTTTATTAACTTTTCATTATCTCTTTGATGTAAACCAATAGATGGCTCATCTAGTACATATAATACTCCAGTTAATCCTGTCCCTATTTGACTAGCTAATCTAATTCTTTGCGATTCACCACCTGATAATGTTCTTGCAGCTCTATTTAATGTTAGGTAATCTAAACCTACTGAAACTAAAAAGTTTAGTCTAGTTCCAATTTCCTTGAAAATCTGTTTTCCAATTTCTTTTTCGGAAATTGAAACATCGTCTTCTGCAGGCTTAATTGTTGTCAAATTGAAAATCTCATGTAATGTTGACTTTTCTACTACTTCATCTTCTAGAGGAATTTTTTCAAAACTTGAAAACCAAGCAACACATTCTTCAATTGACATATTTCCTACGTCTACTATGTTTCTTCCTCTGATAGTCACAGCTAGTGCTTCCTTTTTTAATCTGTAACCGTGGCATTCATGACATTCTTTTTCAAACATATATTGTTCAATCTCATTTTTAATATAGTCTGAGTCTGTTTCGGTGTATCTCCTTAGTAAATTTGGAATCACACCTTCAAAGCTTGTTTCCATAGTTCTTTTTTGACCATACATGTTTGTATACTCAACCTTGTATTGTTTATCGCCTGTTCCATACAAAATTTTATCAATATTATCTTGACCTAATTTACCAATAGCGGTTCTTAATGAGATTTTTTCAACCTTAGCCATTGCTTCTAGTAAGCTGTAACTATAGGAATCTTCATTTTCTATTACCCTAGCCCATGGGTAGATTCCACCTTCGGCAACTGTAAGTCTAGGATTGTAAATATTGCTTGCGTCAATTTCCTTTATACTTCCTAAGCCATTACATTTAGGACAAGCCCCAAACGGCGAGTTAAACGAAAATGTATGAGGTTCGATTTCAAGGAAAGACTGATTGCTTTCTGGGTCTACTAGTTTTTCTGAATAGAAAATATCGCCATTGGATTCAACTCTAATGGCAGCTGTCTCAATATGTTTAGCTAAATCTTTAGCATCTACAATGTTTATGTAAACTTCACCATTACCCAAATTTAACGATAACTCAATAGAATCTGTAAGCCTTTTTAACAACTCCTTGTCATTTTTAGAGTCGGATTTAATAACCAGCCTATCTACTACAAGTTCTATACTATGTTTTACAAATTTATCTAGTTTTATATCTTCTTCTAATGAATAAACCTGCTCATCTACTCTTACTCTTGCGTATCCTTGACCTAAAAATCTAGTAAACAACTCTTCGTATGTACCTTTTCTAGCTTTAACTAAAGGAGACAATACAAGAATTTTTACATCTTTTTTATCTGTTTGATTTGTATTAAATTTCTCGTAATAACTTAAAACATCATCAACTATTTGCTGAACTGTTTGTTTTTCCAATCTTCTACCAGTAATTGGACTTCTAGGATGACCTACCCTAGCAAATAAAAGTCTTAAGTAATCGTATATTTCCGTAACTGTTCCCACAGTAGACCTAGGATTATGTCCAGTACTTTTTTGATCTATAGATATTGCAGGGGATAAGCCTTCGATAGTGTCTACATCTGGTTTATCCATTAAACCTAAGAATTGTCTAGCGTAGGCCGATAACGACTCTACATACTTTCTTTGACCTTCTGCATATATAGTGTCAAACGCCAATGAAGACTTTCCTGAACCAGAAAGACCAGTAATTACTGTAAGTTTATCTTTAGGTATATCTAAATTAATGTTTTTAAGATTATTTGTTCTTGCTCCTCTAATTTTGATCTGCTCCATCTACGAAAATTGTAAATAGTAAAACCTCTAATTATAACCTGAAAGGTGTTTTTACAGTAGGTATACTAAAGTATGAATAAGTATGAGTATTGACATATATATACTGGCAATATATAATATATGTGTTCTTTGATTCGTAATGGAGGCTCGAAATGATAAAATTGCTGAAAACAGCCGCTGAGGGCTGGAAGTACATTTGGGGGACAATGTCCAAGTCTCAAAAGCTCGCTTTTGGGGCTTGGGTACTCTTTGGCATGGTTATCCATGGCTTGTTTTTTTCGGTTATGATTAAACCATGGCCCCTGAATGTCGTATTCTGGTTTTGGGTGTGGCTGGGGTGGACTAGCTCTAGCTTTTTGTTGATGATTTTCCCAACAAATCTCACCATTCTCAACTGCGGGATTCTCCTAGTGCATTGTTTTGTAGCAGGAGTCGTTGGTGAAACAAATGCTACCAACCAAGTTTTGTGGTATGGCTTGCTCTTTGCAACATGCTTTGTCACCTCAGGAATTACTTGGTTCACACGCATAAAAATCTAGAACAAAGGAGGCATTAATTTGCCTCCAAAAGTTAAATCTCAATAAGTTAAACACTTCAATACTAGCTTCTTTATTGTATAATACACAGGTAAATTAAACATATGCCTAAACAAAATCAAACAGTATTTGTAGGTCTTTCAGGCGGAGTTGATTCTGCCGTATCTTCATGTCTACTAAAAGAGCAAGGTTACAACGTTGTAGGTGTTTTTATGAAAAACTGGTCTGGAGATGATTATGGTCTTCAGGCTGAATGTCCGTGGGAAGAAGACCAAAAAGATGCCGAAGCTGTGTGCAAACAAATTGGTATTGAATTTAGATCATTAAACTTCGAAAAGGAATATAGAGACAAAGTAGTTGAATACTTTTTTAACGAATATTCAAAAGGGAGAACTCCAAATCCGGATGTAATGTGCAACAAAGAAATAAAATTCAAATTATTTCTTGAAAAAGCTAAATGTTTAGGAGCAGACTTAATTGCTACGGGTCATTACGCAATTAGAATGAATGACGAATTCGGTAACCCTCACATGTTAAAAGGTATGGATGCTAATAAAGATCAAACATACTTTTTATATAATTTAACCAAGGAACAATTAAGTAAAACTTTATTTCCTATAGGAGATTTACAAAAACCAGAAGTAAGAAAACTTGCAGAAAGGTTTAATTTACCAAATGCAAAAAAACCTGATAGTCAAGGAATTTGCTTTATAGGTGAAATTAATGTGCTTAAATTTTTAATGAAGAGAATTCCTGAAAAAGAAGGAGATATTATTGATATTGATACCCAAAAAAAAGTGGGAACTCACAAAGGGGTTTACTTTAGCACTATTGGTCAAAGAGGTGGCTTAGGCGTTGGTGGTCAAGAAGTTCCATATTATGTTGTACAAAAAGATTTAGAGAAAAATATAATTTATGTAGGACATGGTCATAATCATTCTGCAATGCTAAAAACTGAAATTGAAATGGAGAATCTACATTTAATAAATATAGATCTTGAAACTGATTTACTTAATGATGCTAGTTTACGTGCATCCATAAGGTATAGGCACAAACCTGAAACAGGAAAACTTATTCACAAAGAAAATAAATATTTTTTTGTATTCGATAAACCACAAAGAGCAGCAAGTTCAGGCCAAAGTTTAGTGATTTACAGAGATACCGAATGTTTAGGCGGTGGTATTATTAAGTAACTACTCAATAAATCTCTGGATTCTTAAACGGTATTAAAGCCAAAATTACAGATACTTCGTAAAAAGATTGTCTGGTTAATAAATCTTTAGTTAATATTCCAACTGCACCATTTTGTTGTTTGGAATTTTTCATTCCAAATATTTTGTCGTCCGCATCGCCTAATTCAACGCCCCCTCTAATTAATTCTGCAACCTTTGGTGACAATAAAAATGTCCCAGTTCTACTTTTACCCATCAATTTCTTACCTTGAATAACTATCCAAGCATAAGAAGTCATTTCGGTACCAGTGTCACTAATTCCACCTTCTATACCTACCCAAAAATCTGCATCTTTATATTGTTGCTTAGCTGCTAAGCTTCTATTGTTTGCACCATTAAATGTTTCTTCATCTGTTTTAGGTTGATCGGAAACACCTGAAGGAACACTCACTCCTTCAATTTGAAATTCTTGATCTGGAAACATTTTTTTAAAACCATTTAGTGTTGTATTAATTTTTACTGGATTTTTAGATGCAACTATTATTTTCATATTTAATGTTCATTTGTAGTTAAGATTTTTAATTTCAAAAGCATGTGCGCAAGATCGTATAGATTCATGAAAGAATTTTGAGTATCGCATAACATTCTTTGGTCTGAAATGTCTGTTCCCAAATCATTAGTTAACAATTCAAGTGCCCGAGCTTTACTTATATTCAATTGTATTTGATATTTACATATACTAAGCATTTGTATTAACAATAGATAGTCATCCAAAAATTCTGAAGATCTTTCTTTGTCCTCAAATCTTTGTTGGTACTCAATAAATCTTACTTCAAGTATTTTTAATAACTCTAATCTTTTCTCATTAAGTTGCTCTGAAGATATCATTCCTTCTTTAACGCCACTGACTAATGAATTGTAAGCTTTTGCTAATTTTTGAAGAGTGGAAGCTGGTGAATTAAATACAGCTTCAGAATCAAGTAAAATTTGGTTTGCAACCTCAGTTGGTTCCGTCATAATAATAGAGTTATAAATTGTATAAATTATTCTAACATTAAATTAAATTTCGTCTAAAATTCTTTCTACATATAAACTTAAATAATCAAGAGTGGTACCAGTATTTAAATAGTTGTGCTCGCTTTCATCCATTAAAAAGAAGTTTATTACATTCTCTCTTAGTTCATAATTTTGCCATAAGTGCTTTGGAGCTTTAAAAATACACCTGTAACTGCAATTGCGTAGGCTTGAGTTAAAGCAAGTAAAAGTTGTGCATTTAAATCAAATCCGGCAATGCTTTCATCCTGTGTAGGTTTTAGTATTAATCTACGAATCCTTAACAAGCATTCAGCTTTTAAAACTGCTCTAATTTCTTGTCTATTAGTATGTTGTAAATACATTCCGCAAATAGTGTTCGCAAAATCCATTAATTGTAAATCTGAAAACTCAGAAAAATTTGGAATCTCTAATGTTGTTGGTGAAGTTGGTTCAACAACTTTTTGTACAAAGTCTGACATAAGTTTAGTGTTAGAATAATTTAATATTAACTAGGGGATAAATAATATGTTCATTTGTTCTAATTGTCAAAAAACTTATTCAAAGTGGTCTGGGCAGTGTGAAAACTGTAAAATGTGGAATACATTGGTAGAAGATACTAATGCGATTAATCCTAGAAATGCCAAAAAGGGTAAAGCAGCACTTAGAGTAGCAAACGATGTTAAACCTATTCGATTAAGTGATCTAGATAAAGACGAAAAAATAAAATCAAAAAAAGAAATTGCATTTACTACTGGAATTTATGAATTTGATAATACCATTGGTGGAAAAATTATTCCTGGCCAAGTATTTTTATTTTCCGGTGAACCAGGTGTAGGTAAATCAACTTTATCACTTCAAATTACGGAAACACTTTCAAATTTAGGACTTAACATTTTGTATGTTTGCGGGGAGGAATCTCCTATACAAATAAAGCATAGAGCAGATAGATTAAAACTTAAATTATCTAATGTAATGTTTTTGCCAGATGTAAATATGGATAATGTGGAGAATCATGTTGTTTCCCATAGGGATAAGATTGATTGCGTAATTATCGATTCAATTCAAACAATGTACGACCATAATATTGTTGGAAGCTCTGGGAATGTTGCTCAAATATCTGGTTGCACAAATAGAATTGTTAGTTTAGCTAAAGGCTATAACATAGTAACTTTTATTATTGGACACGTTACAAAATCGGGAGATATTGCAGGTCCTAAAATTATGGAGCATATGGTAGATACCGTTTTGTATTTGGAGGGCGACAAAAGATATGAGTTTAGAATTTTAAGAGTTGAGAAAAATAGGTATGGCAGCTCAGACGAAGTGGGTATTTTTAAGATGACTAACGAGGGAATGATAGAAGTTAAAGACACTAAGGAATTATTTGATAAGAATAAAGCAGATGCAAGCGGATCTGTTTATGCCTTAGTAATGGAAGGCACAAGGCCCGTTGTAGTAGAAGTACAGGCATTAGCTACTCGAAGTTACTTTTCAAACCCAAGAAGAACCACAAGTGGTTTTGATTTAAATCGTCTTTATATAATCCTTGCAATAATTGATAAAAAATTGAAAATGCATACTGGTGAATTTGATATTTATATAAATATAACTGGAGGAATAAAAATTACTGATCCAGGATTAGATTTAGCAGTTATGGAATCTATTGTATCTTCATTAAAAGATAAGATCGTTTCTAAAACAAATGTTTATTTTGGAGAAGTTGGTCTAACAGGCGAAATACGAAAAGTTTTTATGGAAGATAGGCGTATTAAGGAGGCCAAACGACTAGAATTTGAAAACATATTCTCATCAAAGCAACGGAACATTAGAGATGTGGCTTCAAGCCTCTTGGACGATTGATTCTTCAATTGCATATATATATATTGCATAAAGATTTCTCAATTCTATTAGTGAATTTGCGCCTACCCTCATTTCGTCTAAATTGTATTGATATAATGGAGATTTAAATGTTTTATTGTAATACATTCTTGTAATTAATACAGCATGAAGTAAGTTTAATGGTCTTTTAAGTAACTCTAGGTACCTTCCGTCTACACCCTCTAAAATCCCCTTCAGCCTTATGATAACTTCCGGGAGTTCATCTACATATCTATTATCTATACATTTAGCAAGACCAAAATTAACCCAACTTAATTTATCTCTTAAAGCATCGTATTCATTTTTCTGTGAAGTTTCTCCTTCCGTTTTGATTTTAATCATAATAATATTTTGACATTCTAAAGTGGAGACATTCTATACTTAGGTCAGGAATTTTGGCAAGGTATTTTCTATATTTTCTCCTTGAATATTATCGGTACACTACGCGTATACTTTACATAGGTATACAAGGTATACCGTCAAAAGGTATTTCGACGGTTTGGTAGCTAAGGCAAACTGGACCGGGCGATCTCGTTAAATTTAAAATATGCAAATTCCAATTTTTCTAAATACAATTAAGGCCGGCTTTCCTAGTCCTGCGGATGATTTTGCAGAAAACTATTTAGATTTAAATGAATACTTAATATCGCATCCAGTTGCTACTTTTTTTGTAAAAGTCTCGGGTGATTCCATGATTAATGCAGGAATTCAAAGTGGAAATATTTTAATCGTTGATAGAAGTTTGGCTCATTCAAATAATTCAATTGTAATTGCAATAATAGAAAATGAATTTACAGTAAAAAGATTCAAGCTTATAAACGGCGAACCTTATCTTTACCCTGAAAACCATAGTTATAAACCAATAAAGCTAAAAGATCAGGATGAAATTTGGGGAGTGGTTACAAGTGTCATTAACAAACTTATATAAACTATAATTTTAAATCGAACAGGAGTCTTCATTCTAAAATGGGGAAACATCATTAATCCTTGAATTTAATATTTTAGAAGCCGGAAGGCGTATGAAGGTGAGTGTTGCTATTTAAATAAGATTAATTCAGAATATATGATTGCCCTAGCTGATTGTAATAACTTTTACGCATCTTGTGAAAGAGCATTTAACCCTAAGCTCCGAAATAAACCTATTGTTGTTTTATCAAATAACGATGGCTGTGTAATTGCTAGATCCTCTGAAGCTAAAAAATATATACCAATGGGTGCTCCCGCGTTTAAGTATAAGAATGAATTTAAACGTTACGAAATTAATGTTTACTCTGCAAATTTTACTTTGTATGGCGATATATCAGGAAGAGTGATGAGGATTATGCATTCGTATGTTCAAGATATGGAAATTTATTCTATTGACGAGGCCTTTTTAAACTTAAAAGGATTCAGGCAACCGGTTGATCATTGTAAAAAAATGAGAGCCGAAGTGTTAAAGGCTACTGGTGTTCCTGTGTCTATCGGAATTGCTCCAACAAAAACATTAGCCAAATTGTGTAATCACTATGCAAAAGATCATAAAGAAACTGGAGGTGTTTTTAAATGGAGCGACTTAGAAGATAAAGAAGGGTATTTAAAACAACTACCGGTCGAAGAAATCTGGAATGTAGGCAGAAGAAGTACAGTAAAGTTAAACATTAATGGAATATACAATGCTTACCAACTAATGAACGCAAACGAATCTTGGATAAGAAACGAATTTTCAATAACGGGTTTAAGAACAATTTCAGAATTAAAAGAAATCCCATGTTTTAAACTTGAACAAAATGGAGACCCGCGCAAAGGTATTACAAGTTCAAGATCTTTTGGAAGAGCAGTTACCGATTTAACAAATTTAGAAGAAGCCGTGGCTACATATATTTCCAGAGCCTGGGAGAAATTAATGGAACAAAAGTCCGCATGTTCACACGTTTATGTTTCTATTGTTACAAATAGACATAAAGATACTCCACAATATTACAATTCTATTACCATACCCCTTACAATAAGTACTTGGTATTTACCCGAATTAATAGATGCAGCATTAAAGGGTTTAAGGCAAATATATAAAAAAGGTTACTCATATAAGAAAGCAACAACAATGCTTTTGGGAATATATCAAAGAGGAGATGTTAATTTAAGTTTGATAGAACCGGATTATGATTTTAAGAGAATAAATAGCCTAATGAATGCCATAGAAAAAATTAATAAAAAAGATGGTAGTGAGTCTATAAAGTATGCATCTACTGGTATTAAACAAATATGGCGTGAAAAAAAAGAAATGAAGTCTCCAAGATATACAACTAGCTGGAATGAATTACTTACGGTTAATTAGGTCTCTGAAATATTGATATTTAAATCCAATTTATTATTTTTTAATGCTTGCCTTAATAATTTCACAAGTTCTAATACCGTTTCTTTATTAGGTAGTTCTTCAGTAGATAAAAATTTCACCTTTCTACCCCATCCCAAATCTTTAAAATTAAATCCCACAAAACTCCTATCCGAAGAATATCGAGGATGTAAATGAATGTGAATTCTTTTTACTCCGTTTCCTTCTTGAAGATAGTTAAACCATTCGGTGTTAAAAGTTTGTTTAAGTAAATTTTCACAAAATAAACCCACTTGTTTGAAGTCTAATAACTCTGATTCCTTTAAATGAACTATAGAAGCTTCTATTTCACTGGGAGGAAATATAATTAACCAACCTAATAAATGCTGATTTGCAGCTAAACTTACTCTCCAACCATTGTAAGTAAATAAATCTAACTTTGGCCATTCATCTTCTGTAAACATTGTCATAGGTAGGAATTAATGATTATATAAAATCATACACTAAACTTGATATCTGAATTATAGTTTTGTACAAAAAAATTATATCAATACCCATTGTAGTGATAGAATAATAAAAACCACATAATTATTAAGCCACTACAATGGAAGTAACTAAATTAGAGGAAATATCCAAGCTTTTAAGATATTACATATTAACATCTACAACAGAAGCTGGCTCGGGTCACCCTACATCTAGTTTGTCCGCGGTTGAGTTAATGGCTACTTTATTTTTTGGTGGTTACTTAAAATATAATTTAGAAGATCCCACATTCTTAAATAATGATAGAATCATATTTTCTAAGGGGCATGCTTCTCCATTATATTATTCACTGTGGACTGCAGCAAAAGCTATAGACTCAAACGAGCTAATGAATTTAAGAAAATTAAATAGTGATTTAGAAGGACATCCAACGTCAAACTTCAAATTTACTGATGCGGCAACGGGCTCTTTAGGGCAGGGATTATCTGCTGGAGTTGGTTTAGCTTTGAACTCAAAATACCTAGACAAATCAAATTACAAAACATACGTATTACTGGGCGACGGTGAACTATCGGAAGGAAGTATATGGGAAGCTGCTAATGTTGCCAGTCATTATAAGCTAAATAACTTAATTGCAATTTTAGACTGTAACAGACTAGAGCAAGCATCCGAAACAATATTAGGCTGGGATTTAAAAACATATAAAGCAAGATTTGAAAGTTTTGGTTGGTACGTAATAGAAGTTGAAAATGGCCATGATGTTCAGCAAATAATTACCGCTTTTGAACAAATTAAAAACTCTACAGATAAACCAATTTGCATTGTTGCAAAAACAGTTAAAGGAAAAGGAATTAAAAATATTGAAGATAAAGTTGAATGGCATGGTAAAGCTTTAAAACGTGAAGAGCTTGAAAATGCTATGCACGATTTGGGAAAAATCAATTTTAGTATTGATTGTAATGTATTAAAACCTGATGACTTTAAACAAACAGAACCACAAATTGGAAACTTTAATTGGAGCGAATATAAATTGGGAGAATTTGTAGCAACTAGAAAAGCATATGGAAATGCTTTAAATGTACTGGCGGAAAAATATCCTGAATTAATTGTGATGGATGGAGGAACACAAAATTCAACTCACTCAGAGGTTTTTCAGAAAAAACATCCTGAAAGATTTTTTGATATGTATATTGCTGAACAAAATATGATTAGCGCAGCATTAGGGTTAACAAGAGTAAACAAAATCCCTTTTGTATCTACGTTCGCTGCATTTTTCAGTAGAGCATTTGATCAAATTAGAATGAGTCAATATTCTAATTCTAATATAAAGTTTGTTGGATCACATGCCGGGGTTTCTATTGGCGAAGATGGTTCTTCACAAATGGGCCTTGAAGATATTGCAATGTTTAGATCGGTTCAGGATTGTGCAGTACTCTACCCTTCAGATGCTGTTTCAATGGAAAGGGCCGTTTATTTAGCTGCAGAACATAAAGGTAATGTGTATATAAGATCAACGAGAATGGATACACCGGTAATCTATTCAAATGAAAACGCATTTAAAATTGGAGGAAGCAAAATTGTAAAAGAAAGTGTATACGATTCTATTACGGTTGTTGGTGCAGGCGTCACTTTACATGAGGCGTTAAAAGCTTATGAAACATTAAAAGAAAAAAATATATTTATTAGAGTAGTAGACTTATTTTCGGTAAAACCAATTGATTACGCTACCTTGAGTAAATGTATTCGAGAAACTAAAGCTATATTAATTGTAGAAGATCACTATGCCGAAGGTGGGATTGCAGAGGCTATTAGAAGTGAGTTAGCAAATGTTAAAACTAAAATATTTTCATTGTGTGTTAGTAAAATGCCTCACAGTGGTAAGCCTAGCGAATTATTAGATTATGAAGAAATATCCTCTAAATTTATTGTGGAAAAGGTAAAGGAAATTATTAATTCATTTTGAATATGGATATAAAAAAGTTTGATTTTATAATTATATTCGGAGCAACTGGAGATCTTGTAGAAAAGAAAGTTATCCCTTCGCTTTATTACCTATTTACCCATAATCAAATCAATAAAGATAACTTTAAAGTATTTGCATTTGCTCGAAGGGACTTTACAAATGGAAAGTATAAAGAAATTATAAATTTATCGTTACAAAAACATTATAAGAACAGTGACTATCAAGTTGAAGAAGAATTCTATTCGATTTTTGAATATGAACAAGGTGATTTAGATAATCGTGATTGCTTTGTAGAGTTAAACCAAAAAATATTAGATCTTGAAGCCAAACTAAATATTTGTGCTAATAAACTATTTTACTTAGCTATCCCCCCTGCTTTATACAATCAAGTAATTACACACATTAAAGAGACTCAATTTAATAAAATGTGCGAAGGTGCTGAGGTCAAAGTTCTAATTGAAAAACCCTTTGGACATGATTCAATTACCTCGGAGCAAACAGATGTAATTGTAAAAAGTGTTTTTAAAGAAAATCAAATATTTAGACTTGATCATTATTTGGGTAAAAATATTCTAAGGAGTATCCCTCAGGTTAAAGAGCAACTTAAAGAAGTTTGGAACACTGAACATATTGAAAGAGTATTTATAAGTACCACCGAAACCTTAGGTGTAGAATCTAGAGGGGAATTTTTTGATTCTGTGGGTTCATTAAGGGATGTGGGTCAAAATCATCTTCTTGAGATTATTGCGTTGATTACAATGGGAAATGCTAGTTATGAAGATGTAAATGTTGTTAGAAAAGCACGGGCAGATATACTGAATAAGTTGGTAAAATATTCAAATGCAGATGCAGGTAAATTTACATTTAGAGCGCAATACAAAGGCTATAAAGACATTGGCAATGTTAAGCCTAATTCCAATACAGAAACTTATTTTAAAATTGCAGCTTATATTGATGATCCTAAATGGAAATACACAAAGTTTATTATTGAAGCTGGCAAAAGAACAGGACAATCCAGAAGTTTTGTTCAAATTGATTTTAAAAATAAAGATAAACTTTTCATAAATTTTAATAAAGAGAATCCATTTATTAGGTTATTTAAAGGACCAAACTATACTGAATTAATTACATCTGAAAAATCAGAAACACAATATGTAGGTGAATACGCTGTAATGCTACAAGAAGCTTTAGATGGAAACCTTAAATATTTTGTGGATCAAACCGAAGTTAAAGCTCAGTGGGAATTTATTGATCCAATTGTAAAATCCTGGCAGGAAAATGCTGTTCCATTATTTACATATATGCCAGATGATATTTCTATATTATCAGTTTCTAAAATATGAAAAAACAAATTGGAATAATTGGCTTAGGAAAAATGGGTTATGGTTTGGCATTAAATTTGAAAGAAAAAGGTTGGGATGTTATTGCCTACAATCGAACACTCACTAAAGTAGATGAAATTGAAAACGAAGGAGTAAGGGGTGCTAGGTCAATTAAAGAATTGGTAGAAAATTTGCCAGGTCCTAAAATTATTTGGACAATGCTAACAGCAGGAGATGCAACACAGTCTACTCTATTTGGTCCGGGTGGTTTATATGATTGCTTATCCGAAGGTGACTTTATAATTGAAGGAGGAAATTCAAGATTTAAGCAGGATCAAGAGAATTCAAATAAATTAAAGGTAAAAGGCATTAATTATATAGACGTTGGAGTTTCTGGAGGACCAAGTGGTGCTAGAAAAGGTGCATGCCTAATGATAGGTGGTGAGAAAAAGAATTTTGATTATCTTGAAGATTTATTCAAAGATTTAGCTTATGAAAATGCTTACAAATTTTTTGAAGGTTATGGTGCAGGGCATTTTGTAAAAATGGTTCATAATGGGATTGAATATGGAATGATGCAGGCAATTGCTGAGGGCTTTAACTTAATTAAGGAATCAGATTACAAATTAGATTTAGTAGAAGTTGCCGATATTTACAATAATAAAAGTGTAATTGAATCAAGATTGATAGGATGGTTAAAAGAGGGTTTTCAAAAATATGGAGTTGAGCTTGAAGCAATCTCAGGTTCTGTTGGTGCCCTAGGTGAAGGGTTATGGACGGTTGAAACAGCCAAAGAAAAAGATATTCCTCTACCTATTATTGAAGGCTCAGTAAAATTTAGAAATGAAAGTCAGTCCAATCCCAGCTACACAGGAAAAATATTAAGCACTTTAAGAAATATTTTCGGGGGCCATACTATTGATAAACAATAAATATTAAGAATTAATTATGAGACCAGTTGCACTTCAGTCAAAAATATTTTTAGATAGTGGTAACCCTACAGAAACCGAATCAATAAAAAATGCCTTAGGGTTTTTAGATGGACAAACAACAAATCCTTCATTGTTTTCAAAAAACATTGAAGTTACAGAAAAAATTGCAGCCGGAAAAAGATTTACTAAGGAAAAATTATTAGAAGAATATAAAAAAGTTATTGAAGATATTAAAGCAGTAATGCCACAGGGATTAGTTTCTATTGAGGTATATGCCGATAAAAATACAAAAGCGTCCGAAATAGTAGCCCAAGCAGAAGAAATGAACAGTTGGATAGAAAATGCATATATAAAACTTCCCATAACTAGAGAAGGACTTAAAGCAGCTAACACATTATCCAAAAAAGGAATAAGTATTAATATGACCCTTTGTTTTACCCAGGAGCAAGCAGCAGCTGTTTACGCAGCAACCATCGAAGCCCAAGGTGATGTTTTACTTTCTCCTTTTCAAGGAAGACTTGATGATAACTGTAAAGATGGTACAGACTTAATAATGAATATTCAAAGAATGTTTGCCCACTCCGATAAACATGTGAAAATTGTTACTGCAAGTGTTAGAGATTACAAACACTTTTTATATGCACTTTATACTAAACCTGATTACGTAACTGTTCCTACAGATATATTGAATGAATGGGTAGATAAAAACCTCGAAGTTCCTGGAGTTGACATTGATGAAAGAATGTTTGCTGACAAAACAGCGTACTTTAAAGAAATAAATGATGCATGCATTGTAGGCATTAGTTATAAAGAAATTGATTTAAACCTTGAATGGAGCGAGTATAATATAAATAGCGAGTTGACTGACCAAGGAATTGAGAAATTTTCCGCGGACTGGAATAACTTAATTAAAAGTTAAATATTATTATGAAGGTAAATTTTGATTTTAAGAATGTTGGGATTTTAGAAGATAAAATTGAAGCAGAAGAGTCTAAATTATTGGATTATACCGATCATTTAAAGAATGTACTCAAAGACAATTCATACCTACTTAATGAAGCATCACTCTACTTACCTTTTGATACAAATTTTTCAAGTGAATCTTTAAAATTGGCTGAAAGCTATAAATCAGAAAAACTAAAGTATATTTTCATAATTGGAATAGGAGGTTCGAATTTAGGGACAATGGCAATATACAATGCCATTTATGGAACATTAGATGCATTAAATCCAGAAAAAAGATTTCCTAAATTAGTTTTTGTAGAAACTACTTCTGCTAAATTAATTAACGACATATATAAATTAATAGATAATCAAATTCATACAATAGATGAATTCATTGTTAATATAATTAGTAAGTCTGGGGGAACTACTGAAACAATTGCACTAGCTGAATTAGTTATTAGAAAACTGGAAAGCAGATTTATGAAAATTTCGGATAGAATTGTTGTCACTACGGATAAAAGTTCTAAATTTGAAAGTCTTGCGTTATCAAAAGAATATAAAGTTTTGTCTTTGCCGCCTAAAGTTGGGGGAAGATATTCAGTTTTTTCAAATGTAGGTTTATTCCCTTTAGCTTTAGCTGGCCTAGATATAGGAAGATTGCTAGATGGTGCTAAGGTTGCCCTGGTAGATTTAGTAAATACTTATGGTTCAAACCCATCATTACGATCTGCTGTTATAAGATTTTTGTATAAAGAGGAAGGTAAAGTTATTAATAATCAGTTTTACTTTAATCCAGAATTAGAATACTGCGGTAAATGGTATAGGCAATTAATGGGTGAAAGTATTGGTAAACAAAACGATGTAGACGGAAACAAGGTTAATGCAGGCATTGCTCCAATAGTATCCATTGGCTCAACAGACTTGCATTCTATGGTTCAGTTATATATTGGTGGTCCTAAAAATATTCTTACATATTTTGTATATTCACCCGACACACAAATTAATCAAAAGTTACCAGATAACTTAAACTTAGAAGGACTAGTTAACTCTATTGAAAATAAAACAACAGTGGATTTAATGGATGCAATATTAAAAGGTACTAAATCTGCATACACAAAAAACAACTTACCTTTTGTAGAAATTGAAATTCCAATAATTGATCAATATACTCTAGGAATGTATTTACAATATCAAATGCTAGAAATGATGTATTTAGCAAAATTGATGAATGTAAATGCCTTTGATCAACCAAATGTAGAGGATTATAAGATTGAAACTAAAAATATCCTTGCCAGTGCTTAAATATTTACAATCATAGTATAATTTAAACTAATTAAACCAATACTATGAACACAAAGAAAATTCTTGTAGCTGCAGCTTGGCCATATGTGAATGGAGATATCCATATTGGACACTTAGCGGGCTACTTTATTCCTGCTGATATTTTTACTAGATATTCCCGTTTAAAAGGAATTGATACAGTTTTTGTATCTGGTTCTGATTGTCACGGAACACCCATAACTGTAGAAGCGGATAAAAGGGGTATAAGTGCTAAAGACTTAGTAAATGAATATATTCCTAAAGTATATGAAATTATTGAACAATATGGTATTTCATACTCTCTTTTTACATCTACTATTACCGATAATCATAAAAAGGTTACGCAAGATGTTTTCTTAAATTTATTTAAAAATGGATATATTTTAAAAAAGAAAAGCGAACAGTATTATTCCGTAACAGATAATAAATTTTTACCAGATAGATATGTGGAAGGCGAGTGTCCTCATTGTCATTCACAAGGTCAAAGGTCAGATCAATGCGAAAACTGTGGCAGGTCTTTAGGTTTTGGAGAACTTATAAATCCTTATTCTAAGTTAACTAAAGCACCTGTAACTTTAAAGGAAACCGAACATTACTTTATCGACTACTCAAAACTTGAAAGCCAAATAAAAGAGTACGTTTTAAACCACGAAAGCACATGGAAGGATTGGGTATTTAAAGAAACTATTGGTTTTATTAACGAAGGTTTACAAGAGAGGGCTATAACTCGAGATTTGGACTGGGGGATTGAAATCCCGCTTGATCAGTTACCTGAAGATCAAAGAATCGAATTTGCTGAAACTAAAAGATTTTATGTTTGGTTTGATGCTGTAATTGGCTATTTATCTGCAACTATTGAATATTGTAATGCTAATGGACTGGATTATAAAGACTACTGGAATAATCTAGACTGCAAACACTATTACTTTATGGGTCAAGATAATCTTACATTCCATACAATTTTTTGGCCTGGGCAACTAATTGGACAAAATTTAAATTACAATCTTCCCTACTTCCCTAGTATTGTAAAATTTTTAAATGCTAATGGGCAAAAATTATCTAAAAGTAGAGGAAATATAATTGATGCTAAAAAAGCAGCAGATCACTTTGGAGCAGAAGCAATAAGGTTTTATATAACTTCAATATTGCCCGAAAATAAAGAAGGTAATTGGGACTGGAATGATTTTAAAAATAGTGTAAATTCCGATTTAGGCGGCAACATTGGAAACTTTATACATAGAGTTCTGACATTCTATAAGAACAAATTAAATTCAGCAGACTTTGATTTTGTAATAGATTCAGATTTACAAACTAAAATAAACAATGCATTTACTAAAGTAAGTGAATGTTTAGAAAATGGTAAATTTGTTGAATCATTAAATGAAATTAAGAAACTTTCTACTGCTGGTAATCAGTATTTTGACCACAACAAGCCATGGGCTGAGTTAAAAACTGATGAGAATATAGCCAAGGAAATAATATTCAATTGTATTCAATTAGTTAATGCAATTAGAGTGTTAATTAGTCCATTCATACCTAATGCAAGTAATAGACTAAGTACTAATTTAGGCTTAAATACTCTTAAAGCTGAAATAGGTAAAGATCAATTTACATTTAATAAGCTCGAATTAGCAAACATAACTTTGGTTTCGGACTTACTTCCACTATTTAAAAAAATAGAAGACGAAGACATTACAGGCTTTAACGCTTAACTAGTAATACTAATACAATTCGTTTGCTATCACCTACTTTAATCTTTATTATGGAGTAGGTGATTTTTTCAATTATGAATTTACGGGTACAAAAAGCGTTAATAAACGATGTTAATTTCAGGTTTTTTGGAGTTGAATTAAAGAAACTCTATTACTCTTCTGGTAGCCTTATTGCTGCTAGATTAATAGAAAATTTTGGTAAGAACAAATCTTATTCCCTTGTTTGTGGTTTAGGTGGCAATGCTTCAGATGGTCTGGCAACAGCAATAGAATTAACTAAGCTAAAAATTCCAGTAAATGTCTTTATTGTTGGTCGAGTTAATTATTCAAGCTCCTCTGTATTTAAAGAAGTATTTGAAGAGTTAGAAGAACTAAAAGTACTTTATAAAAACTTAAGTATCAAACAGGAATGCTATGCAGAGGATATTATACAATCCGATGTAATGGTTGAGTGTTTAGTTGGTACGGGTTTAGATGGCAATAAACTTAATAAAAGATTTCACGATTGCATAAATAGAATTTCTCACTTTAGATCTAAATTGGTGGCAATTGATATTCCTGCACCGTCTTATAATCCCGATTTAGTAATATCTTTAAACTATCCTAAGGTCGACGGAGCTATTACAGTAGAAATTCCTGAAAGTAAGGATGCTTCATTTTTATGTGGTCCAGGTGAAGTTAAGCATTTATTTAACTCAAAACAGAAAACCCACAAAGCTAAGAATGGAAAGATTTTATATATTTGTTCAACAGACAGTAAGGAAGAATTTGAAGGTATAAAAACCGCTGCTAAATCCTATTCCTGCGACTTATTTGTATATAACTTTAATACTGTACTTAAAGAATTGAAAGGTCTTGAATTTGTATCTGACCTTGATATTGAAAAATATTATAACGAAGCCGATACAGTTGTTTTTGGATCAATAGATGAAAAATCTCTAATTAATACTAATTTTGTTAAATATTTATTGAATATTGATAAAAATAAAAAGATGGTATTAACATGGCATATTAATGAGACTTTGCAAAATTTTAAAGATTTAGAAATGCTAAACGAAAGCATTTTAATATTAAACCGAAATACCATTGATTCTGCTCTAAAGGATTACGGAATTAGTGAGAAAAGCTTAAGCCAGGTTACGCAAACAAATATTTTTTTTGGTGGATTTCAAAATACTTTGTATTCAAAAGATGGTGATTATAAGGTAAATATTAATCCGAAGTTAACATATGAAGCCTCTGCAAAAACATTAGCGAATATTTGTGCTGTGATTCTTACTAAAAACGACGCCTGGTTAACTTTAAGAAGTTCTGTATTTTTATTTGAAGTAGCTTTAAAATTGAGCCTTGAAGATAAAACAACTATTGAAGAAAACTTACGTGATGCTATAGATTTGTGTAAAGAGTTTTAGATTCCTCAGTTATTAAACTTTCCATTTCAGCTACAAAAGCTTTTACTGCTTTATCTACAGGCATATCTATTATTCCTCCTCCAGCATTCCTGTGACCATTTGCTGTAAATCCCACTTTTCTTAAAACATGCATAACCTCTATTTTGCTTAGTGCCGAACATCTCCAACTAAGTCTTGTTTTGCCATCGTCTTTTCCTTCTTTAAATATAAATCCATATGGATAACCTTCTATCATATGCATAAATATATTTTCGTAGTACTTAGTTAAACTATTGTTTTCCCAATTTTTACCAAACTTTTCTATAAGAATTTCCTTCATTTTATTATCAATTGCTAACACGCTACTTTGGGCTTCAGGGTAATAAACAGTATTTTCTATTGCACAGGTTGTAAAGTCCATCATCTCTTTTGGCACAGTAAAATCTACAGCTTTGTAATGATCTACACCTTTATCAATAAGCATTTGTGCGTATGCAAAAGTATCGGAATATATTTCAAATTTGAATATACCTGTATCGCCAGTTAAGGACATGTACAGCCAGGTAGCTACCTCTAAAGTTATTTCTAGGCTACTTTGTTTAATAAACAAATCATACACAATTTTACTTGTGCTTGAATCCTTTACTCGTATTGTATGTTCTGGAATATACTCCTCTATAGGACCTGTTTCGTGATGATCTATACTCCATAAATTATTTTTATTAATTACTGGTAAGTATTGTTCAAATTTGGAAGTAAAAAATTGTCTTTGGGCATTACCATCTTCAAGTATTATTAAATCGTAACTTCCAAAATCTACCTTATCGGGATGCTTTTGATTAATGTTATTTTCAAACCCAGGAAACTTTTTTGCAGATTCTAAGATATTAGCAAAAAGGTAAATTGTACTTTCTTTCTTATGTTTTTGCTGAATGTACCATTTAAGAGTTAATGCTGTACCTAAAGAATCGTAATCTACAGGTGAAGATGCAATAATCATTATTTTGTCAGACTTTGCAATTTTAAAATCTAGGTCTTGAGCTTTTTTTAGTAAATCCTCCATTTATTCAACTGTAATAGTTTTCTCTTTAGTATATGATTGCCCATTAAAGAAGACCGTAGCCTTTATTGTGGTAGAACCTGCTGCAAGTTTTTTGATTATAGCACTAGGGTTTGTGTAGCTTTTTCCTATTTCGTCATCAGTTGAAACTGTTGTTCCATTACTGATTGTCCAGTAAACGTTAAATTTATTTAAATCATTTGCACCCCAAGCAATTCCACTTAATATTGGTGTTAAAGATATTTTATATTCTCTAGTTGAATTACCTGTTAATTCTGCATTAATGCTTAGTATAACTTCAACATCGGCATTTGTTTGTTCAATTTGAACTGGCTGATTGGAAGAATAATAAACTAAACCTAAGGTACTAACAGCAAATGAACTCATTACAATAACTGCTAGTGGCTTGCCTAAAAACCCATATTTAGGTCGCATGCTGTTAATTTTTTTATGTTGATTAAGTACTACAACTACTAATAGAACTATTATTACTATTAATACAATACCAATTATTGTTATGTAGCTACTTACTTCTGATTGCATTTATTTTAGAGAAATTGTTTACTTTTTTTAGTATAACGTAAAAATCTCTATGGTTGTATATACTTTAATTAGATTTCAACTTTATAATTTCAGTAGGTGTTAAGAATCTCCAGTTACCAACCTTAACCGCATTCTTATCTAAATCTGCGAACTTTGTTCTATCAAGCTTTTGAACTACATAACCAACATGTTCAAATATTCTTCTTACAATTCTATTACGTCCACTGTGTAATTGAATTTTAATAATTGCTTTATTGTCTTTATCAATATATTCAAGTTTGTCTGGTGTAATAGTACAGTCTTCTAGTCTACAGCCAGCCATAATCTTTTCAAAATGTTCCTGTTTTAAAGGTTTATTTAGAATAGCTACGTATGTTTTTCTAACTTCGTATTTTGGGTGAGCTAATTTTTGAGTTAATTCCCCATCGTTAGTTAAAAGTAAAACTCCTGTAGTTTCGTAGTCTAATCTACCTATTGGGTAAACTCTTTGTTTAGTAGCTTTTTTAATTAAGTCTGTAACCTTTTTTCTTTTTTGAGGGTCGTTAGTTGTTGTAACAACGTTAACTGGTTTATTCAAAAGAATGTAAACCATTTCCTTAGTTTTAAATACCTTTTTGCCGTTTACTGCAACCATGTCATCTAAAGTTACCTTAAAACCTGGTTCTATAACTTTAATTCCATTAACAGTCACTCTACCCTTTTTTATTAATTCCACTGCATCTCTACGCGAACAGTATCCCGAGTGGGATATAAATTTATTTAACGGCATTCTTCCGTCATTTTTTTCGTAATCTTCGTTCATATTTTATATTTCGCTTTATAGTCTAGTAATGCCTGTAAAGATATTTTGGTTATATTTTCTTTATTCTCTAGTATAGAATCTAATTTATCGATTATTAAATCTTTTCCTTCGTGCAATACAAGCTTTCTTAAGTCAACATTTCTTATTATATAAATGTGGCAAGTTTTTTCTTTACCGTCTTTTTCAATTGTTTTTTTATAAGTATTAAATACCTCAACTTGAGCACCTATATAAGTAAATTCAAGTTCTTCAAATAGTTCCCGCCTTAAGCCACTCCAGTTAGTTTCAGGAGGTTTTACTGTTCCCCCAAATAAACACCACATTCCAGGATTTGAAATTCCAGGAATATCATCACGTTCCTGAAGTATAAATTCGTTGTGAGTAGATATGAGTATTGCATTAACTGCAACTTTACTTTCTTCTAGTTCAATCATATGTGTTTTATATTATTACAATGGAGATAAGGAGAATCGAACTCCTGCTTTACCCATGCCATGGGTATGTTCTACCGCTAAACCATATCCCCGGGCTATCTCTAAATATATATGTATTATACTATAAAAAACTTGGAGATTACTGTATATTAAGAGATTTCACAAAATCTTCGAACTTTGTAACTTGTTGAGTATTAGCTACCTTCGTGCTTATATCTAAAATACCCGATCCAACACAAATATTATTTTTAATACACCCATAAATTTGGGCTGTAAGACTTTCTTCTGGGATTTTTTCACCTGCCTCATTTACAACATCAATAATCTTGTACTTTAAATATACAGTACCTGTAACTGTTTCAAAGGTTTTTGCAATTGCTTCCTTGTTTAAACCATCCTCTGCCATTGGTTCAAAAGGAGTTGAAATATGAAAGGTTGAACTTTCATCCGTAATAAAGTTAATAATGCATGAGTCATTTTCTGAGGTACCACATTTAATGCCACTTACACTTCTTGCTTGAACTACTGTATTTACAAAATATGGCTCATTGAAACTAATTACAGAGTCTGCTAATTTAACCTGATTTAAATTTTCTACTGGAAGCAAGGTAATATCACTATCTTCTACTGTTGTTAAAGATGGATTACTAATTAGGGGTGTACTAAGTGGATTATTTTTTGAAAGAAGGAATATTATTCCCAAAATAATTAAAAGTACAACTACAACGGGAACTCCAATATTTTTTAGGTTTAAAAGTTTTTTATTCATATGTAAAGTATATTTAATTTAATTGGCCATGTAAATAAAAACTTAATGATATACTTTAAATTATGGGTAATTTTCAAATAAAACAAGCCACTCCCCAAGACTTCAATGCTGTAAAAGCTCTAATGCTTAAAGCTTTAAAGCTAGATCCTAATGCCTTTAGTACCGACTATTCAGACTACGAAAAAAATAATGATGTTTGGTGGCAAAATTATCTATTTAATTATTTAACCAACAACAGTTCTACATTTTTGCTTGCTAAACTAAACGAAACTTTAGCCGGTATGGTAGGAATAATATATGATAAAAACGGTAGAAGGCAGCACATTGCCTCTGTTGTGTGGTTTTATGTACAACCAGAATCTAGATCGCTTGGAATTGGCATTAAATTATTTGATGCACTTTTAAAAGATGTTGAACTTCATCCAAATATAAAAAAAATTACCTTGAATGTTAACTCTCCCCAGCTAAAAGCCATTAATATTTATAAGAACTTAGGTTTTGAAATAGCAGGTACTCTTAAGCATGATCTATTAATTAATGGGAATTTTGTAGATAGAATAATAATGGAAAAATATCTATGAATAAAACTATTGGTGATAGGTTTAAAGATAGAAGACGTGAATTAAATCTAAGTATAGAAAAAGTGTCTGATGAACTTAAAATTAGACCTGAGTTTCTAAAGGCTTTGGAGGAAGATAATTATTCCGTTTTTACTTCAGATATTTATGCCAAAGGATTTATAAAAAGTTACTCAAAATATTTAGGCTTAGATTCGCAAAGTTTTTCCGCAGTGTACAGAAGAGATATAGAAACATCTAAACTACCAACTAAAAAAAACCGAGATGCTAAAAATATAGGGGATGATAAAAAAACTATATTTATTAGTCGAGAAAAGTTTAAATATATTTTTGCAATAGCATTTAGTGCATTAATTTTATTTGGAGTTTTATCTATATTAAATAAAGCTTTTGAACCTCCTTTTCTAGAATTAATAAGTCCTTTTACTCTCAATTCAAACTCAAGTACAACTACGGATTACTATGATAAAACAATAAGGTTAACTGGTAAAACTAATCCTAATATTGTAATAAAAATTAATGGGATTGTAGTTCCTGCCAACACCGATAATACATTTGAGAGTGATTTATACCCAATAACCCAAGATATTAATAAATTTTTTGTAGAAGCAATAAGTAATGTTGGGGTTATAAGTAGAATTGAGTTAACGCTTAATAAAAAGACTAATATTATAGAAGATGCTAGTAGTATTATTGGAGCGCTTCAAATAGTTAAAGATAACTCTTTTATCAAGATTTATTTAGACGATAGAGAGGCCATTAAAGGTGTTTATTTTGAAAACGATTCTATACCATTAATTGCCAAAAACAAAATTTCCTTTGAAGCAGATAAACCAGAAAATATTAAGATTTTTTTGAATGGTGAAGAGTATAAAATTGTTGGTCAAATCTTAAAATTATCTTTTGTAGATAACAAACTTGTAGAAGATGATTGATTAAATTGAATTCAGAATTTATACTAAAAACATTAAGATTTATAGTAGTAGGATCACCAAAATTGTTAGTTTATATTTACCCTTAGCAGCATAATGTCATTCACTCACTTACACGTACACACAGAGTACTCACTACTTGACGGAGTTAATAAAATTCCAAAGCTATACGAGCGTATTGCAGAATTAGGAATGAAATCAGTTGCAATATCTGATCATGGTGTAATGTTTGGTGTAGCAGAATTTTGGAAAAAATCTGGTGACTACGGAGTTAAACCTATTATAGGGTGTGAGATTTATGTATCACCAAAGGAAAGAACTCTAAGAGAAACTGTGAATGGCATTAAATATTATCATCTACTCTTACTAGCAAAAAATAAAATTGGATATCATAATTTATTAAAGATTGTAAGTTTAGGTCAATTAGAGGGAATGTACTATAAACCCAGAGTAGATAAAGAAACATTAGCAAAATATTCGGAAGGTCTAGTTTGTACATCCGCATGTATGGCTGGACCATTATCAAGGCATATTTTAAGAAGAGAATATGATAAGGCCGAGGATTGGTTAAGGTTTTTAAAAGGAACATTTAAAGATAACTTTTACATTGAACTTCAAAGACACGGCTTTGACGGCAGTGATGCTTTTACAGGTGGTTTTACAGAATCTCAAATACATGACACTTTGGATTCTAGCAGCGGAGAGGAATCTATTGATAATATTAACCTTCAAAAGTTTTCTAATATTAAACTAAGGGAATTTGCATATAAGTACCACATACCTTTAGTAGCAACTACAGATGCACATTACCTAAAAAAAGAAGATAAGGATGTGCAAACAGTATTGTTTGCCGTTAAAGATGGGAAATTAATTGATGAGCCAGATTGTAGGCATGGTTACGAAGGAACATACGTTTTATCTCCAGAGGAAATGGAGGTTAAGTTTTCTGATTGTAAAGATTCACTTGAAAATACTCAACGCATTGATGAACAAATTGAACCTTTCTCAATTGGTTTTGATAGAGTTCAACCAAAATTTTGGAATGTGCCAAAAGGTGAGACTTCCGAAACTGAGTTAAAAAGACAAACTTACGAAGGTGCATTAAGAAAGTATAAAAAATTAAATACTAATGAACCTGCAAAATACGAAAGTATATTAAAAGATTTATGTAAAAATGACTACTCTACAACTAAAACAGTTTTGGGTGATGAGTTATTTGACAGACTTAAGTATGAGTTGGAGACAATTCACGATAAAGGTTACGATGACTACTTTTTAGTAGTGTCAGATATTATGAAGTTTGCAGTTAGAGCCGGAATACTTATGGGAGTTAGAGGTTCTGTTGCTGGTTCCGCAGCAGCGCACTGTTTAGATATTGTAGAAGTAGATCCAATAAAATGGGAATTATACTTTGAAAGATTTTTAAACCCCGAACGACCTTCCCCTCCTGACATTGATATGGATATTCAAGACGATAGACGAGACGAAATTATTAGCTATGTTGAAGAAAAATACGGTAAAGATTCTGTTGCTGCAATTATAGCTATAGGAAGATTGAAAACTAAAGCAGCAATAAGAGATGTTGCAAGAGTTATGGGAATTGACTTAAGAGTTGCAGATAAACTATCTAAAATGGTTCATGTTTTGTTCGGCAAAGTATATACAATCGACAAAATGATGAAGGAAGATGAGGAGTTCAAAAAATTAATTGAATCTGATCCAAAGTTAACAGAGTTGGCTGCTGTTGTTCAAAAAATTGAAAATATGTCCAGGCATTCTTCTGTGCATGCTTGCGGATATTTAATTACTCCAGGTCCAATTGTAGATTATGCACCACTACAATTGGAATCAGGTGGAGGTAGGACTGTTGTGCAATTTGAAGGTCCTTGGTTAGAAGAGTTAGGTTTAATGAAATTCGATTTTTTGGGATTACGTACACTTACAATTGTAAAAAGAACAATTGAAATTATTCAAAAAAAATATGGAGTAAATATTGATTTTTATAATATTCTCGAAACAGATAAACAGACTTTTGAATTATTTTCTAGAGGTGAAACTATTGGTGTATTTCAATTTGAATCTCCACCAATGCAACAGTATTTAAAAGAATTACGTCCAACAACACAGGAAGATATCTGTTTTATGGTAGCGGCATACAGACCTGGAGCTATGAAATATATTCCAGACTATATAAAGGTAAAAAATGGGCAAAAAGAGCCATCATTTTTAATTCCTGATTTGGAACCCATACTGGGAGTTACTAACGGATACATGGTCTACCAAGAGCAATTAATGAGGTTATCGGTGGATATTGCGGGGTACAACATGGGTCAAGCTGATTCATTAAGAAAAGCAGTTGGTAAAAAGAAAATGGATGTAATGGAAAAAGAAGAGCCTAAATTAAAAAAAGGAATAATGGAAAAAGGGTTTTCGCAAGATGTTGCAGATAAACTATGGTTAATGCTTTTGCCTTTTGCAGACTATGGATTTAATAAAGCTCACGCAGCTGGGTATGCTGTTTTAGCTTATAAATGTGCTTACTTAAAAGCTCATTACCCCTTAGAATTTATTACCGCACTAATTCACTCTGATTTGCAGAACCTTGATAGAGTAACTATCGATATTCAAGAAGCTCGAAGAATGGGATATGAAATACTACCTCCTAACGTAAATAAGTCCGATATTTATTTTGCCCCAGAAGGTGGCAATAGCATTAGATTTGGTTTAGGAGCTGTTAAAAATGTAGGTATTAAGGTTTGTGAAAAGATAGTTGAAGAAAGATTAAATGGAGAATTTTTAAATTTAGATGATTTTATATTTAGAATAGGAACTGAATTTGTTAATAAAAGAGCTATAGAAGCACTAATTAAGTCTGGTGCTATGGAAGATTTTGGTGATAGAAATGCCTTACTGAAAGTTATGCCTGAGGTACTTGCGAAAGCAAATGTTAAAGCTAGAAAAGTTGACGAGAATCAAACAGACCTATTTGGAGGATTCGAAATGGAAGAAGTACAACCCAAAAAAATGTATTTCGATGCCACCTTACTTCCTCAAGTGGATCCTGCAACAGACCACGATAAAATGAATTGGGAAAAAGAGTTTATGGGATTGTTTATTTCAACTCACCCTTTGCATAAATTTAGCTGGGTAGAAATATTTCCTGATTATATTAATGCAAATCAAATCGATTCTTTAAAGTCCGGAAAAGATATAAAAATGCTTTGCATGCTTAATACTTTTAAGTTTGTCTATACTAAAAAAGACAATTCGAAAATGGCTATACTTACATTAGAAGACATGACGGGGAAAATCGATGCAGTCATATTTCCAAAAACTTTTGAAAAATTTAAACAGTATTTAAATGAATCTTCTCCTTTAATAATAAGGGGACTTATAAATGAACGTGAGGAAAGAAAATCCATTATTATTAACAGTATCGAACACGCAAACGTATTAACGGAGCCAAAAAAGATAATAGTAGATATAAGGGGAGTTGTAGACAAAGAAGATCTTGGCTGCTTAAAGGATGTCTTAAGCATTGCTCAGAGTGAATCCACATCGGAGGTAAAAGTAATATATGGTACAAAAAGTATTTCTAAGACATTTACTAAATATACAGATTTAAAGAATGCAAAATCTAGAGATTGTCTAAAAAAATGGGTTATAATCGAGTAGTTATGGGTATTGATCAATCTATCAACAATTTAGTCACTCCCAATCTGGAATCAGGTGTAGATCTTATCCCTGAAATTGATTCATTAGTTAAAAAACTTCATCTAATGCTTGTTAATAATCAATTAACTAAGAGTAAAATTATTCCTTATAAACTTTTTATTAGTGATCTGCAAATGGCTAAAACATTATTAGAAGCTAATGGAATATTTAAAACTGATTTACTAAAAATTAAGAGTGACTATGCAATCTTTGCCGATAATCTTACAGAAGATGAAATTGATACTGTTGATAAAATAATAGTGGCGTTAAACTCTGTAAAACGACTTGATGGTAATAATGATATTACAGCTTAAATATTAAATTCTAAAATGAGAAATTGGGGAAGCTTTCCGAGAGAAAATAATCACATAATTTATGACGTAACTTTAGATAAACCAAGGCAAATAGGAGCGGCTACCATTGTTCTTGCCAAAGGTTTATATGACTTTAGAAGAAGTCTTTTAGATGAGTCACAAAAAGATGCAATTTTAACCATTATTGAACAAATGAGGGCCTTTGTTGTTGGCAATACAAGTAGCTCAAAAGCAAAATTCGATTCAGCCTATAGATATTTTTTAACTGAAATGGCTGGAGGGGTTGATAGTAATATTAGGGATAGTATTAACTTTTGCTCAATTATAGTAAACGATTCGGTTAACCATAAATACATTGATGATTTAATAGATTATTTATCAGAAACGGTAGATTACAATCCCGGAAAGGCATTGGAATACTTAGAAGCATAATTTAATTTTTAAATTTATTTTGAGTGATCCTGAAACTTCTTTTGAAAAATTTTCTAAAGCATGCAATTTATTTTTGTCTTTAACTTCAGATAATACTCCAAGGTATATAATGGATTTAACCTACGTATGCCAAACAATTGTTGAAAGCATTCAAGATGGCATTGAGTTTGAATCTGAAATGTTTAGAGTATTATCTGAACATAACCTTTATGGAATACCCCTAGAAAGTTAATAAAAAAGGCTCCGCTGGAGCCTTTTTTAATTCTTAAAATTTTACTCTACAACTTCACCCTCAACTGGTTCGTCCTTCTTCTTTTCTTCAGTTGTGGCATCTGTTGGTTTAGCGCCTTCTGGTGATGCTGCATTAGGGTCTTCGGCATATATTTTAGCTCCTGCATCTTGAGACTTTTGAACTAATTCATCGTATGCCTTTTTTACCTCTTCTACATTAAAGTCATCTTTAGCAATCATTTCTTTTAATGCAGTTGTCTTCTCAGTTAAATCCTTTACTGCTTCTTCTCCTATTTTTTCTGAGTAATCTTTAACCATTTTTTCTGTTTGGTACACTAAAGTATCAGCTTCATTTTTAGTTTTTAATCTGGTTACAATTTTCTCATCCTTTGCTTTATTTTCTTCTGCTTCTCTAACTCTTTTTTCAATTTCTTCAGCATCCATGTGTGTAGATGCAGTAATTGTAATACTCTGCTCTTTATTAGTTTTTACATCCTTTGCTTTTACATTTAAAATACCATTCGCATCTAATTTGAATGTTATAGCGAATCTAGGCGTTCCTCTAGGAGCGGATGGAATGTCTTCTAATCTAAAACTTCCTAATACCTTGTTGTCTTTAGATAATGGTCTTTCACCTTGTAGAACTTTAACATCTATAGCTGGTTGATTATCCACAGCTGTTGTGAACATATCTTCAGTTTTTTCCGAAGGAATAGTAGTATTTCTAGGAATAATTACATGCATTTCTCCAGCATTTACTTCTAAACCTAAAGATAATGGAGTTACATCTAATAATGTAATATCTTGTACACTTGAGTCTCCTGCTAATACAGCTGCTTGTAGTGCTGCTCCTACTGCAACAACCTCATCTGGATTTACAGACTGATTTCCTTTTTTACCAAAAAATTCTTCAACTTTTCTTAGTACTAAAGGCATTCTTGTCATTCCTCCAACCATAATTATTTCTTGAATGTCTTTTTTATCAACATCAGCATCTTTAATAGCTTTTGCAACAGAGTCAAATGTTCTATCAACTAAATCACCCACTAGGTTTTCAAATTGAGCTCTAGTTAAGTTTAATCTAAAGTGTTTTGGTCCTTTTGCATCGGCTGTAATGTAAGGTAAGTTCACATCGGCAACTTCGCTGGAAGATAATGCAATTTTAGCTTTTTCAGCTGCCTCTTTAAGTCTTTGTAATGCGGCTGCATCTTCTTTTAAGTCAATACCTTGTTCTTTTTTAAATTCAGAAGCAAAGTGATCAATTAATCTTTGGTCAAAGTCGTCTCCTCCTAAGTGAGTATCACCAGAAGTAGATCTAACTTCATAGACTCCATCCCCAATATCAAGAATTGATACATCGAATGTACCTCCTCCTAAGTCGTAAACTGCAATTGTTGAGTCACCTTTTTTATCTAAACCATAAGCAATTGCTGCTGCTGTAGGTTCATTAATGATTCTTTTTACTTCAAAACCTGCAATTTTACCTGCATTTTTTGTAGCCTGTCTTTGAGAATCATCAAAATATGCTGGAACTGTAATTACAGCTTCAGTGATTGTTTCTCCAAGGTATGCTTCGGCATCTGTTTTAATTTTTGCCAAAACCTTAGCTGAAATAACTTCAGGAGAAATCCATTCACTTCCGAATTCAATTTCAACTCCACCTTTTTCACCTTTTCTAATTTTAAATGGAAGTAAATCTACATCTTTTTGTACTGCTGCGTCATCAAATCTTCTACCTATAAGTCTTTTTATTGAATAAAAAGTCTGTTCAGGATTAGTTACCATTTGATTTTTAGCTGTAATTCCTACAATTTCTGATGTATTGTCAATTGCTACTACAGAAGGTATAAGTCTTGAACCTTCCTTACTAGTAATTACTTCAGGCTTTCCAGCTTGAACAAATGCTACAACAGAGTTTGTAGTACCTAAATCTATTCCCACTACTTTTGCCATATATATGTAATTTAATATTTATTATTATTTAAAGCTAATAAATTTAGCACTCTAATTCTATAACTGCTAATTCATATTGTCAAACCTTTATTTGTATTAATGTAACTAATTAATTCTAAAATCCATGAATTTTCTTGAGTACCTTTTTTTGATAAGACTTTAGATACAATGTCCTCAATCCCCCAATACCTAGCTAAAAGCTTTTTCTGGTCTTTGGGTTTAATTATTTGTACTCTAAAAAGTTCAAATAAAAACTCTTTGAATGAATTTCCTGGAGTTGGTGCATCTGGAAGCCACGATTCACCTTGAAATTCACATACTTCAGTTTCAAATTTATATTTATCTGCTAAATATCTTAATTTTCTTGGGGTAAAATACGGAATTTTGCTTAAGAATAGACCATCAATTTTATTATATAAAGGAATTTTATTTTGCCCACCAACTTTATAGTAATAATTAATACCTACTATAAAATTAGTATTAGGAATTGACTTAATTACCTTTAGAATTGGATTAACATCTAAAAGACCATTTGAGTTTAGTAAAATTTTGGAGTTTGGAAAGAATGACTTAGCAATATTTATACATTCAACTTCAAAATCGGGACTTACTATGAATTTATATACTCCAAATCTGTTTTGGAATTCGTTATTGCATTGTATTATTTTAATGTTTTGTGATTTATCTGCATAATTAAGTTTTATGTATTCACATAATTTTCTTAAATGCTCCAATGCGTATTTAACAATAGGACTATCTAATTCTATTATATCTTTATAATTTACAAACGCTTTTAAGTCTTCTGGTATGTGCTCTTCTGGCCACCTCATCGTTTTAATAGGACCTAGATTCAAAGTTAATTCAACATTATTCTTCATACAGAAATCTAAAATTTCCTTATGATAACTGAGTGAAAATTTATTATTGTTTTCAATGACATTCCACCTAAAAGCTAGTCTTATCTTTTTAACTCCAAGATTGTTTATTATAAAATCTAAGACTTGAAGTGGAGTTACGGAATTATCTAACATTGAATCATGCTCAGGATTAAATGATGCACCAAATTCAATAGATTCAAAATATGAGATTAGTTCTGCAGGAGTTCTACCTTTTAGTTTATTTGATAATCTATAAGAATTAATTAAATTCGTTAGATTTTCTAGAATTCCAATCATTATCAAGTGGATTTTCCTAAGACGGTAAATATAACTATTAAAACAACAAAACCTATTAAGAAAATTATTAATAGACCGTTATCTATAAGCTTTTCTGTCTTTTTTACAGTCTTTTCAATTTTATTTATATCCTTAGCTATATCGTGTCGAACTTCAGCATCCACATTATCAAGTTAATAAATAGTACAGAAAAGTATTACTTACCTACAACAACCTTTGCAGGTTTTAAAACGAATTCTTTGTCTTTGTATTTAAATGCAGATGATATTACTGCTATTACTTTACCTTTTTGCTCTTCTCCTGCAGGCACTGCAGATACTGCTTCCATTTTTTCCTTATCAAAGTTATCACCTACTTTTACATCTATTACTTCGACTCCAGTAGCAGTTACTGCTATAACTAATTTATCTTGGGCAGATTTCATAGATACTTTTGCATGCTCTAAACTTAGATTTTCGTCATTTAAAGCTAAATGTAAATCATCGTAAACCTCTAACATTTCTCTTATTAACGCCATGTTAGACACTGCACCCCAAGTAGATTTATCATTTTCAACTCTTCTTTGATAATTTTGAAAGTCAGCCATAACCTGAATTCTTTTCATTTGCTCTTCAGATAATTGAGATTGTAGTCTTTCTACATCTTTTTCTTGATCCGTTCTTTGCATAACTGCTTCTATATCTTCTATTGCGGGTTCAGTTATTGGAATTATTGCAATAATTACTTTTGCGTTTATATTTAACAATTCAAGTTTGTTAGGTAATTGGGACTTAACGACTGCTGAATCGCTTATTGAGGTAAACTTTCTTGAAGCAGCATCAAAATCATCTACTCTAAAATATATTAAAGTATTGTGATTTGTGTGTGTGTGTATGTTAGGTTTTGCTATCTTAAAAAAAGCTAATGGACAGTCCTCACTTTCTATAACTTCATTTAACTTGTACATTGTCCCCCTTTCGTCTTCATTTTCAAGAACTCCTAGTAGGTCTGCTTTATTTTTAAATTCTGTATATTGCTCTGAGCTATAAGTAAAAACGGTAAGATGATCAACATTCATTTCAAATTCTGAAAAATGTTTACTTTTTAGTGCAACAGCTGTGTCTAATATTGCCTTTAAATCAGGTAAATTGTTTTCCATACTTAATTACTTAATAAATATCTAATTGTATCTGTAATATATTTTACTGAAGGAATAATCTGTAGATAATCCATTCGATTTGGTCCTATAACTGCAATGTAACCTTTTTGAGTTTTTTGAACTCTAATTTCTGAAAAAATAACTGCGTACTCTCTAAACAAAGAATTTTCAGATTCTTCCCCAATAATTATATTTACATCCTCATCGGTAGTACCTTTATTTAAAATCTCTGATAATGAGTAATAATCTTCCATTAACATTAGTATTTTCCTTAAATTCTCATGCTCTTTAAATTCAGGGATATCAATCATTTCACTTAAACCAGCGTAATAAAATTCATTTTCAATTATCGCTACTGCAGGGTTTAAAGTAAGTCTTGAAAGCTCAAATATAGCTTTTCTAACTAGTTCCTTGCTATTAGGTCTTAAACCATATAATTCATCTTTAATTTTTTGCTTAGTCAAATCATCTATTTTATTTAATTCTTCTTCTTCCAATGATTCTATAAAGTATCTCCAGCCTTTAGTGGTGGGTATTCTTCCTCCACTATTGTGCTTTTGAAATAAAAAACCAAACTCTACTAAAAGGGACATTTCGTTACGAATGGTAGCAGGACTTAAATCCAGATTATATTTATTTTGAAGACTAATAGAACCAACTGCTTCTGCAGTTTTAATAAACTCTCTTATTATACTTAATAATAATTTTTCTTGTCTTTGTGTCAGGTCCATATTTAGTTTTTAAGCAAGTCAAGTTTACCACAACATTGGCAATCTTTGCCAAGAGCTGCTAAAGGGCTATTTAAATTAAACCCAATTGCTCAGGATGAATAGCTTTAGGTTTTTTTAGATTAGAGGATGAGTTGTTTGATCCCTTTTTATTAACTGTTTTCTCTAATGAACTTTCAAGTTCAAAAGCTTTAAGAATTTTATCTGCTTTGGTCAAAACATCTTGAGGAATACCCGCTAATTTAGCAACGTGAACACCATAACTTCGGTTGGTACCTCCTTTAATAATTTTATGTTTAAATTTGATTTCACCATTTACTTCAAGCACCTCTACATTAAAGTTGGTTATCCCGTTATATTGGGATTCTAAGTTAATTAGTTCATGGTAATGCGTTGCAAATAATGTTTTTGCTTTTAATTTTTCAAAAATAAATTCTATAATTGACCAAGCTATCGCAACTCCGTCATAGGTACTTGTCCCTCTACCCACTTCATCTAGTATTACTAAACTTTTACTTGTTGCGTTGTTCAGTATATTTGCAGTCTCGTTCATTTCTACCATAAAAGTGGACTCACCTTTACTTAAATTGTCTGTTGCTCCTACACGTGTAAAAATTCTATCAATAATATTCCATTTCATAGATGTAGCAGGCACAAAGCTTCCAATTTGAGCCATTAAAGTTAACAAGGCTACCTGTCTTATATAGGTGGACTTTCCCGACATATTTGGCCCAGTTAGTATATGAATAAAACTACTATTATTAAATTCAATTGAGTTTGGAATAAAATCCTTAACAAGATTTTCTATTACTGGATGACGTGAATTTTGAATTTCTAAAATATTATCATCTTTAATTTCTGGTTTTACATACCTATTTTCTTTAGCTGATTTCGCAAAACTTAAATAACAATCTAGTTCCCCTATAACTTCAGCTGCTTCTATAATTTCTACAATAGATTCGGCTATTTTATTTCTAATTTCTACAAAGGCTGCTTGCTCTAATTTTATAAGTTTCTCTTCTGAAGACAGTATTTTTTCTTCCAGTTCTTTTAGCTCAGGAATAATGTACCTTTCTGCATTAGCTAAGGTCTGCTTTCTAATATAGTGAGAAGGAACTTTAGATATGTTGCTTTTAGTAATTTCAATGTAGTAACCGAAAACCTGGTTAAAGGAGATTTTTAATGTAGTAATTCCTGTTTTAGATATCTCATCTGCCTGCATTTGCGCAAGTATTTGCTTAGAGTTTTGTCTTAATGATCTTATTTCATCAATATTTTTATTAAAGCCTTTTTTAATTATTCCCACTTCACTTAAACTAGCTGAGGGTTCATTATCAATTGCTTCATCTATAGTTTTAATTACATTTTCTATACATTTTTTAATTTCAGAATCAGAATCCTTAAATTTATTTACTAATGTTTTTAACCTATTTGATAAATTAGAGTGTTTTTCTAAAATATCTATAATACTTATAGTATTTTGTAAGCTAGATTTTAATGCTACTAAGTCTCTGGGATTTGCACTTGCAATACCAATTCTTCCGCAAATTCTTTCTATATCTGAAATATTATTTAATACCGAATCTAAATCATTAATAAGTATAGGGCTTTCAAAAAATATTTCCACACTATTTAATCTATCTTCAAGTTTATCTTTATTTATAGAGGGGTAAATAAGCCACTTTCTTAAATTTCTTTTACCCATAGAGGTAGAAGACTTATTAAGTACTGAGTATAGAGTGTTTTGATCATTTCCATTAGATGAATAAACAAGCTCCAGATTACGTATAGTTTCGGAGTCAAGTTGCATATAGTCAGAGTAACTATACTTTTTTATAGATTTAATATGCTTTAATTCACCTTTTTGACATTCTTTTAAGTAACTTAAAAGTACTCCCGCCACAATAATTACGGGGTCATTATCTTCAATCCCAAAACCTTTAATACTTAAGACTCCCAGTTGATTTAGTAAACACTCGGATGCGTAGTTTATTTCAAATTTATTGTCATCTAAACTCTCAACAGATTTATTTGTAAGTTGTTTTACAAACTCAATATCTTTTTTTGACGTAAGAATTTCTGAAGGATTAACTTTATTTATTTCAAGTTTTAATTGATTTAAGTATTTAGTACTAAATACTTGCAATAGTCCTGTTGTAAGATCGCAGTAAGAAAATAAAAATTCAGTATTATGTTTTGTAACATACCGATTTACACAAGCAATGTAATTATTTTTAGAAGAGTCAAGCGAGTTCTCGTCCATTACTGTACCGGGTGTAATTACCCTAGTTACTCTTCTCTCTACTAGTTTTCCTGGAATTGGCTCCTCCATTTGCTCTGCAATTACTACCTTAAGCCCTGCCTCAACAATTTTAGGCATATAGTTTGGTAGTGCATGATATGGGATCCCTGCTAAGGGAGTTTTATTTTCATCTTTTCCTCTACTTGTAAGAGTAATTCCTAAAACTTTTGATACTTTTATAGCATCTTCATTAAATGTTTCATAAAAGTCTCCAAGTCTAAAAAAAATCACAAAATCTTGATATTCACTCTTAATTTTTTGATATTGTTCCTGCATTGGAGTCATAAACAGGATTATACATTAAGAATTAATTCTTGGATTTCTTTTCACGAAATTCAGCATCTACAACATTAGCAATGGAATTTGTATTTTTTTTTGTTTTTTTACTGGTTTTCTTTACTGTTTTAAATACTCCGGTCAGATCCTTGCCTATATCAATTACAGTTTTTATTAAACTTAATGCAAATAAAGCAGATCTTACTCTTGAGGAACCTAATACGTAAAAAACAAAAGCTAATAGAATTACAAGAAATGTACACAGACAGCAAAGTAGTATAAAAAAGATGGTCATAATGTCAGTTGCGT
>Ga0163148_10000204_pt1 | contig 78126 bp, 69 predicted proteins | sample OliLakLV19MP7P2_FD_148606 | JGI IMG/M metagenome (GOLD analysis project Ga0163148, IMG submission 148606) | Freshwater microbial mat bacterial communities from Lake Vanda, McMurdo Dry Valleys, Antarctica- Oligotrophic Lake LV.19.MP7.P2 | ecosystem: Environmental > Aquatic > Freshwater > Lake >...
ACGGGGATAACTGCGGCATACTTTTCAAGTTTAGTGACTCAAAAGTAACCCGGTTATCCTCATTTTTCACCCCACGATCGCTGTTATAAAACCTCTAACTCTGTTGCATTTGAAACTTGAATCTGCTCCTTCTTCTATTTCCCCTTCTTAATCCCGCTTTCGCCGAGGCTACAACCGCCGCGTTTGGTATTTTTGGCCATGCAAATTATCCGATTACTTGATAGCACGGAACATAGTTTATTGGAGAAATGGAGGTTTTGTTGATGCTCCGATTCAGATTGTTTTTTGCCATTAGTTTGACCACTCACGGAAATGGCATTTGGTCAAAAGACCAAACGCGGTGGGAAACCAAGCAGGGTAGAAACGCGGTCGGAAGATCAAGCACGGCAGAATGACGTTACTATATTTTTGTGATCTGAATACGTTGCGTCGTTGCGTGAAATCTATTAAAACTGAAAATAAATAAACGCATTCGCCCCAAAACTCCCCAAAAACGCAATAAGCCACAAGACCGAAGCAAACAGCGCCAAGCGCAAAACAGGCCGCTCTACCTGGCGCTCATTCCACTTGAATCGGAAATTTGAAACCTCCACAGCAAGTAAAATTCCGATGAGCAAGACTCCTTTGATTACCTGAAATTTATTGATCACTGCTCCAAAAGCAAACTCCGCCCCAGAAAAAATCCCGCTCAGCACCGCATTGGCTGTAGTAAAACTATCGCCTCCCGCCAGTCCGATACTGCCACTGCGGAAATAAACCCATGCCAAGAGCGTGAGCGCATACACCGTGGCCATTTCCGCGCCACCCGAAACAAAGCCCGGCAACCGAAGCACCCTTACCACGCGCCGCCATACTGGCGCCACTGTACGCTGCCCAATGAGGAACAGTCCGTGCAAAAACCCCCAAAACACAAAAGCCCAATTGGCGCCATGCCAAAGCCCGCCGAGCAACATGGTGAGCATATTGTTTTTGTAGGTGGCCAATTTGCCCCCGCGGTTTCCGCCGAGCGGGATGTAGAGGTAATCGCGCAGCCAGGAAGAAAGCGAGATGTGCCAGCGCGTCCAGAATTCGCTGAAACTCCGGGAGAAGTAGGGCGTTCGGAAATTTTCCGGGAAATGATAGCCCATCATCCGCGCCAACCCGATGGCAATGTCGGAGTAGCCGGAGAAATCGCAGTATATCTGAAACGAGTAAAAAACCACCCCGATGAGCAAGTGCATCGAGCCAAATGTTTCAGGGGAATTAAAACATTGATCCACAAACGGCGCTAAAGAATCCGCAATCGCAATTTTTTTAAAAAAGCCCCACAATACACGCCCCAGACCCGAATGCCAGAGCCGCCACTCGAACTTTTTGTCCTCCTTCATCTGGTATAAAAAATCCGCCGCCCGCACGATAGGCCCCGCCACAAGTTGTGGGAAAAGCGCGATAAACGTGGCAAATTTCAACAAGGATGGCTCCCACTCAATTTCACGGCGATACACGTCAATCGTGTAAGACATGCTCTGAAAAGTGTAAAACGAAATGCCCACCGGAAGGATGATGTTCAGGGTCGTCCAGGAAGGCGTCATACCCAGCGAGCTGATCAATCCAGAGAGGTTTTCTGCAAAAAAACCGAAGTATTTGAAAAAGCCCAAAAAGCCCAGGTTCATCACCATGCTTAATACCAGCACTACTTTTCGCTCCATGCCCCAGGACGCAACCCATTCCGTCTTTCGGCCAAAAAACTGGAGCACCGAACTTCCGTTTTTCCAGCGTTCCCGGGTTTCTGAAGGCCTGTCCAAGTAACTGAGCCACAACCCAAACCACCAATCAAGCACGGTCGAAAACAGGATGAGCGAGAGGAATCGCCAATCCCACCAGCCATAAAAAAAATAGCTCGCCAAAAGACAAACCCAAGTCCTTATTCGCCCTTTCGTGCCGAAATAGAGCAGAAAAAACAGGACAATAAAAACCAAGAATGTGAGGGAGTTGAAAACCATCGCGCTTTTTCAAATTTACCGTGTGCTCGAAGGCAAAGGTATTTATATCGCCGAAGGCGGTGTCCCAAACTCCTCTTACTCGCCCAAACATCACTTTCCTCCTTGTTTTAACCTTGCCTACGAAATCACAAAACCCTTTCAAGAGAAAGAGGCTAATTTTGCCGTTCATTTTCGCACAATATGAATCGCAAAAACATTTTCGCACTCGCAGCACTGCTCCTTGTAGCATTGGCAATATGGTTTTTCTTCCCCAAAAAGGAAACCACTCCCAGCTCCCAGGTTGCTCAAGAACTTCAGGGCGACCCTCAACTCAACCAACTTACGGCACAGCTGGAAAAAGACCCCAACAACGACACCCTACTTTTCCTCCGCGCCACCACCTATTACAAACTCGATGCTTTTGACGAAGCCATAGCCGACCTTGAACGCGCTATGAAAAGCGACTCAATGCAGCCTGCATACTACCACTTGCTGGCAGATATACTGCTCGATTATGCCCGCCCCAACGATTCCCGCAAAGCCATCGAGGTGCTCAAACTCGCCGCACAACGATTCCCTGACCGAGTCGCTACTTTGCTGAAACTCAGTGAATTCCAACTTATCGTCCGAAAGCATAATGACGCGCTCGCAACGCTCGACAAGATACTCCAACGCGACCCCCAAAACGCCGAAGCATTCTACATGGCAGGCCGAGTAGCACTAGACAAAGGCGACACCACCAATGCCGTGGCATCGCTCCAAAAATCAGTGAAAATTGATGCAGACAATGCCGATGCCTGGTTTTTTCTCGGGCGCATCTTTAGCATTCGCAACAGCCCAGTGGCCCTGCAATATTTCGACAATGCCCTCCGTGTAGACTCCACTTACCTCGAAGCGCAAGAGTTCAAAGCCGTGTTTTACAAACGCCGTGGCGAATTTGACAAAGCCTTTGAACTTTACCGCGACCTCATACTGCGCGATCCCGATTACGCAAACGCCTACTTCGATATGGGCGTGATTTACCTCGAATTGGATTCATTTTCAAAGGCTTATGACAATTTCAACATAGCGACAAAAGTGGACCCCATCTTCGTGAAAGCATATTATTACCGAGGAATTGCCTCGGAGGGAATGGGCAACTTAGAGGGTGCTTTGGCCGACTACAAACAGGCTAATGGGATGTCGCCAGAATACGAGGAAGCCAAAGAAGCGAGGGAGCGGTTGGAGAAAAAATGAAGGATTTGGTTATTTGAGGATTTGTGGATTTGGTTATTCGAGCGTACTCAAGCAAGACATTCGTACCAGCTAATTAGAAATTGCGATCGTGGGATAACCAAGTCCCCAAATCCCCAACCCCCTTGAAATTGTTTTAAAAAGTGCCGAATAACAAACAATTTCAAAAAATGGTCTTACTTTCGCCCAAATTTTGACCCACTTTGCTGCATTACGACGAATTTGGTTTCGTGGAAGAATGGGAAGTTGATAGCCCACCTGCCGCTGCTGATGATGCTCCTCCGTCCGAGCCTCATGTGCCAATGCGCGAACAATTCCCGGAGGCTGGCAGCAATTATCTCGGCGGCTCCTGCAACGGTTGGGAATACCGTACGGCTTTCAGGGGTTCGCGTTTGGCTTTTGCTTACGAAATGCTAAAGCTATTTTTAGTGGAAGAAGGCTACGCAGATGTGCCTTTGCCCGAAACAGCCGCAGAACTCAAACTTTTCAAAAAGCCCCGGCTCGCACAACTCCAAATGTTCGCCGATCGAGGCTACGCCCACAACCCGATCAAAATCCTCTTTCCCAACCAGCGCAATACCTTGATTCTCTGCGTGTACAACGAAGGTGAACCTGGACATTTGCTGCGGTTTCATGGCGTGGCATGAAATGTCCAAGGGAATGTCCAATGTCCAACAAGGAATGTCCAAGTATAGCGCGCCCTTGGACATTCCTTGTTGGACATTGGGCATTTAAAAAAAATTCCCTCCCTGTGTGCAATTCTGCCCAGTGGCACATCTGTACCCCGCACAAATTTTCTCACCGAAAACTATCTAATCTATGAAAGTCACACTCTTTCTCTCCTCCTTTTGGCTCTTGATAGCCTCCCTTTTTTCTCCTGCTGAAAATGCCCACTTGACCGGAACTGTCACTGATGGCAAAGATGTCCTCATTGGGGCAAGCGTCGTTGCCAAAAAAGAAAGGCAAATTGTAAACGGCGTAACCACTGACATCAATGGTAGATACCGCCTCGAACTCGAACCGGGTATTTATGAAATTGAGTTTTCCTACACAGGATTTGTCACTCATCGAATAACAGAGGTGCCTGTAGTGTTGGGAAAAGAAAACATCTTGGATAATGTTCTGGATAGCAAACCTGCCATGGACGAAGTAATTGTAACGAGTTTTCAGACAATGAAAGAAACCAGTTTCGGTGCCTTGGGTGCTGCCCCTGCCAGTGCATCCGCCCGTGTCACAGATACGAGGTTAAAATCTGAAAGGTCTGTAGAACATGCCGGTGCGAAAGGGAGAACAGTGGCCAAATCTGCCGATCCTGCCGCTTCCAAACCTGCTCCAGTAGAAAGAAAACATGATGACCGCCGTGAGGCTCCAGAGTCTGCCCCAAAGCCTGTAGTCGTGGATGGCATGGACAAAAAAGTTGAAATCTCCTTTGATGCCGAGACATACGAAGAGCGTACCAGCCTTTCTGAACATGAAACTCCCAGCAGTGGAACACCCGCTCAGCCAGCTCCTCGCGCTGGCCTCCTCACTGCCGGAGAATGGAACGACCTCCACAACTGGAACCGCCATTGGGTTGATCTCCTCGCCGATGGCGAGACCGATTCCTTCCAGAAAACGTATGGCATTTACCCGCGCCAACGCTACACCGTGATGTTGACCAACGAGCATGATTTCCCCATTGCCGATGCCATTGTCTCGCTCAAAGGATCAGGAAAAACCCTCTGGGAAGCACGCACCGACAACACGGGTAAAGCGGAACTTTGGGCCGCACTTTTCAACCCAGAAAAACAAACCGCCAAGCTCCACGCTGAGATTTGGGTGCATGGAAATAAACACGATATTTTCACACTTTTACCCGCTACCGAAGGATTCAATCATTTGAAAGTCAATGCCGAATGCAGTGCGCCCAAAAATGTGGACATCGTATGGGCCGTGGATGCAACGGGCAGTATGGGCGACGAAATCGAATACCTGAAAACTGAATTGCTCGACGTAATCGGTCGTGCCAAAAGCCGCAGTCCCGAACTCGCCTATCGAATGGGGACGGTGTTCTACCGCGACAAAGGCGACGAATACATCACGAAGAGCAGCGGGCTATCACCCGATATTCCCAAAACTGTTGAGTTTATCCAAAACCAGTTTGCAGGCGGCGGCGGCGATTATCCCGAGGCCGTCCACAGCGCACTCGAAGAAGCTGTTTTTGGTCAAAAATGGAGCGAAAATGCCATAGCGCGCATTTGTTTTCTGGTACTTGATGCTAGTCCGCACCAAACCCCAGAAGTCAATGCCAGTCTACAAAAAAGTATTCGGGAAGCGGCCCGACTGGGCATTCGAATTGTACCGATAGCAGCGAGCGGTATCCAGAAAGACACCGAGTTTCTGATGAAATTCTTTGGCCTTGCCACAAACGGCAGCTACGTTTTCCTAACTGACCATTCAGGGATCGGTGGCAAACATCTGGAGCCTACCACAGATGAATACAAAGTAGAACCACTCAATAGCCTGATCGTGCGGCTAATTACCGAATACACCAGTGTTGAAAATTGCGAAGGCAAATCCGAAATCCGTTTTGAGAACGATCCGCAACACCTACCAGGCCCCGTCATTCAAGCCCTGTATTATCCCAATCCTGCCGTTGACCAATTTACCCTTGAGTTGCCTTTCGAGGTTCAATCCGTCACGATATATGACTCAGAAGGCAAAGCCGTGCGCAAATTGGAGAAACCAGTTGAAGGGCCGAATGTGGTCTTAATCAACGACTTAGCAGCGGGATTTTACACAATTCGAATCCTGAACAACGGACTGATGCAAAGTGGAAAATTGATGGTGGTGCGAAGCTGAGAAAAAATTTACTTTGGAGTATCGAGCAAATCAATACCTTTGTAACGAAAATTCGCTAAACGCGGTTTTTGTATCGTTCCACTCTAATTTTAACGCTTTTCACCACATTATGTCAGTAGCAGCCGAAGCCTCCACTATCCTCAAAGGCGGCGAATTTCTCATCCGCGACAGCCGCCCGGAAGATGTTTTTATTCCTGAAGAACTGAATGAGGAGCAACTCATGGTCAAACAAATGGCCGTTGATTTCCTAAACAACGAGATCGCTCCCAATCGTCAAAAAATTGAAAAACAAGAACCCGGACTGTCTCCTGCCTTGCTCAAAAAAATGGGCGATCTTGGTCTGCTCGGCGCACACATGCCAGCCATTTATGGCGGCACTGAGTTGGATACGAATACCAATACCGTCATCGCGGATGTGTTTGGTCCAATGGGTTCGTTCAGCGTGCCCTTTGCAGCCCACACAGGCATTGGGATGCTCCCGATTCTATATTTTGGCACGGAAGCGCAAAAGCAGAAATACCTGCCCGAACTCATTACCGGGGATTTGAAAGCGGCCTATTGCCTCACGGAGCCTGGCTCCGGTTCCGATGCGCTAAATGCAAAAACCCGCGCCGACCTTAGTGCTGATGGTTCGCACTACGTAGTGACGGGTCAGAAAATGTGGATTTCCAACGCGGGTTTTGCCGATATTTTTATCGTTTTTGCAAAGGTGGGTGGAGAGAAATTCACCGGCTTTGTGGTGGATGCACACTCAGCAGGGATCACCTTGGGCGCTGAGGAAGACAAACTCGGCATCAAAGGTTCTTCTACCCGACAAGTGTTTTTTGAAAACGTAAAAGTCCCTGCGGAAAACGTTTTAGGCGAAATCGGAAAAGGTCACCTCATTGCGTTCAATGCATTAAACATCGGTCGTTTCAAACTCGGCGTGATGTGCATCGGCGGCAACAAAGAAGTGATCAACATGGCAGTGTCCTATGCCAACGAACGGGTCCAGTTTGGCCAACCGATTGGCAATTTTGGCGCTATCCAATACAAATTGGCAGAGATGGCGATCCGCAATTTTGCCGCTGAAAGTGCCGCCTACCGTACTTCACAGTGTATGCAGGACAAAAAAGCCGAAGAATCTGCCGAAGGAAAATCCTTTGGACAAGCCACTTTGGAATCTGCCGAGGAATACGCCATCGAATGCTCCATTTTAAAAGTATTTGGCTCAGAAGTGACCGATTATTGTGTGGACGAGAACCTGCAAATTCACGGCGGTATCGGCTTTAGCGAGGAATACCCAGCTGCGCGCGCTTACCGCGACAGCCGCATCAACCGCATCTATGAAGGCACCAATGAAATCAATCGGATGCTGATGGTGGACCAACTTTTCAAACGGGCGCTCAAAGGGCAGTTGGACATTGTCGGTCCGGCCTGGGCAGTGCAAAAAGAACTGACTTCCATGCCTTCCATGGAACGCCCTGCTGGCGATTATGCCGAAGAGATCAAGGCCGTTTCGGATTTCAAAAAGGTCATCCTTATGGTGGCCGGCGGTGCTGCAAAAATGCAAATGGACGGCAAACTCAACCTCAAAGAAGAGCAAGAAGTGCTGATGAACTGCGCTGATATGTTTATTGATCTGTATGCCGCCGAATCCATGTTGCTCCGCGTCCAGAAACTGGTGGGTATGAAAAAAGAACAGCCACAAGAAGTGTACGAGGCTATGCTTCAGGTTTTCCTCCACGATGCGACGGCGCGCATGACCAGAAACGCCACCGATGCGCTGGCTTCTTTCGCTGAAGGCGATTTGCTCAAAACCTTCTTGATGGGAGTAAAACGTTTCACCAAGTACCCACCTGTGAATGTAAAAGTCAAGCGCCGTCTGGTGGCAGAGGCCCTGCGGAAAGCGGGGGGCTGGTGTTTTTGAATTAGGGAATTGGGGAGGTGTTGATTTGGGGATTTGAAGTTCGCCGCGCCGGGTTTTCCAGCGCGGCGAACCTTTTTTTGGGGTGCAATGGGAGATGTGACCTAGGTATAGCGAGGCGGACAAATGGATACTACTACAATTCCAATATGGCAGAGTAAGTCTTGTTATGAGTATGTTTTGGAGTCAGCAATACAATATTTAAAAATATTTGTGCAATTTAGTGGAAAATTCTTTGTGGAAACTAATTTTTAATATTTACGTTTGTGCCACAAAACTAAAACCTTATGTATGCCAACATACTTAACCACAGTCAAAGACTGCCTTGACTCTGATGTTTTTACAGGAGTCGTTGAAAAAGAATTTAAACTGTCTAATGGTGTAGCAAGGTGGCTTAATTTTAATGTAATCACGCCTCATTTAGAACAGTTAAAAACATCCATCAATCTAGTTATTGAAACACACTATATTGACAAGGTTTATAGAGACAGTTATTACTCCTATTATTCTTCAAAATTAAATAGATACAAAAGGAACTGTATCAAGATTTCCTTGTTTGATACAGTTATTGCACAGGATGATTTTCTAGATATATATAAAATAAATTTGCTCTCTGATCATTATCTTGGCTTTTTGGTTTTGCGCCCAACAGAACCTGCTATTCTTGGCCGAAGCGTAATATCTCCTAGAGCACTTGAAGTAAATGATATTCAAATATGTTCTGTTAGAATTAGCTCTACTGCGAACGCACTAAAGTTTAAAGCAATAGGGTTTCCTCATTCTTCTCAAGATACAGAAACTATTACATGTGCAGAAACGACTATCTGGTCACTAATGGAATATTTTGGGCATAAATACCCTGAATATAAACCTGCACTCCCGTCTAAAATCCATACCATTCTCAATTCCGTTTCTTTTCAACGACTTTTGCCTTCAACAGGATTAGATGTCAATCAGTTATCTTATGCTTTACGCGAATTAGGATTCGGGACGAAAATTTATTCACGGGGTGTATATGGAAATATTTTTGAAAACCTCTTGAGTACTTATATTGAGAGTGGGATACCTTTGGTAGTAGCCCTTGATAATGGCAGGTATTTGAAGGAAAATCCGGATGATACTGACACTAATTATATAGGTCATGCGTTGCTCTGTATCGGACATGTAACAACTAAAGACCAAATGATCGATGATTTGGAGGAAATAGATACACTAGATTCTGGACTTAATGATATCACAAAAGGCAGCATCGTAAAGGCATTTGATTGCAATGATATGGTTCGAGAATATGTTTTTGTTGATGATAATCATCCAGTATATCAAAAAGCATTCCTTAAACACCCCGCTGAGTATTACAAATCGCCTAGCTGGCGAAAATGCGAAATATCTCATTTTATTGTCCCTCTTTATAGGAAGATATACCTTGAAGCGTTTGAGGTGAAAAATTTCGTTCTTGGGTTTTTACTTAATAGTCCTCATAAAATACAGAATGACAATGAAGTGACTATTAGAACATTTTTAGCCTCCACTCGAAGCTATAAACAATACATATCTCTAGACTCATCAATGGACCCAGAAATAAAACGCTTAATAATTGAGGAAAAATTACCTAAATTCATTTGGGTTACCGAATTGTCTACCAAAGAATTGCTTAAGTCCAAGATGGCAACAGGATTAATAATTCTCGATGCAACAGAGCCTAATGTTTTTAATTTTGAGCCACTTATAATGGCTCTCCATTCAAATTTTTTGGTTAAATTTTCTCGAGAAACCAAGAGTTTAGAAAAATTTGAATTACCTTTGCGCCCCTTTTCAATGTGCGAAAGTAATCTCAAAAACATTGTTTAACAAACCAGGGAATCGGCAAGCCTTTTGCTCTAATGCTTAGGTATATCTTAGATATTTGCCTTTTCTAAAAAAACTTACAGAATCATGTTAAAAGAAATTAGCACGTCAGAAGCTCTACTAAAAAGGCTAAGAGGCGAAAAAAAATCCGTTCTCCTTGACAAGGAGGATCACCTGACCGCTGCTGAATCATTTAACACTTTTTTAGAAAAGGTGAAAGCTGATTTTCAAATCAAGGATAAAAAATCACAGATTTCCGCAAGCCAAGTGCAACTTACTGCTTGATTTTCACGGCTTTAAATTTATTTAGGTTTAAAAAGTTCGCCGCGCCGGGTATCTGGCGCGGCGAATTTTATAATATCCCAATATTCTAATATCCCAATATTCTAATTCTTCCGCCCATTTTGCGCATATCAAAAAAACCTGTACGTTCGTGCAGAACAATTTAAACACCTGATTTCTATGAAATTTCTACCTATCTTTTTCTCCTGGGCGCTCCTTTTTTGCCTCCCCTTCCAAACTTTCGGACAAAAAAGTACGCTTTCAAAAGCCCATTTTGTCAAAACCTACACTTTTTACAAAAACACCGACACTGGCCTGAACCACTTGAACTACTTCGATGCCATGGCAGAGAAAATGCGCCTCTCGCCGCAATCAAAAATGGTGCTGACAAAAGTTGAATCTGGCACAAACGGCTACAACCACTACAAATACCAGCAATTACACGAGGGGTTGCCCATTTTTGGCAGCCGTTACATTTTGCATGAAAAGGACGGTAAAGTCGTGACAGCAACAGGGCATTACAGCCCCTTGGCCAATACTGCTGCTTTGCCGGGCATCAACGCCGCTACCGCAGTGGCTTTTGCCAAGAAAACAATGAAGGCAAGGGAATACGAAGACAATAGGATAGAGCCAACACTGTGTTTTGTTGACCCTGCATTTCCCCAAGTCTCGGAAACACTGCGCCTGGCTTATAAGGTGGACCTGCACAGCACCGAGCCATTCGACAAGCGCCGCTATTTTGTGGATGCGGCTTCTGGCAAAATCATCACCCAGTTCCCGTTGATCTTGCAAGAAGGCGTACCCAGCACGGCCAAAACAAGATATTATGGCACCCAAAACATCATTACCGATTCAATAGCCCCACAGCAGTTTGTGCTTCGCGACCCGACCAGAGGTGAAGGCATTTTTATTTATAATAATGATGGCAGCAATTTTACCAGTACTTCTTCCGCTTGGGACCTGACCAATGACGAACAGGACGAAGTGGCCTTAGATGCCCATTATTGTACCCAGGAATATTATGACATGATGCTCGGCGATTATAACTGGCAAGGACTGGATGGCAGCGGCAAAGCGCTTAAAGTCAATGTGCACGGCGGCGCCTATGCCAATGCTTTCTGGGATGGCGTGTCATCCACTTATGGCGATGGCGACTGTAATTACGGCCCATTGACAACCCTGGAAGTGGTGGGGCACGAGTTTACACACGGAATGATTGACTACACTTCCCGTTTGGTTTACAGTTCGGAATCCGGCGCCATCAATGAAAGCCTGGCTGATATGTTTGGGAAACTGCTGGAGCGCAAAGCCGACCCGACGAATTTTAGCTGGAACCTGGGGCATTCTTTTCTCCTGAGCCCAGATGTTAGCCCTTTCCGCGTGATGGACGACCCCAACAGCCTCGAAATGCCTGCCTTTTACAAGGGACAATATTGGGTGGACAATGGCGGTGTACACACCAACAGTTCGATCGGCAACTTGTGGTTCAGCATGTTGGTGGACGGTAAGCAGGGCATCAACGAGCTGGGCAACGCCTTTGATATTCCTGCGCTTGGCCCTGACAAAGTAGGCCAAATCGTATTTGAAGTGAACAAGAACTATTTTACTGAAAACTCTAACTACAACCACTTTTACCAATATTCACTTGAGGTGGCCGAAACTTTGTACGGAGCAGGCTCCACAGAAGTGTTAGCAGTTGAGGAAGCTTGGAATGCTGTAGGCTTGCCCGGCACACCAAGTACAGCTTTAGACCTGAGCGTTTCGGGAGGTGGTTTTTTTGAAACCAATTTTTGCGGCTTGGGCCAGTTTATCCCGGTCAACTTCAAAATCACGAATTCAAGCGGTGTAGCCTACAATCCCTCTGCGATGGCTACCGTAACCCTTACCAACTTTTCGCTTCCCGACCATATAGTAAACCTTACAAGCCCAATCGGCCCCGGAGAAGTGTTTGATATTCAAGTTGACAATTGGCTGCTGGCATCCTCTTTAGGGTTTAATTTCGTTAGCGCCACATTGAATCTGACAGATGAAAACGCGAACAACAACTTCGCGTCCAACTATTACAATGTAACAGAGTTTGAATCTGATGACCTCAGCTTATATGTAGATTTCGAACCTCAAAATTGTTTTGCTACCGTACAGAACATCTTCCTGTATGTTGAAAATAACAGTTGTTCGGCAGTCCCTGCTGGTGCCGAGTTGAATTTTACTGCCACCGATGATAACGCAAACCTTATCTGGGCATCGCCGCCCTATATATTGGCCGAAGACCTGCTTCCCTCAGGTGCAGTTTTTATTTATTTTGAATTGCCGGCCACAAATTCGGCTTTGAACTTTACGCTTGTTTATCCTAACGACCCCGAACCGCTCAACAATGAGTTTTATGCTGGTCCAGCGCAAACATTTTTGCCGATAACTGGCAATTATTTGAACAACTTTGAAATAAACGATGGCCAAGACGAATATTTAACAATCGAAGGTCCGTTTGATCCTACGATATTCTACCAAAACAGTCAGTTTTTTGCGAGTACGGGCTATGGCCAAAGCCCGGAAGATTTTCAGACATGTTCAGACATCTTCAAAGTTTTCAACAGCGAATACGAAAATGGCATCAACGCCAGCATCCGTGCCTGTGTTGACTTTTCATTTTCTTCAGCCCCTGTCCTTGAGTTCGACCTTGCACAGTTCCGCAATGCTTACACAGACACTTCAAACTACCAGTACAGCAGTATGTTTCAAGCAAAATGGACAGGAAACGAAAGTGGGAATCAGATCATTTTTGGACAGCCCGAGGGCCTGGTCGTGCACCACAACATTCCATTACCTCCCTTTTTCAAAGGAGCAATGAGCTTTAAATTATACACGGAATTAGGCAATTGGGGGCAAGACCCAATGTTTTTGGATGAAAACGATTTCGTGCTGCTGGACAACCTTAAACTGAGCGCACCCATTACCAGTACGGATGATTTGGAAGCAAGTGCTATCATCCTTATTTCGCCAAACCCGGCACGGGAAAGGGCGACCATCCAGGCAGCCGATGGTATCAAAAGTATTTTACTTCAAAACTTGAATGGGCAAACGCTGCAAAACTTGCAACTGAACGCCACTTCATACGAGCTTGACTTAAAGGGGCTTAGCAACGGTTTTTACCTGCTGAATATTCAGTTGGAAAACGGAGCCTGGGGTGTAAGAAAACTGGTGAAAATGGATTGATTGCACGATTTATTACCGATGAATAAGCGGGGTGGGGAACACGGATTACACGGATGAGACACGGATTTCTAATTTTAAAGATTAAAAAAAATCCGTGTCTCATCCGTGTAATCCGTGTTCCCCTCCCCGCTTAGTTCATAAGCTCCCAAGCCGTACGATACGCCCCATGCTCCGCGCAATAATCCAGAAATTCCTGGTAAAATTTATTGAGCCCAATCGTCTCTGAATCCCCTATGACCACCAGCACCATCCGCGCCCGGGTCATGGCCACATTCATGCGGCGGTAGTCCTGCAAAAAGCCAATCTCATGCTTGTCATTGGAGCGCACCAGACTGATATAAATCACGTCGCGCTCCTGGCCTTGAAAGCCATCAATAGTATTGATGGCAATGTTTCCTGTTGATAGTAAGGGAGCAAGCAACGCATCCTCCCGAAACATCGCTTCCAAATGATTTACCTGTTCCCGATACGGCGAAAGAATGCCAATACTCGGCAATAGATCGGAGCTGGGCGGTGCGTCCATCTCTAAAGAATACCCATACCGCAATAACAATTGCATCAAATGTTCCCGAACCAGCAAAGCCTCATCCGCATTGAACCGACTCGGATTGCGATGCAAGGCTCCAGGGTTTTCTTGTAACCTTTCCTCAAAACCGCAGCCTGCCGTGTCAATAAACGTAACCCCCGTCTCTGCAGGCTGGAAGTCTGGGCTGTGCAGTTCCCGTCTTGCTACACTATCATGCGCCACCAAAGCACCTTTATAGAAATACTGGTTGGAAAACCCCATAATCACCTGATGCATACGGTATTGTACGGTCAGCAAATTGACCTGCTCGGGCAGGGTTTCCAGACATCGTTCTATCAGCGTGGTGGACAATCCCTGACGTGCAGCCTCGAGGTTTTTGACCGTCGGCGGCAATTGAAACGGGTCGCCCGCAAGCACCACCCGACTGCATTTAGTGATCGGTATCCAGCAGGCAGGTTCGAGGGCCTGGGCCGCCTCATCAATCACACAAGTGCGGAATCGCCGCTTCTCCAAAAGTGGGTGCGAAGCGCCGACCAGGGTGCATGTAATGGCTTGGGCACCGCTCAATATTTCTTCTACGACGCGGTCTTCCAACATTCGCGCCCAGCCATCCAGGTCGCGGGCTTGTTGTTTGAGGTGTGTACGTTCCCTGCGGTCTTCCGCACCAAAGCTTCGTTTAAATCGCGCGGCTTGACGGCGATATTCTGCCGCTTCTATCTTTACTTTTTTGATGTTTTTTGCTTCCGGGTGTGCCGCCAGCAGCGCGTCCACGGTATGTTGCAACACACTATCGTCCACACGGCTAATATTGCCGATCCGCACCACGTTCAGGCCCTGAGCAGCCAGGCGTTCGGTGAGCAGGTCGGCAGCAGTATTGCTGGGCGCAGTCACGAGCACAGTGTTTTCGGTTTGGGCCAGGGCTTTGATCCCGGCTACTAAAGTGGTTGTTTTGCCCGTTCCCGGTGGGCCGTGGATGATCGCCACATCGGTGTTGTGAAGGATGGCCTCGACGGCGATGCATTGGGAATCGTTCAATCCCAGCCGCCCGTTTGCTTTGCTGGGAGTCGTGGGATCTTCTGTTAATACAATAGGGATTTCGATGCTTGAAAGGCTGATCGCCTGCACTCCGGTATCGGTCAAAATTGCCGGAGTAGGCATATATACTGGCAGGGAAACACCCTTTTGCAAGGGAGTTCGGGAAGTCGTCAAAATTTCCCGCAATTCCGCCAATCGGTCGCCTTTGGCGGCCATTACTTTTTCAAGGGCGCGGTCCATTTCGTGGTAGCTGCGGTCGTCGAAGAGCATATCCACCCCGAGTTGTCCGGCATTGATCCAGTCGGGAACATCCCGGGCACTGAGGATGATTTTCATGCGGTTGCGTTCCACGAAGTTGATTACGCCTTGTTGGGTGGGTTGATCCACCCCGGTTGCCTGGGTGAACAAGCTAATAGGTTGCCCGGCGCGGAGTTGGTGGGGTGCGTTCAGGTGTGTTGTGCGCTCCACGATGACAAACGCCTTCTCACTAAGTGCGAACCCGGTATTGATCACCTGCAGCGGATACCAGGTATAGCCTTGGGCAACGCGATCAGCGAGTGGTTTTTCGCGTACCAGTTCCAGAAAAGCGCGATGGTCGGCTTCTTTCTCTTGGCGGAGGAGCTGGCGGAGGTTTTGGAGGTGCGGGTGATCGGGTGTCATATTGGCCGGCGAAGGTACGACGGGGATGTAAAGGAAATGCGAGGGGATGGAACACGGATGACGCGGATTAGACACGGATTGACTCCTAATTACCTTAAAATCCGTGTCTAATCCGCGTCATCCGTGTTCCATCCCCTCGCAGCCTATCAACCATACACCCCCACCAAAAGCACCAAAACTGACACCAACGTCAACCAGCCCAAAAGCGGCAATACAAATTTCAGCCAGCGATCAAAGGTGACATCTACCATTGTCAGCGAAGGCAAGATCAGACCCGTGGGCGTAATGAAAGCCATCAACCCCATTCCGTACATGTAGGCATCCACGACCGCACTGCGCGGGGCACCCACCACATCCGCCAAAGGCGCCATGATCGGCATTGAAAGCACGGCCAAGCCCGACGAGGAAGGCACGAAAAAAGACAACACCCCAAACATCCCCATCATCACGGTAATAAACAAGCCTTTGTGCATACCTTCCACCAAATTGGAGGCGTAAAAAAGCAAGGTGTCTGAAATGCTGCCCTCCTCCATAATGATCGTCACACCGCGTGCTATGCCTATAATAAGTGCCACTGAAAGCAGCTCATTCGCACCTCGAATAAAGGCTTCCACGAAGGTCTTTTCTTTGATTTTTGAGATCAAAAAGAGGAGCAAAGACCCTGTAAAAAACACCGTGGTCATCTCCATAAACCACCAGTCAAGCCGCGAAACGCCCACGATCATTACCACAAAACAAAGCAAGGCAATGATCAGTGAAAGGCGTATCCGTCCATCCAGCGATACTGTTTGTACGCCCTCGTTCCGCAGAAACAGGGCTTCAATGGCGGCTTTTTGCTTGAAAATCAAAGAGTATTCGGGGTTTTTACGCACTTTTTCGGCATAGCGGAGGATGTACCAAATACAGATGCTCGTCCCTAAAACCAGAAAAGCAATCCGGCTCATTTGCCCGCTCGTCCAATTGATCCCAGCTGCATTGGAGGCAATGATGACACTAAATGGATTAACAACGGAAATCATGGTGCCGATACTAGAACCGATGTAAATACAAGCCAAGGCCGTGATCGCATCATAGCCCGCCGCTAAAAATACCGGCACCAAAATCGGGTAAAAACCAATCGTTTCTTCGGCCAAACCAAAGGTGGTCCCACCTAAAGCGATCAAACCTGTGATGACATAAATGAGCAGTCGCTCGCGCCCCTTCAGACGCAGTGCAAGCCATTTAATGCCTGCATCAAAAGCGCCCATAGATTGGAGCAAACCAATAAATCCGCCCAAAATGAGCACAAAAAGAATTACATCAAAAGCTCCGGCAATCCCTTTGAGGGGCGATTGCACCCAAGCCAAAAAGCCCTGTGGCTGGCTTTCCAGTCGGTAGTAAGTACCGGGGATGCCAACCGGCTTTTTGATATCACCTCCCGTGAATTTTTGGATATCGGTTTTGATGCCAAGTTGGTCAAGCGTGGACTGGACGGCAGGAAGCGCAACCGTTTGGGTATCCGATTTTTGATGGAGGAATACCTTTTGATCGGCATCATATTTCAAGGTCTGGTATTTCCCGGCGGGTATCAACCAGGTCATCAAAGCGACGATGGCGGCGATCAGTAATAGGACGGTGTGGGCGGTGGGAAAGGAGATTTTTAGCATGGCTTAGGGCCGGGCGCATGATTGCCCGGTAGTTGTGCCAAAGGAACGGGAAAAGCAGGATTTATGGGAGGGCCGTGCGGTAGTTGCGATTTTAATTATTTAAGTACCGATGCAATACCAATCCTAGCTATCGTTGTCAATTTATTTTCACTATTAAGATTGGGTGAAAGCAATAATCCTTCGTGCTTACCCCCCGCCATTGCAAATACTGCGTCATTGGGGAAATCCATTGAACATTTACCCATTTTAGTATAGGGTTCCTTTGTTGTAAACAGATTGTCGCAAAAGCTTTTGCTAAAGTAGAGTTGTGAATTTATGCATTCTCCATTAGATTGCTTTCCCCCATTTTTCCCAAAAAGCATAAACATTTGCCATTCGTCTTTACTTATCTGTTCAGGATATCCGCTATAATTTCCTTCTGCATCTGCCTGCCATACTTCTACCACAGCTCCAGAAACCGGAGAACAATCGGGATGGCTTAGCACTTGCATTCGTAGGTTAAGCAGTTCCCCGTTTTTATCTTCAACAATATCGCGTCTTTCAGGAGAAGGCAAATAAAAAGGCCCTTCAACTTGTTTAGTCGTAAGCACACAAGGGTCTATTTCTGTTGGAGAGGATGTTGTGGAAACCGTTGGATTGTCAGAAAAGGTAAATAACATTTCTCTAACCAATTTACGTCTGAAAATCCAAGCAGTCAATACCCCGCCACCGAGGATGCCCAATGTAGTGAATATAAATTTCGTCTGTTATGTTTTGTCATTGTATATAATGGTTATGGTTGAATATTCAAATCCGCCAAATGTAATTCGGCAAACTGTAAAACACCAAATCATCTAAGGGGGATTTTATTTTATCCCACCTTTTCTTGGTGATAGGGGCATAAATCTCCGTCGTTTTGCTGATTTCGTGTCCAAGGAGTTCTTGGATGTATCGGCAGATAGAAGACCACGAAGCCCCCCCGCTACATCTTGACCACCTTGCTCAGTGCCCCGCTATTTTCCCCAATCACTTGAATAAAATATACTCCCGGCAAAGCACCCTCCAAGCGCGATTCAAGTCCGCCTACATCTTTCCCAAAATCCCCCAACAATACACCGTCCGCACTGAAAAGCGAAATGTTCCGAATCTCCTCCACCCCTTCAATGCTGATTCTTTGTCCCGAAAAAAAGGGATTCGGTGAAATACGCATTACGGGCGATCCAGCAATCACATTTTCTATACCAACAGCGTTTTTCGGGCTTATGTAAACCTTGAACATCCGCTTGCTTGCACTCGAAGGTGTGATGTTTGGGATTTCCGCTTTGATGCCGCCAAAGAGCCAACCCACAAAGGTTTTGCCGTTCATTTGGTGGAGTTTCAGCACCTCGTTGGGAAAATGCGGCGCGTCTTCAGCGGGGGCGAAAATCATGTTTGTGCCTAGCAGTTCATCAAATTTTTGGGGCAATAAAAACTCCCTACTCGTGTCATCCGCGCGGCGGCGGAAAGTGCTGATGTCACGAATGAAAGGCACTTTCTCGTCGTACTTTACGGTCTGTGAATTCTGGTCAAAGTAGTGCGCACTGAGACCGGCAAAAAGTATCGTGTACATGGAACCATCTGTGGAATCGAACATCGGCACGGCGGGACAGGTGTACTGACTGAAGATTTGCTCATACGAATTGTCTAGGGTAAAAATTTGATTTTCACCGATATACACGGGGTTGTAATACGGCAAATCAACATCCGGGCGGAACACGCCACCATGCAGACAAAGCCCAGGGGAGCCATCGGGATGGATCACAGGTGCGAGCGTGAAATCGCGGCGGCGCAGGTTTTGCTCATCGTGGTGTGCGGAGTAGTCTGTGATGGCAAGTGTGCTGGAATTGTTCGTGATTTTGAACTTTCGGATTTCGCAGGTGTACGTTTGGGTGAACATCGGGCTTGGTTGTTGGGTATAATTCCCCGAAAAATCGTGGCCGCCCACGAGATAAAAAAAGTCACCAAGTTTGTCCATCTCGCCGCCGCAAACGCGGAGATTGTCCGACTGAGTTTGCCGGAATGCAGCAGAAGGATTGGTTTGGGCTTGCATAGCCGATACGAGCTGGGGCAGGTTTACCACTGTCAGCACGGGAAAGCTGATGAAATCGCCCGTTATCGCGTCTTTGCCATAACCACCACAGATGTAGAGGTTTTCGCCGTCCTGCGCGTACTGTGGGTTGGTGGCTTTGAGCGGATCGTGAAAGGGAATGTTGAGTGCGTTCACGCCAAAGTTGAGGGCATCGCCCGTGGCGGGGTCAATGAGCCAGATGTTGGTGTTGGCCTCGTTTTCAGGGAATGCAGTGAAAGGGAAAAAACCGTGCAGCCCGCCCACACGCCCGCCGATAATAACCCACCAGCCGTCCCATTGGGCAAAAGCCATGGAGTGGAAGCCGGGCAATTCGTCTTGTGTAACGTCTTCAATTTCAAGGGTAAAAGGCAGTTCAGCCGGGTCACCTGGGGAGGGGGATTGGGCGGAAACAGAGGCGGGTGTTAGGGCTATCAAAACGAGGAAGAGCAGGTCTTTCATATATAATTGATGGTATTAGAAGTGCCTAAGGAACGGTGTCAAAATAACTTTCCAATTTCAGGCCAATTATTTTGGCGTTAGCCAACTATCTTTTGAGGCGAATAGTGGGGCTATTTAACGAAAAAGATAGGATGGATGGCGGCAAAAGAATGGCATCAAATTGGGAAGTTATTTTGACACCGTTCCTAAGGTGTTTTTTTGACAGGATAAACAAGGTAGGACATCTGCGGATGAAATGAATTCGCTTCAAACATAATTCTTCTCCCTTTCAGCTTTCAGCACATTCAACCAAACAACTCATTTCTTCAACCATAAGCGGTACAAAACGCTTGCTGCGGACATTCCCGCGGTTAAAATACTTTTAAACCCGGCCTTTGCGCGAAACTCACTGCTGTTTCGCTGTTTCTTTGTGACCGTTTTAAACTTCAATACCCACCAATTTTATCCAAAAAAATTATGCGCACAATCATTTGTACATCCCTCATCACGCTGTTTGCAGCATTATTCTCAATTCCTGTTTTTGCTCAAAACCCCATTAAATGGTCTTTCACGGCCAAAGACGCGGGTAATTGCCAAGTGGACCTCATTTTTACAGGCATTCTCGACGAAGGCTGGTATACCTACTCCCAATTCCTCGAAAGCGAAGACGGCCCTGTAGCTACCTTGATTACCTTTCAGGAGAATTCGAGCTTCAAACTCATAGGCAAAGCCAAGGAAAGTGGTGAAATCGTCAAGGTTCATGATGCTATTTTTAACATGAATCTAACCAAGTTCAAGCACAAGGCCGTCCTCACGCAAAGGGTGGAAGTGAAAGACCCGAGCAAGCCTATTGTTGGCTATATCACTTATATGACCTGCAACGATGAAATGTGCCTGCCGCCCAAAGACGCTGATTTTTCGCTCAAAATCCCCGTGCTCGCAGGCTGTGTCACCACCAATAATTGATTCATTTTTTCGTCCTAATAATATGCACACCGGTATTCGTTCTTTTATCCGCCGTAGCCTTTTTACCCGCCGTAGCCTTTTTACCCGCCGTAGCCTTGGCGTAGGCGGGGGCGTAGGCGGGGGCGTAGGCGTAGGTATCATAGGTTTACTCCTCTTCTCCACATCTCTTTTTGCTCAAAGCGCCTTAAAATGGTCCTTCGCCACAAAAGATGTGGGCAATTGTCAGGTTGATCTCATTATTACTGGTACTATCCAAGACGGATTTTATACCTACTCGCAGTTCCTCGAAAGCGATGATGGGCCGGTGGCGACCACGCTTACCTTTCAAGATGGGCCGCATTATAAACTATTGGGCAAAGCCAAAGAAAGTGGCGGTGTCATCAAAGTGCACGACCAGGTGTTCGACATGACCCTGAGCAAGTTCAAGCATAAGGCTATTTTTACTCAACGGGTGGAAGTAAAAGATCCGAGCAAGCCTATTGCTGGGTACCTCAATTTTATGGCTTGTAACGACGACCACTGTGAGCCGCCCAAAGACGTGGATTTTACATTTACAATCCCTGCGCTGAATGGTTGTGGAGGTGCTAACGCCCTAACTTCAAACACCAAGGACCCATCAAAAGACACGGATAAAGTAGGAACTCCTCCCTTGGATACAGGCATTGTAATTGGAACAGATCCGGTTGCAGCTGCTGATTCCGCCTTCGCTGAGGCTTCGGCGGATAAAAATTTCAAAGGCTTTTTCTATTCCAAACGCGAGATAAACTCCGCCCAATTCGTCGGCAACTGCGGTGATACCAGTTCGGACGGTAGCAGCGACGACGCTTCCTGGGTTACCTTGTTCCTGCTTTGTTTTTTTGGTGGCCTTATCGCACTGCTTACTCCTTGTGTGTTCCCGATGATCCCGATGACGGTGAGTTTCTTTGTAAAGCGCTCGAAAGACCGTAAAGCGGGCCTCCGCAACGCCTTCATATACGCGGGCAGCATTGTGTTGATTTTTGTTGTGCTTGGGTCGGCCCTTACTTCTTTGCTAGGGCCTTCTGTGCTCAACAATATGAGCACGAACATGTGGTTCAACCTGTTGATGTTCGTGCTTCTTGTCGTGTTCGCTTTCTCGTTTTTTGGTTTTTATGAAATTCAACTGCCCTCCTCCTGGGTAAACAAAAGTGATAAAATGGCCGACCGGGGTGGCTTGCTCGGCACGTTTTTCATGGCATTCACACTGGTATTGGTTTCCTTTTCCTGCACAGGCCCTATTGTTGGAACCCTGTTGGTAGAAGCCGCGCGTTCCAATGCGGGAGCCTCATTTTTGGGTTTCATACCGCTCAAACCGGCCATCGGTATGTTTGGCTTTGGCTTGGGATTAGCTCTGCCGTTCGGCTTGTTTGCCATGTTCCCAGGCTGGCTCAATTCACTGCCAAAATCGGGTGGTTGGATGGACAATGTGAAAGTGACGCTCGGTATCCTGGAACTCGCACTGGCCTTCAAATTCCTCAGCACAGCCGACATGGTGGAACAGTGGGGAATCCTGAAATTTGAGCCGTTTATGGTCATTTGGATACTTTGTGCGCTGTTGTTGGGGCTTTACCAACTCAGCATTTTAAAATGGAAGGGCAATGAAAGCAAACCCGGAATCGGGCGCACAACCCTGGCGTTCGCCTCGCTTGCTTTTGCCGCGTATGTGGGCTGGGGCTTGGTCGGCTACAAATCCCTTTCGCTCCTCAGCGGTCTTGCCCCTCCTGTTCACTACAGTTTCAAAAAAGTCAGCGAAGCAAAAGCCCACGACGGCCCCGGTTGTCCGCACGGCCTGGACTGCTACCACGATTTCGACGAGGCGATGGCGGTTGCGAAATTGGAAAATAAGCCGATTTTCGTAGATTTCACTGGACATGGCTGTGTAAATTGCCGTAAAATGGAAGAAACTGTGTGGCCCTTGAATGGCATTCTCGACCGCCTCCGCAATGACTATGTCGTCGTATCCTTGTATGTGGACGAGAAAGTGCGCCTATTCCCCGACAATGATTTCGCCTATTTGCTCGACCCGAAAACAGGCGAAAAACTCCGCACCGTTGGCTCCAAATGGGCATCCTTTCAGGTCAACAACTTTGACGTGAGCGCACAGCCCTACTATGTACTCATGCACCACGACGGCAAAACCCTGCTCAACAAACCCACCGACTACTCCAAAGGGAACGACCCTAATGCATACAAAGCCTTTCTGGATTGCGGTTTGGAGGCATTCAAACGGATGGAGAAAGATGGGAGTGGAGAGAGAATGGGGATGGAGTAAAATTTTGGATTTACGATTTACGATTTACGATTTACGATTTTTTTGATCCGAAGAAGGCATGATTCGCCCCTTCTTCGGATCAAAAAAATCGTAAATCCAAAATCGTAAATCGTAAATCGTAAATTAAAATGCAGCCCCGGTTTGTGCAATACAAGCCGGGGCTGCATCATTTGGCCCTCAATCTTTCTTTCACCTAAACTTTATTCACACATGAAACTGAATATCTATGCGGCCCTTCTCGTGGGGGTCTTCTTCGCACAAACCCTATTCGCACAAACCGTTCTCACTGGTAAAGTCACCGATTCAAAAGAACCGCTTATTGGAGTCACGGTCAAAGCTTTCATTGACACTAACTCCATTCTAAGCACTACAACAGATATTCATGGGGAATATCACTTAGAATTAGCCCCCGGAATTTATACGCTGGAATGCTCATACACTGGTTATAAAACCGTTGTTCTAAAGGGCTTGAAAGTGGTATTGAACAAAGTAAAAACCATGAACATCAATATGCGCAGCTCGGTGGCCATGGATGAAATCGTAGTAACAGCATACAAAAAGCAAGCAGCCAAAGAAACCAAAACTATCGCAGGCAAAGGAATGGGTGCAAGAAAAGCAAAAGGCAAAACACAGGAATGGGCTGCTCCACAGCCAAGCGTCGTTTCTGGCGCCTCCTATGACAAACTGACCCTGGGCTATGCAAGATCGCGCGAAGAAGAATTTTCTGAACGCCGAGTGCTGAACTATAAACCCATCTCTGACACCCTTGACGATCTCTCCGGCGAACAATACAACCGCATCGTAGAAAACCCCTTTCAGGATGCCAAGTCGAACGGAATCTCCACCTTTTCGATTGATGTTGACGCAGCTTCTTACGCCAATATTCGCCGCTATTTGAACTCCAACCAACTCCCGCCGCGTGACGCAGTCCGCCTGGAGGAAATGATCAACTACTTTGATTATCAATACGATGCGCCCCGAAGCGGTCGCCATCCTTTTGAGGTAAATACTGAAATAGCACCTTGTCCCTGGAATTCCAAAAATCGTCTTTTGACCATCGGAATCCAAGGCGAAAAAATTGATATAGGCCAATTGCCCGCGTCCAATCTCGTGTTCCTGATTGACGTATCGGGCAGCATGAGTTCGGAGAACAAACTCCCGCTCGTGAAACAATCGCTCTCCATGCTCACCGACCAACTGCGCCCCAACGACCGCGTGGCCATCGTAGTGTACGCCGGGGCTGCCGGGCTGGTGCTCGAAAGCACTTCTGGTGCCGACAAGCCCAAAATCAAAGCCGCACTCGAAGCACTCGAATCGGGCGGAAGCACCGCAGGTGGCGCAGGCATTAAGTTGGCTTACGAAACAGCACGCAAAAACCTGATCGCCAACGGAAACAATCGCGTTATTCTTTGTTCTGACGGTGACTTCAATGTAGGCGTTAGCAGTGAGGACGAATTGGTGAAACTTATTGAAAACGAACGCAAAAGCGGCGTTTACCTTACTATTTTGGGCTACGGAATGGGCAATTACCAGGATGGAAAAATGCAGAGCCTCGCGGACAAAGGCAATGGCAACCACGCTTATATTGACCAACTCAGCGAAGCCAAAAAAGTACTGATGCAGGAGTTCGGCGGCACACTTTTCGCCATCGCCAAAGACGTGAAATTGCAACTGCATTTCAATCCCGCCTTTGTGGCAGGATACCGGCTCATAGGGTACGAAAACCGTATGCTCGCCACCCAAGATTTTCATGACGACACAAAAGACGCAGGCGAACTCGGCGCCGGTCACCGGGTTACAGCCATTTATGAAATCGTGCCTGCTGGTCAATCTTTGCCTCCGCTCACCAAGGCCGACTCCGCGCTGGTTGTTGTGGCAAAGCCCGATACCTCCGTCACTGTCGGTAATGATGACCTGATGGTGTTGCAACTCCGTTACAAAAAACCAAAAGGCGAACAACCCAGCCAATTGATGGAATACCGCCTGAACGCCGCCGCGCTCGACCGCAAAACCGAGAGCGAAAACTTCCTGCTGGCTTCGTCTGTCGCGGAATTTGGCTTGCTGCTGCGCGACTCAAAATTCAAAGGCTCCGCCTCTTATGAGCAGGCCATCAGTCGAGCGCGTGAAGCCTCAAAAAATGATCCCAACGAGTATCGGGCAGAGTTGGTTCAATTGATGGAAAAAGCGCAGGCGATTGCAATACCGGCGGGGGCAGCGAAGAAGTAATTGGATTTAGAGATCCTTGTAAAACATCCTCACAGGCAAATTGAACTTTCCCCATAGCGGCGACCTTCTTTGGAAAGGTCGCCGCTTCTATTTGTATCCAATTACCTTTCGCGATACACCGATTTTCTCCCTATAATCACCTATTTTTGCGCCTCAAAATTTGGCGCGGAACTTTCCGAAAGTTTGAAAGTTTCGGAAAGTTTGCTAACCCATCAATCTGTCACCTAACGGATGTATCGTACCCACACTTGCGGAGAGCTCCGCATCACCGACGTAAACAAAGAAGTAACCCTCAGCGGCTGGTCAGCCATCGTGCGCGACAAAGGCGCTTTGCTATGGATTGACCTGCGCGACCGATACGGTATCACGCAATTGGTGCTCGACGAAAATTACACCGCAAACGAAATTTTTGAAACTGCCCGCTCGGTAGGGCGTGAGTTCGTTTTGCAAGCAACGGGTGTCGTCATCGAACGCGCTTCCAAGACCACCAAAATCCCCTCAGGTGAGATCGAGATCAAAGTCACTGCGCTGAAAATTCTCAACGCCTCGAAGACACCGCCTTTCACAATCCAGGACGACACCGACGGCGGCGACGACCTCCGCATGAAATACCGTTATCTCGATCTGCGCAGAAATGCGGTGCAGAAAAACCTCATTTTCCGCTCCAATCTGGCCATTGAAACCCGAAAACACCTTGCTGAGCAAGGTTTTATTGAAGTAGAAACACCCAACCTGATCAAATCCACCCCCGAAGGCGCACGCGACTTTGTAGTGCCCAGCCGCATGAACAAGGGGCAATTCTATGCCCTCCCGCAAAGCCCGCAGACCTTCAAGCAAATCCTGATGGTGGCGGGTTTTGACAAATATTTCCAGATCGTGAAATGCTTCCGCGACGAGGATTTGCGCGCCGACCGTCAGCCGGAATTTACACAGATTGACTGCGAGATGTCGTTCGTACATCAGGAAGACATCCTCCACACCTTTGAGGGTTTGACGAAATATTTGTTTCAACAAGCCCTCGGCATCACGCTCGGCGATTTTCCCCGCATGACCTACGACGAGGCGATGCGCCGTTTTGGATCTGACAAGCCAGACTTGCGTTTTGGGATGGAAATTGTGGATCTTTCAGATGTTGCAAAAGGCAAGGGTTTCCCCGTTTTTGATGGGGCTGAATCTGTTGTAGCGATTTGTGCTCCCGGCTGTGCCGAATATTCACGCAAACAATTGGACGATCTGACCGAATGGGTGAAACGCCCGCAAATCGGTGCCAAGGGACTGGTTTATGTCAGAATTGAAGCCGATGGGACACCCAAATCGAGTGTGGACAAATTTTACAGCCCTGAGGATTTGAAAGTCTGGGCTGAACGTTGCGGCGCAAAACCGGGCGATATGCTCTTCCTGTTGTGCGGTGAAGACGAAAAAACACGCAAGCAACTTTCGGAACTCCGCCTGGAAATGGGCAGCCGACTTGGTATGCGTAAGGGCGATGATTTCAAGCCACTTTGGGTCTTGGATTTTCCGCTACTTGAATGGGACGAAGACGAAAATCGCTTTTTCGCCATGCACCACCCCTTTACTTCGCCTAAGCCCGCTGACATCGTTAAAATGGAAAGCGACGACCGCAACACCCTCAAATCCATGCGCGCCGATGCTTATGACCTTGTAATCAACGGAGTAGAAATAGGCGGCGGCTCGATCCGTATCCACGACCGCGACCTGCAAGCCCGCAATTTCAAACTGCTTGGGTTCACGCCCGAAGAAGCGGAGGCCCAATTTGGCTTCCTGCTCGGCGCGTTCGAATATGGCGCGCCCCCACATGGCGGCATTGCCTTCGGCTTCGACCGCCTCAATGCCGTGATGAACGGCGCAAACTCGATCCGCGACTTCATCGCATTCCCGAAAAACAATCAGGGACGGGATATGATGATTGACGCGCCGGACGGGATTAAGTTGAAGCAGTTGGAGGAGCTGGGGATACGGATTGTACCGCAGGATTAGAATTTTCAATTTACGAATTACGATTTTGGATTTACGATTATTACGATTCGAAGAAAGGATGAATCATGACTTATTCGAATCGTAATAATCGTAAATCCAAAATCGTAAATCCAAAATCAAAATGGCTTACACCGAATCAATCATGATCCCCCTTGGCACCCAGGCGCCGGATTTTCAATTGCCCAATCCAAGCACGGGAAAGACCGTAGGATTGCAGGAGCTTGCGGCTGGAGCAAAGGCCACGGTGGTCATGTTTTTGTGCAACCACTGCCCATACGTCCTGTACGTCAACCCTGAAATCGTGCGCATTGTAGCAGAATATAAGGCACGTGGAGTGGCGTTCGTTGGCATCAACAGCAACGACGCAGAAACGCACCCGGAAGACGGCCCCGACCTAATGCCCAGCCATGCCAAAGCCGTTGGCTACGATTTTGCCTACCTTTACGACGAAACACAGAAAATCGCCCGCGCTTACGACGCGGCTTGCACCCCTGATTTTTTTGTTTTTGACCAAGATTTGAAACTTGCTTATCGAGGCCAACTCGACCCCAGCCGACCCAAACGAAACCCAATTGAATCCACCGGCGAAGACCTCCGTGCCGCGCTCGATGCGGTTTTGGGAGGTTTGACCACAAATCCACTTCAACACCCATCCGGCGGTTGCAACATTAAATGGAAAGATGTATGATGTATGATGTATGATGTATGATGTATGATGTATGATGTATGATGTATGATGTATGATGTATGAACTATGATGTATGAGAGACACACTCGGTGCTCATACATCATAGTTCATACATCATACATCATACATCATACATCATACATCATACATCATACATCATACATCATAGTTCATACATCATAGTTCATACATCATACATCATACATCATACATCATACATCATACATCATACATCATACATCGTACATCGTACATCATACATCATACATCATACATCATAGTTCAAAAATGCGTCCTACACAAATCACCGACCAACTCATTCACGAATTCATCACTGCTGGCCTCCACGAAGATGTCCGGGAGGGCGACCATACTTCCTTAGCTACTATTCCTGCGGACAGCCGCTGCCGCGCCGTGCTGAAAATCAAAGACTACGGTGTGTTGGCAGGCGTGGAACTCGCCCAACATATTTTTAATTATCTCGACCCCAGTGTTTCGCTTATCGTGCAAAAACCCGACGGCACCGATGTGCTTTACGGTCAAATCGCCTTTGAAGTAGAATCCAATACGCGTGCCCTGCTGCAAGCCGAACGGCTCTTGCTCAACGCTATGCAACGCATGAGCGGCATCGCCACACTGAGCAGCCGCTTTGCTTTTGAAGTTGGCGACCTGCCTGTGAAAGTTTTGGACACCCGCAAGACCACCCCACTTATCCGCTTTTTGGAAAAATGGGCGGTCAATATAGGCGGCTGCGAAAACTACCGTTGGGGTCTTTATGATTGGATGATGATCAAGGACAACCACGTGGACGCATCAGGCGGAATCGGTCGGGCCATCGAACGCGCCCATGCTTACCAAAAAGAAAAAGGATTAAACCTGAATATCACCGTCGAGGTGCGCAACTTGGTTGAATTAGAGGAGGTTATCAACACAGGCGGCATCACCCGTGTCATGTTTGACAACTTTGAAATCCCGATCCTGCATGAAGCTGTGGCCATTGTGGGGGGGCGTTTTGAGACCGAAGCATCGGGCGGCATCACACTGTTCAACGTACGCAAATACGCCCAATCGGGAGTCAATTATGTTTCTGCAGGAGCGCTCACGCACTCTGCTCAACCGCTCGATTTAAGCCTCAAGATTGTGAGGTGATTTGGGGATTTGGTTATTTGGTTATTTGTTGTACCAAATCTTGGAATTTCAGTACACCGAGAAGACAGCAATCTGCCAAGCTTTGGCACAACAAATAACCAAATCACCAACTCAACAAATCACCCATAACCAAATCCCCAAATAAACAACAAAGTATGACTGCCGATTCCTTTTACTGGTATGCCAGCATTGTGATTTTCCTCCCCTGGCTGCTGCTGATTGCCGCGCCAAACTGGCGCTACACGGAGCCGATTGCATTTGGTGCAGCCACGGTGTTGCTGATTGCGGCGGCTGTTTTTACTTTTCAGTTCCTTACCAGTCCGGATGAAGGAGGAAATTTGCTTTCACTGGAAGGTTTTAAAAACCTGTTCCGTAGCAAAGAGATGTTGCTCACTGGTTGGTTGAATTATCTTTCGTTCTGCCTTTTGGTGGGCACCTGGCAAACACACGATGCGCGGCAATTGAAGATTGGCCACATCTTTGTGATTCCCAGCCTTTTGCTGACGATGTTGACGGGGCCGGCTGGGTTGTTGGTTTATTTGGTGGTAAGGTTTTTCAGGACAAAGAAGTGGGGGGTAGCGTAGGTTTGTCTGAGCTGTAACGGAGGCGTTTGTAGAGGAGGTCGATTTTATCTCCAAGCCATAATACTATCATGAGAATTGGTGGTGGAAGGAATACGCACGATAGAAATAACGATAAACTATTGAATAACCTAAACTTATGCCTTTTCCAGCCTACATATTGACAAGCCTGCCATTGGGATGCCATGCCTTTCCAACTCGAACGAATTGATTTATACCATCGCCCTAACCGAGCATTAAGATATGATAGCCAATCATACGAATTTGCAAGGTTGCTTTTCAGGACTTCTGAAAGCGGGTTAGCAGCATAAAGTTCTTCTCTGATTTGTAGTCCTTTCTCAAAGAAGTCCAACGCTTTGCCTAATTTGCCTTGTGTTTCATAGATGCCGCCGAGCCAGCTGTATGACGAAGCAAGGTTGCTTTTCAGAACTTCTGAAAGCGGGTTAGCAGCATAAAGTTCTTCTCGGATTTGAAGGTCTTTTTCGAAAAGTTCCAACGCTTTGCCTAGTTTGCCTTGAGTTTTATAGATACCGCCGAGCCTGTTGTATGAAGTAGCAAGGTTGCTTTTCAAATCTTCTGAAAGCGGGTTAGCAGCATAAAGTTCTTCTTGGATTTGAAGATTTTTCTCAAAAAAATCTAATGCTCTTCCCAAATTGCCTTGCGTTTCGTAAATGTTACCAAGTCGGTTATAAGAGACCCCAAGGTAGTTTTTCAAACTTTCTGATAGCGGGTTAGCAGCATAAAGTTCTTCTCTGATTTGTAGTCCTTTCTCAAAGAAGTCCAACGCTTTGCCTAATTTGCCTTGTGTTTCATAGATGCCGCCGAGCCTGTTGTATGAAGTAGCGAGGTTGCCTTTCAAACTTTCTGATAGCGGGTTAGCAGCATAAAGTTCTTCTCTGATTTGTAGTCCTTTTTCGAAAAGTTCCAACGCTTTGCCTAGTTTTCCTTGAGTTTTATAAATACCGCCAAGGCGGTTGAAAGCATTTCCCAAATTATCTTTTTCCCCTTCCCCATCAGGGTTTTTCTCCAAGACTTTTTCTCGCAATCCAAGATTTTGTGAATAATATCCAAGCGCAGAATCCAGTCGCCCAAGATCTAATAGAAGGTCCCCTAAGCTAACTACTACATCCGCCCACAACACCAAATCCTCCTGCGCTACCAGCAACTCCTGCGCTTTTTCTAAGTAGGCAATTGCCTGCATTTGTTTTTTACCACTGCTTAATATCACACCCCGCTCATACAACTCCCGTGCATCCCCCTCATCCCAATCCTCCTGAAACTGCTCCAACAAACCTAGTGCCTCCTCGTACAAATCCAACGCTGAATAAGTCTTAGCCAAGGGCAACACAATGTCCTGAGCAATACGTCGGCGCGGTATCTCGGCATCCAGAGCTTCGGCTAGTTGCTTTTTGAGCAGGTTGACGCGGGTTTTAAGTGCCTCGTAATCTTCTTTGCTACGGTAGGTTTCATCGCGAAAACGGCGTTCCAATTCAAGGGCAGGTGCATTTATTTCAGGCGTGTGTTCAAACTCAACCGTCATCATGCTGCGCTGCGTGTAGAAATCCACCGCACGGTTTCCAATAAAGGCAAGGCTTTCTTGCGTAAGCCAAAAAAGGATGGGTTTCCCGATTTCGTGAAAGGCTTCGCGGGAAAAATTGAGCGCGTCTATAAAATAAGGCCGCTCGCGAAGGGGGCTGTCGAGGCCTGTGACAATAAGTGCGTCTGATTCGGGTGCGGCACGCCGTAATTGTTCTACAAAAGTAATATCGTTGTCTTCGGGGTCTTCATAGGCTACGATTTGGACTTTTTTGCCGCGCTTTCGCGACATTTCTACCAACTCATTATTGATTGCGGGAATAAGGCCCTCGTGTTGGGCAATCGAAAAGGTATACCCACGCTCACCAGCCCTGCCAAGAAAGCGCAACAAGGCGTGAATATTACTGTCGTATTCGTCGGTACCCTTAAATTTTGCCACGGTCGCGCAGGATGTCTTTAAGTATGGGGTGCACATCGCACCAACCTTCCCCGTCGTAGCCGAGTATGCTGAGGTTCTGGCGCAGATGCATCACTGCGTTGGAGTTTTCTACCTGTCGGGCCGGGTTGTCCAAAAGTGCCTTTAGTGCCTTGTAATAGTCCTCCACTTTGAGGCCGTCTCGGTCGCCAAAGGTGTCGTCCGAGATGTTGTTGGCGTACTCCTTTTTCATTTTTTGGAGTGAACGCAGCCAGTCCTGTTCGTTTATCTTTTGACGGTCCTGGTACATCGCGCGGTCGGCAGCTTCCCGAAGCAAGAGAAAAAGGTCGCGCAGCACCCCGCCGCTGTACAGGATCATTTTTTTGAGAATATCCGGACTTTCAAACAGGTTCGGAATATCCATCCGTCGTGCCACGATATCGTGCATGGCAGTTATGCCTTCTTCGTTTTCCGTTCCATTACTATTGGTGACGTTTATCATGGGCAGTTCATAGATGTCGCTGAAATAGGATTGGACTTCTTTGAAATGCTGGCTATGATAAATCGCGATGGGGAAAGTGAAAATGACTTTGGCTTTTAACTGGGTAAGCTGGTTGGCGTAATTTAGAAAAAGGTCTTTGGCGCGTTCGAGGGGTATTTTGTCCAAGTCTTCAACAATGATGAGCAGGTCACGATGTTTTCGATTGAGTTGAATCCTGATTTCATTGATCAGGTCATTGCAGTGGTTGATGAGCGCGGAGAGGCGCGGTTCTACATTGGTTTTCAGCACATCTTTCAATGACGAGCTGGTTTTTGCAGATAGCCTGAATTGTTCAAAAAATCTACCCAAAGCCTCCACGCTGTGATCATTGTCTTTTTCATTGCCAATATAAGTTTCTCTAATTTCTTGTATTTCTCTAGAGCTGATCCAGGTCTGTACACTTTTTAGATACTCCTCGCTGATAGTTAGGTTATTTTCGCGGGCGGCTTTAAAAAGCCGCTCCATGGTGACAATAAAAAGTTCGATATAGTTGAGATGAACGGGGTCAAGTTCTTCCTGGACGGAATAGTTAAGCACCAAAAAACGGTCCTGCACGTCACGTTGAAGCCGATTGAGCTCGGTACTTTTGCCACAACCCCGATAGCCAATAAACAGGAATTGGAGATGGCCGGTGTCTTTATGATTCAAGCGATTGGCAATAGACCATCGGGGATTATTGTCACCCCGGGCAAGGGCTGTGTTAAGGTAATACTCGTCAAGTTCTTCAATAGCCAGCGGGCGCGTGCTGAACGCCGAATAAACCTGATCCAGCCGGGTGGCATTTACCATTTGCATAAAAAATCGGGTTGGATAACACGCAAAAGTAGATATTAAATATGGTCTGTGGATTCATTTTGACTCTCTGCCTAATTTTCACGACCTTTGCAATCACTTGGGCCTTTGACAATCAACTCAAAGACGTTGAACAACACTCCAAACCCTTCAAACCCGGCCCAAAATCCAGTAGTCCAACGTCCAACATCATCATTTACCATTCCACCATTGGATTTCTCAGAATTTGGCCTCCACCCCGACGTGCTCGATGGCATCGAGGCCCTCAACTTCAAATCTGCTACTCCCATTCAAGAAAAGGCCATTCCCCTCATTTTGGAAGGGAAGGATGTCATAGGCACGGCCCAAACGGGCACGGGCAAAACGGCAGCTTTTGTGTTGCCCATAATGCACATGATTATGGAATCGGGAGAGGCGCATTACACCCAAGCCCTGATCATCGTGCCTACACGTGAACTGGCCATGCAGATTGACCAGGCCATTGAAGCCTATTCGTATTTCGCGGGCATCTCCTCCGTAGCCGTCTATGGCGGCGGTGGCGGCAAGGATTTTGCCCAAGGCCGCGACGCGCTCCAAAAAGGCGCCGACATCATTATCGCAACACCGGGTCGTCTGCTCTCGCACATGAGTCTCGGCTACGTTGATTTCTCTCGCCTGCGCTTTCTGGTGCTAGACGAAGCCGATCGGATGCTCGACATGGGCTTTATACCCGACCTCACCCGCATCATCGAATCGCTCAACCCCAATCGCCAAAGCCTGCTTTTTTCTGCCACCATGCCCCATGGGATTATGAAACTGGCAAAAACGATGCTCAAAAACCCCGTTACCATTAGTGTCGCGCTGTCCAAACCTGCTGAGGGTGTAACTCAGGGCGTGTACCTCGTGGGGGATCGCCAGAAAATTCCGCTCATCGTGGAGCTGTTGAAGGATAGGACTGGGCGAACCCTGATTTTTTGTTCCAGCAAACTTGCGGTCAACGAACTCTACAAAAAACTCAAAAGCCGCAACCTCTCCGTTGAGCGCATCAGCAGCGACCTGGAACAGCATGAGCGCGAACAGGTGATGCTCGACTACCGCAACCAAAAAATTGACATTCTAGTCGCTACCGATGTGCTGAGCCGCGGCATTGATATTGACGGGATTGACCTTGTGGTAAATTTTGAAGCTCCCCGCGATGCCGAAGATTACGTGCACCGCATCGGGCGCACTGCACGTGCCGAACGCAAAGGCACCGCCCTCACATTGATCAACCACATGGACCTCCCGCGCCTCAAACGCATCGAAAAACTCATCGGGAAGGAAGTGCCAAAACTCCCGCTCCCACCCGGTCTCGCCGAAGAACCCGAACAACGACATGCGCAACGCCAAGGCAGCGGCGGCAGGTCGCATCCTCCCCGCAGAAGCGGCGGAGATGGCCAACGAAAAGAAGGCGGACAAAAACAGCCTTTCCGTGGCGGACAACGACGTAATGGAGGTGGAGGCAGTGGCAGAAGCAGTGGCGGTGGTCAGGCTCCTGCGGCCTGACCGCTAGATGGCCTAGACCTCTTAGGTTTTTTTAAAACCTACGAGGTCTTATACCCAACCCCTCCATCAAAGGCACACTTTCGGAGGGGTTTTTCTTTGACAATTAATCCCACATCATGACGATTCAGGATGCCCAACTTACAGTAGATCAATGGATTAAAACCATTGGTGTCCGCTATTATTCCGAACTAACGAATACTGCACTGCTCATGGAAGAAGTGGGTGAAGTGGCGCGGCTCATGGCGCGGATTTATGGCGATCAATCGTTTAAAAACCCCGCAGATGCTGCCGATGCCCCGGCCCAACTCGCCGACGAGATGGCCGATGTGCTGTTCCTGATTCTTTGCCTCGCCAACCAAACAGGCATTGACCTCACCGATGCCCTCCAAAAAAATCTGGAGAAGAAAACCAGCCGCGATGCGAATCGCCACGCCGAAAACAAGAAGCTGCACTAAGAAAATCGGCCATTTTGTCATTTATGTTTATAAAAAACGGCCATTTTGTCATTATTTTTTACGAAATCTTGCCAAAACGAGGGTTTTTGGCGAATGGTACAAGGATTGAATAGAAGGTTATGTCGGCCACCGAAACAGCATCACAAGTTTCCTGCTGACAAACAATCTCAACCTTCACCATCAAAATTTTGTAAAAAAATGACAGGCATTGTTAAAGTTCAACCCTTCCCCGCAACCAAATTTTTCTCCAACGGTTTTTTTGATGAACTGCTCAATCGTGGTATTGGCGAGTTCATCGGCAACGATACCCAACTCAGCCACCCAGCGGTAAATGTGACAGAGAACGAAGATTCATTTAAAGTCGAAATAGCAGCTCCCGGCTTTGAAAAACAACATTTTGCACTCAACGTCGAAAACGGTAACCTGATCGTTACGGCTAAGCGCGAAGAGAAAACCGAGGAAGTTCCAGCCGACAAAGGCCGCTTCCTTCGCCGCGAGTTCAGATACGAATCGTTCAAGCGTTCGTTTAAATTGCCAAACACAGTGAACCAAGATGCGATTGCAGCTGTTTATGAAAGTGGAATTCTGAACATCGAACTTCCAAAAAAAGAAGAAGCCAAGCCGGTAATGAAAAATATTCAAGTCGGCTAAACTTCGGATGTTGGACTGCTGGACACAAGACATTTTCAAACCGTCCAAAGTCCATCGCCCAGAATCCAAAGTTTTCAAAATGAGTTTTCATAAGGTTAGTTAATAGGGTTTTAGGTGTTTTCATGGAGCCGGGCAGCAATGTCTCGGCTCTTTTACTTGAATGGCACCGCTACGCGGTTCGTGCGAGGGTCTTACGACCCTTCGATGGAATTCCCGAACTTTGCGGCTTATGAATCAAAGTAATAACATGCCCTTATACGAACAAATCCAAGACGCCGCCACATACATCCGCAATCGCACAAATTTCAAACCCCAAACAGGCATAGTGCTCGGCACGGGACTGGGAAACCTGACGGATGACCTGATCGTAGAAGCCGAAATCAATTATCACGACATTCCGCATTTTGCCCAAAGCACCGTCGAAAGCCACAAAGGGAAACTGATTTTCGGTCATCTTGGAGCCCATCCAGTCGTGGTCATGGCAGGGCGTTTTCATTGGTACGAAGGTTGGACAATGGAGCAGGTAACATTTCCTGTGCGAGTGCTAAAAGCCCTTGAAATCGAACGAATTATCATTACAAACGTGTCTGGTGGAGTAAATCCGCATTTTCGCGCAGGCGATCTCGTGGTGGTAAGCGACCACATCAATCTGCTCCCCGAAAACCCCCTGCGCGGCGCCAACGACGAACGGCTCGGCCCGCGGTTCCCTGACATGCTGCATACATATGATGAGGGCTTGCGCCAAAAGGCATTGGAAATTGCCAAAACCAACGGCATTCGAGCATTCGAGGGGGTTTATTCAGCTATGTCTGGCCCTAATCTCGAAACGCCTGCCGAATATTCCATGCTACGCAGCCTTGGAAGTGATTGCACAGGCATGTCGTCTATCCCGGAAGTGTTGGTGGCAAGGCACAGCGGATTGACGGTATTGATGATTTCGCTCGTCAGCAACGTCTCGTACCCGCGCTCGGCCATTCGTGTCACCACGTTGGAGGATGTTATTTCTACCGCTCAATCTGCAGAACCAAAGATGCGGTTGCTCATTCGCGAATTGCTTGCCTACCTTTGAGCCCCTAAAATTCCTTAGTCTCTTAGTGGTATAAAATAATCATGATCAAAATACTCGCCAACGACGGCATCCACCCCGACGGCCTCTTGCTCCTAGAAGAGGCTTCCTATCAAGTAAGCGAAGACAAACTCTCGCAAGACGATCTCCCAGCCGGCATAGCTGACTACGATGTGCTCATCGTGCGCAGTGCCACTAAGGTGACCAAGGCCGTGATTGACGGCGCTAAAAAACTGAAAATCATCGGACGCGGTGGAGTGGGGCTTGACAATATTGACGTTGATTATGCCCAAAGCAAGGGTATTCAGGTGTTCAATACCCCGCAAGCTTCTTCGCGCGCAGTGGCAGAACTCGCAACCGCCCATATTTTCACCCTCGCCCGTATGCTCCAACGCAGCAACCGCGAATTGGCGATTGGTGGTGATTTCAAGCAACTTAAAAAAGATGCTGAGGCAGGCTTTCAAATCAAAGGGAAGACGCTCGGTATCATAGGGTTTGGGCGCATTGGGCAAGAACTCGCCAAAATCGCGCTCGGTCTTGGAATGCATGTGCGGGCACACGACCCTTTTGTAACCGAAGCCGAAATCGGTATCCAAATAGGCGAGCATCCGGACCTAAAATTAGGCCTGACCATCTATACCGAGTCCCTTGACAAGGTTTTGCGCGATTCTGACATCATTAGTATCCACATTCCAGGCATTGACAAACCACTCCTCGGAGCCGAGGAACTTGAAAAATTAAAGACTGGGGTCATTCTCATCAATACGGCACGTGGAGGCGTGATTGACGAAAAAGCGCTGCTTGCTGCCTTGGATTCAGGAAAGATTGGCGGCGCAGGACTCGACGTTTTTGAAAATGAACCCACGCCGCTCGAAGCGCTTCTTCGTCACCCCAAAGTTTCTTGCAGCCCTCATATTGGCGCCAGTACGATGGAAGCGCAGGCTTATATCGGCATGGAATTGGCCGACAAGATTATTTCGTTTTTTGGGGATGATAAGTGACGCAACTCACAGACAATCCGTTGCTTTTGTATACTAAAGAACATCTTCAGCCATGTACATATACAAAAACATCATCACGATAGAGGCAGGCAAGCGCAGTGGAAAACCTTGTATTAGAGGTATGCGAATTACGGTAGAAGACGTATTGCGTTGGCTGGCGTGTGGCATGAGTACCGAAGAAATTATGGAAGACTTTCCAGAATTGACCCGTGAAGACATCCTCACTGCACTCGAATTTGCAGCAAACCGACAAGAACGTATACTTGCAGCAGCAGGAAATTGCTGATTGATCAAAACATTTCTTATCGCTTAAAGGCGAGGATTGCATCGGTATTTCCCGATGTACTCGAACGCAGCATACCACCCAAAATCATCTGGCTACGTTTAGGCAATTGCTCCGTATCCTTCCAAGTCAAAGCAATGCTCGACAATGCGGCAATTATCGAAGCATTTCTGAGTACTGAGAACCATGATGTTTTGGAAATCTTCCGTTGAAGTACTTTTAGTTTTTTTAAGCACCCAGCAGCGCAAAAATCAGTGGCTTCGACGGGCTTGCATCCAAATCCAAGGAAGTAGTTTGAAGATTTAGAAGGTAAATCCCATCCCGCACTGAATTCGGCACAAAAATCATTTCCGTAATGGTCGCAGGGGTGCGCGTGGCCTGTGGATATTGCCAAAAAGCGCGGTGCGCAAGCAACTGGCCACCATCCTCTTCGCGATCCACGGAAGGCAAATCGAGCAGCAGGTGTTGCACCCCACATTTGACCAAAAATTCCACCGCCTCGTGGTGTAGATAGGGTGGGTTTGAGCCAGAATAGTTTTGGCGAAGTTTTAATTCGTCATTTGGCAAAGTCCTGACAATCAATGCTTCGGCTTCATTTTCCGAAAATAGTTCCTCCAATTGGTCTTTAAAAATAACGCGATCTCCTTCCGCTGTTCGGCGAGGGTACAGACTGACGACTTTTGCCAAAAAATGGGATTCCAACAGGCATTCGCGCAGTACAAAACGCTCGCGAGCAATGTGGCCTACGCACTCGGTGTGGGTACCGTTTCCATGCGGGTTCAGGCGAATATTGAAAAAATTGACCACCCCACCCTCTTTTGTACTTCCCACAAAATCTCCTGCCCGAACGGGCGAAAATTCTGACATGGGCGCCCAAAAACAGTTGGGGTTTTCTGCTCCATCGCGCAAGGGGATGGAGAGGTCAATGGGGGTTGAGAGATCGGCTGAGAAGTTTTTACTATCTATAGTAAAGGCAACAAACATTATTTCAGCGTTTGAGTTTATTGCAAGCAAAGTTTCCATATTCAGAAACTTTGATTGCCTTTGAAGTCAATAATTTCTAACAAAGCCAATATTGATGTGCAAAAATTTACCACACTTTTTCTTGAATAGGTCAATGACTTCTTTGGAGGAATTGAGCAAAAGGCCGTTGCTAAAATACTTTCCAACATTGACAAAGCGCAACAAGCCAACGACCCCAAACTTTTCAAGAAATTGACCAAAGATATTTGGGAACTCCGCACGAAGTACGGAAATCTCCAGTATCGCTTGTTTGCTTTTTGGGATAAGTGAGACAATCAAAACACCTTGGTAATCTGTGCGCACGGCATGGTCAAAAAAACGGATAAGGTTCCAGTAAAAGAAATCGAAAAAGCCGAAGGAATCAGACAAGAATACCTCGAAAATCAATAATCTCATACAATTATGACAAACAAAAAAATAAAAACGTACACGCTCGAAGAAATGAAAAACAAGCATATCGGAGCACGTGGAACAGAACCCAGAGAGCAATACGAGTATGCACTAAGAATGGAAATCATCAGCGAATTGATCCGAAAAACTCGTCTGGAAAAGAAGATGACTCAAGAGGAACTTGGTTATTTGGAGGGGTCAAAAAAGCCCAAATTTCAAAGTTGGAAAACAATGCAAACAGCGCAACAATAGACACTATTGTGCGTGTTTTCAAGGCAATGAACGCTGAGATAAAAATCAGTATCCAACTGGAAAACAAAAATTTGCAATTGGCATAATCCGCGCAAAAGTCGATCCTCACTATTTTTAAACGTGCAAAGCCCGGTTCCCCGTAGCCGCCAAACAAGCCTCTTTGAACGCCTCGGTATAGGTTGGGTGCGCGTGGCTCATGCGGGCCGCATCTTCGGCACTGGCACGGAATTCCATGAGCGCTACTGCCTCCGCAATCATGTCTGCAGCACGGGCGCCCACAATGTGTACGCCCAGGATTTCGTCGGTTTCTTTGTCGGCAAGTACTTTCACCATGCCGTCCAGGTCCATGCTCGCACGGGCGCGACCCAAAGCACGGAAGGGAAATTTGCCAGACTTGTAGGGCGTTCCTGCCTCCTTGAGTTGTTCTTCAGTATAGCCCACACTTGCTACTTCTGGCCAGGTGTACACTACAGCGGGAATCAAGTTATAGTGTATGTGCGGTTTTTGCCCTAAGATGGTTTCGGCCACAAAAACGCCCTCTTCTTCGGCTTTGTGTGCCAGCATTGCCCCGCGCACCACGTCGCCAATGGCATAGATACCGGGCACAGCGGTTTCCAGGTGATCGTTCACGGGGATACGGCCTTTTTCGTCGAGCGTGATGCCCGCGTTTTCCAGCCCAAGATTGTCGGTAAAGGGCTTTCGGCCAATGGATACCAGACAGTAGTCGGTCTCCCAGGAGAGGGTTTTTGATTCGTCGTCACGGCTTTGGGCTGTCACCTTTACTTTTGATTTTGAAGGTTTTACCTCCGTTACGCCATACCGAAGGTGAAATTCCATTCCCAAACTTTTTAGCGATTTCATCAGTTCCCGGCTGCAATCCGAGTCCATACCCGCGATGATTCGATCCAGGAATTCCACCACATGAACTTTAGTGCCGAGTCGGGCATATACGCTGCCCAATTCCAGCCCAATGACCCCGCCGCCGACAACGACCATAGTGCCCGGCACTTTCTCGATGTGCAGCGCTTCGGTACTCGTGATGACGCGATGTTTGTCGTAGTTGAAATTCGCCGGAACAATCGGCTTCGAGCCGGTAGCAATGATGACGCGCTGGGTTTCGATTTCTCTGATTTCACCGCTTTTGCCCGTGATTTTTAAACGATTTTTAGTCAAAAAAGACCCGTGGCCATACAGCACATCAATCTTGTTTTTCTTCATCAGGAATTCCACGCCTTTGTTGTTTTCCTGCACCACCTCGTTCTTGCGGCGAATCATTTGCGGCAAATTCACCTTTAAATCTTTCAAATCAATGCCGTGTGTGCTGAAATTATGTGCTGCATTGTAGAAATGCTCAGAAGAATCGAGCAGGGCTTTGGAAGGTATGCAGCCCACGTTGAGGCAAGTGCCGCCCAACACAGGGTAGCGCTCTATAATGGCAACTTTTAGCCCCAATTGGGCGCAACGAATAGCGGCCACATAACCTCCTGGCCCGGATCCGATTACTGTAACGTCGTATTGCATATTATTGAAATAATCGTGATGGATTAAACACCTGTGCAACTGTTATTTATACAGGCTTGCGGATGCTGATGAGCGCAATTTTTGATCAACAATTCAGCATTCCAATAGTTATTTACGAATTGCTCTTAATATTTCTGACCAACCTACGCGACGAATGGGATCGTTTTCGGTCTTGTAAATACCCAATAGGACCAGAATTTTTTTATGCACCTCAACCGATCCGGAGAAATACAGTTTAGCTAAAAGATCAAAACCCCCAATTTTTCTTACCAAGTGCTTAGCAAGCGTTAAATTATCACCGTATTTGTGTCCTGAAACAGGTGGAAGCCCCTCATCTCGAAGGATCATATCAGTAAAATACTGAGTTACCCCCTCATTTAATTCAGAGCCGTAAAGATTTTTAAACAAAGGCTTAGAAAGCCGATGGACTGCCTCATGCAAGGCATTGCCGAATGTGCCATCGGATGGCATATTTACTTTGTCATTGGTTCGATCATAAAAACCGCCAACCTCCTTTATTCGCTCTCTTCGGTCACCCAAAGGCATGCTCTTAAAGCCGCTTTCTGCGCTGGTCAAATATTGGTTTACCGCCCTATGCCAATCATCGCTATCGAATTTGCTGCCAGAACTGCCTGCATCGCCAGGAGTTCTTAAATAGTCATTATACAAACTATGTTTATGGACCAAAAAATTACCATCTGATATGGGTTTGCCCTTCAACTCGATATATTGTTTCAAACTACCACACAATGTCGCTCTACCCATCACCTCATCGAGTACCACAGCGGTTTGGGTGTCTACTCGGCTGGAAGGAGTTATTTTCGTTTGACTCAATTTGGTTCTCTTACATACTTGAATCTTCTTTGAGATGTCTAATAGAGATTGAGAAGATAAAAAATAATCCAGATCCCTAGAAAGTTTCGACCTGCCTGGAGTTTCTCCTTTGAAAGAGGGTGCTCGCGGGGCAAAAAATTGCGTAGTAGGTGTAGGTGAAGGGACTGTTGGCTTTGTTGTTTGCTCGAATATTGCCATAATGGTTGGAAAATGGTCTGTAAGCACTTGCAAAAGTACACCAAACATAGGATTACTAAGCCATCTAAGTCTTTATGGACTGTCAGGCATCCATAAACCAAGTGCTCATTTTTTTGTTTTGGTGTCAGAACATTTAAGTTTGCGTCATGAAATTAGAAATGGAACTCAAAAGCATCAAGCCAATGCCGGCCCGACAGAGGGTGCTGCTCAACATACTTTTCACTGCCAGTTGGCTCGATTGCACCATTACCCGTCAGTTGCGGCCCTTTGGCCTCACCAGCCCGCAGTACAATATCCTGCGCATTCTCAATGGAAGCGCACCTAAAGGGCTTTCAGTGCTCGACATCAAAAGCCGTATGCTCGACCGTAGCAGCAACGTAAGCAGATTGGTAGAAAAGCTGCGCCTCAGCGGCCATTTAGAGCGTGTCCCCCACGGGAAAGACCGCCGCATGGTCATTGTAACCATCTCTGAACTGGGCAAAAAACTGCTCTCTGATATTGAAAAGGCGAGATTTATGGAAAGTAGTGGTTCGGCAGGCGGCAAACTCTCTGAGGCCGAAGCCTTGGAGTTGGCGCACCTGTTGGACAAATTTAGGGAGTAAACTTCTCGCTCTGGCATTAGTTTTGCCGCTACCCAACGACCAACCATACCTTCGCTTCATGCGCACCCATCTTTTAGCGCCTCACTCTAGTGCAGTATCTGCTCCCGTAATGCTCACCCTCGAACTTTTTACGCCCAACGACGATGCGCGCCCTGTGTTTCTCACGGGCAATTTCAACGGATGGGCCACTCGTAATGAGCAGTACAAGATGCTGAAAGTCAAAGAAGGCCATTATCAATACACTTTTCAGGAAGTGCCGCCCACAATCGAAAAATTTGAGTATAAATATGTGAAAGGAGGCTGGGAGGCGGAAGAACTTGCTGCTGACGGATTCCCCAGAGCCAATCGTAGCATGGAAGCCCCACGAGGCAAAGTGAATGACGTGGTCCCGCGCTGGAAACAACATTCCAAAGGTTACGATCCGCAGTTTTATCCTAATATTCAGATAGTATCCAAGCGGTTCAACTTGCCGCAGCTTCGCCGTCGAAGACGTATTTCTGTATTGCTGCCCTGGGATTATGCAGGTTCTAACAAACGCTACCCGGTGCTCTATCTTCAGGACGGCCAAAACTTGTTTGAAGACACTGCCCCATTTGGCACTTGGGCTGTGGACCGCCAATTGGCAGCACTCTCCCAACACGGGGCCGGCGGTTTCATAGTAGTAGCCATTGACCATGGAGGCCGCGATCGTGTGCGCGAATTTTCCCCTTACGATTCGCAGCGATGGGGCGAGGGACTGGGGCAAGAATATGCCACGTTTCTTGCAGAAACCCTCAAGCCACACATTGACACAAACTTTCGCACCCTGCCCGACCGGGCGCACACAGGCATCGGAGGCAGCAGCATGGGCGGCCTCATCAGTATCTACGCTGGCATATCGTACCCACAGGTTTTTTCCAAATTCATGATTTTTTCGCCCTCGCTCTGGGCCGCACCCAAGGTATATTTTGAACCGGTGCGTTTCTCCCCGTATTCGAATACAAAAATCTACCTCTATGCAGGAGGCAAAGAGGGCGCGGGTGTAATCACCAACGTGCGCCGCTTCAAAGAATCCATGGAAACACGCGGTTATGATCCCGCACAATTGCAAATCAGAATAGAAACCGACCCTCAAGGCAGGCACACCGAAGACCGCTGGGGGAAGGAGTTTCCGAAGGCGGTAGTGTGGCTTTATGGGGAGGGAAATTAAACCGCAAAACAGGAGAACCGGAGAACAGGAAAATTTAAAACTGCAAGGCCGAAGCCCACACTAGCAATGATACGCTTGAGTAGGTTTGTGTTTGATTTTAAATTTTCCTGTTCTCCGGTTCTCCTGTTTTGCGGTTTAATTTCTTTACCTCCCCACCATCTCCTCCGGCCGCACCCACTCGTCAAACTGTTCCGAAGTCATGTGCTTGAAATCAAGCCCTTGCAATTCGTATTCGAGGGCCGATTCTTTCAATGTTATGCCTTTTTTGTGCGCATTTTGCGCGATGGCAGCAGCGTTGTAGTAGCCAATCTTTGTATTCAACGCCGTTACGAGCATCAGGGAGTTGTTCAGGTGCTTGGCAATGTTGTCGCGCAGCGGCTCGATTCCGATGGCGCATTTGTCGTTGAAACTCACACATGCTTCGCCGATGAGCCGGGCAGAGTGCAGGAAGTTGTAGATCATCATCGGCTTGAACACGTTGAGTTCGAAGTGGCCGTTGGAGCCACCGATGTTGATGGCTACGTCGTTGCCCATCACCTGAGCGGCTACCATCGTGAGTGCTTCGCACTGGGTAGGGTTGACTTTTCCGGGCATGATGCTGGAGCCAGGCTCGTTGTCGGGAATGTGGATTTCGCCAATGCCCGAGCGTGGGCCGGAGGAAAGCATTCGCACGTCGTTGGCGATTTTCATCAGGCTGACGGCCACGGTTTTGAGTGCGCCATGGGCTTCCACAATACCGTCGTGGGCAGCAAGCGATTCAAATTTGTTGGGCGCAGTGATGAAAGGCAAACCCGTCAGGCTTGCAATGTGGCGCGCCACGTTTTCAGAATAACCATTAGGCGTATTGATGCCCGTGCCGACAGCTGTGCCACCGAGCGCAAGTTCGGAGAGGTGGGCAAGCGAATTTCGCACCGTGCGAAGGCCGTGATTGAGTTGGGCCACATAGCCGCTAAATTCCTGTCCAAGCGTAAGCGGGGTAGCATCCATAAAGTGCGTGCGCCCAATTTTAACCACATCCATGAATGCTTCTGACTTGGCTTGGAGGGTATCGCGAAGTTTTTCGATGCCCGGAATAGTGACTTCTATGAGCATTTTGTAGGCCGCGATGTGCATGGCCGTCGGAAAAGTGTCGTTTGAAGACTGGCTTTTGTTTACGTCGTCGTTTGGATGGACAAACTTTTGTTCGTCTGTGAGTTGGCCGCCATTCAGCACATGAGCACGGTAGGCAATGACTTCGTTTGCATTCATATTGCTCTGTGTACCAGAGCCTGTTTGCCAAACAACGAGCGGAAATTGGTCGTCGAGTTTGCCCGCCAAAATCTCGTCGCAGACTTGCCCGATGAGCGCGCATTTTTCCTTGGGCAACTCGCCTGCTTCAAAGTTGGTAAGTGCGGCGGCTTTTTTCAAAAATGCAAACGCGCGGATGATCTCGATGGGCATTCTGTTGGTGTCGCGAGCGATTTTAAAGTTCTCGATCGAGCGCTGGGTTTGTGCTCCCCAATAAACCTGGGCCGGCACTTGCACTTTGCCCATGGTGTCTTTTTCTATGCGATAGTCCATGTGAATGTTGATTTGGTGAGACGTGGATTTTTTTACCCGCCGAAGCCTTTCTGGCTGCCATGTCTTGGCAGGCGGGGGCGGAGGAGGGGGGATTCCGCCTTCGCGCTATACGCGCTATGGCGGATAAAGCCACAAAGGTAAAATGGCTTCTTGTCCTTGCTTAGAAACAGCCAATATTTAGTTCTGATACAATTTCGCACAACGGTTTTAACACACAAAGGCTTTTCCTTCCTATTTTGCGCCCCAATTCAGCCCGCCCATGATCCGTATTTTTATTGCCGACGATCACGTCATGTTTGCAGAAGGTGTAGAAAGCCTGTTGGTGGGCGAGCCTGATTTCGCGCTCGTTGGAAAAGCAACCACTGCTGCCGAAACCCTTCGCCAAGTGATTTCCGACCCTCCTGATGTGCTTTTGCTCGACATCAACCTGCCCGATCAATCTGGCCTCGAAGTCTGCAAACAACTCCGCACCGATCTTCCAGACTTGAAAATTCTGGTGCTTTCGATGCTCAGTGAAGAAAGTTACATCTCTGCCATGCTCGGACTCGGGGCGCAAGGTTATGTATTGAAAAATACGGGCAAAGCAGAGCTCTGCCATGCCATCCGTACCCTTTCAGCCGGCAAAACATATTTCAGCAAGGAAGTGACCGATGTGGTGATGAGGGGCCTTATGCACCACAGAGCAGGTGGGGCAGTAGCCAAAGAACCTCCCAAAATCAGCCGCCGCGAGCGCGAAGTACTGCACCTTATCATGGACGAACGCACCACCCCGGAAATTGCTTCACAATTATTTCTCTCCGAAAAAACAGTAGAAAGCCATCGCGCCGCTTTACTTGCAAAACTCGGCGCGCGCAACACGGCCGGACTCGTCAAAGCCGCTTTGCAATGGAAAATTCTGGATGAATAGGGGATATTGGGGATTTGGTTATTTGAGGATTTGGTTATTTGATCGCCAGAGCTTGGGCACACAAATAACCAAAATAACCAAATCCACAAATAACCAAATCCACAAATAACATGAGGGACCTTAAATATCTCTTTGCTTACCTCGTGCCTGCAAGTGCCCTGTTGGGATTGGCTTGGCAAGGCTTGTGGTCGTGGCTGACTGTGGGCCTGGCGTTTGGCATACTTCCGCTTGTTGAACTTTTTACGCCCAAATCAACCAAGAATGTACCCAAAGAGGAAGAAGAGGATCGGGTGCGTCAAATATTCTTCGATTGCTTGTTATATGCCAACGCACCCCTGTTGTTTGGTATCGTTGGCTGGTATTTGTGGGCGGTAGCGGCCCAAAGCCTGACGGGATATGAGCTGATCGGGCTGACGCTCGGAGTGGGCATTGTGGCAAGCACCAGCGGTATCAACGTAGCACACGAGCTGGGCCATCGCTCTAAAAATTTCGAACAGGTGTTGGCACAAATCATGCTCCTTCCTTCGCTTTACCAACATTTTTTTGTAGAACACAACCGTGGTCACCATAAAAATGTAGCCACCGACGACGACCCGGCTTCGGCCAAATTGGGCGAAAACGTGTTCAGGTTTTGGCGGCGCTCCGTATTGGGCGGGTGGCGCAACGCCTGGGCTTTGGAGCGTGAACGATTGGCGAAATCAGACCAACCAACAACCTTTTGGGACAATGTTATGTTACGCTTCTCCATTTCCCAAACAATTTGGCTTGGGGCAATTTTTTTCTTTTTGGGTTGGCAAGCATTTTTTGGAGCAATAGGCATTGCAACCATCAGCTTCTTGCTCTTGGAGACCGTAAACTACATCGAGCATTACGGCTTGCGTCGCAAAATTTTAGCAACTGGACGCCCTGAACCTGTGTCGCCGCGCCATTCGTGGAACAGCGACCACGAATTGGGGCGCATTTTCCTCTACGAACTCACACGCCACAGCGATCATCACTTTAAGTCTACTCGAAAATACCAAATCCTGCGCCATATAGACGAAAGTCCGCAATTGCCATTTGGTTACCCCGCGAGCATCGTGCTCGCGCTTCTGCCTCCTCTTTGGTTTCATTTAATGGACAACAGAGTGGTCCAGTGCCCCTAATTTTTGTAAAAAGCCGTCATTTGGCAAAATTCGATTCCACAATACACGACCGTCCGAATTCTTTTCCTGAAATTTGGCGGCTCTAACACAATCATGTTTAACTGTTAACCTAACTCATTTTTTCTCTCATGGCAAAAACGATGACTTTCAAAAGCCTTGCTGCGGTGCTAATGCTCGCATTCGGCTTCCAGGTTTCTTACGCTCAGGTTTTCTGGACGGAAACCTTTTCTGACCAGACAACCGCTGTTACCAATTGGATCAGTGCCGGCACCAACGCAGGTACCAATCAATTGGCCTGGGAATGGACGGACGACCTAGACGCGGGTGCCTATAATGGCCCTACCACCAGCCTCCTAACTGGCGACACTGGCTATTTTTGGTTTGATTCTGATGGAAATGGCGCTGGTGCTCACGATGTTACGCTAACGGGTGAAGGAAACCCTGCCAACTGTACTGGCAAATCTGACGTACATCTGAGGTTCCACACCTTTTTTCGCACCTTTTCTGGTGCAGACATTGGTCGTATTGGTATCAGCACCAACGGCACTACCTTTACATACCACAACGTACCGGAGTTCGACAATTTGGTTGCTGAAGTTGGCTCAAATTTCCAATTCTACGAAGGCGTGATTGATATTGCCATTCCAGAAGCGGATAACCAACCACAAGTATGGATTCAGTTCCGTTGGGCAGGCGATTTCGAGTACTACTGGAAGGTAGATGACCTCGAACTGCTAGAGCCTGTTGCATCTATAAGCGATGTTACGTTCCAGGTGAACGCTACGCTGCTTACGGTAGACCCAAGTGGCATGTTCATTGCTGGCACGTTTACTGGCTTGATGCCAGTAGCCATGACCAATCAAGGTGGCGGTATCTGGTCCTATACTGCCCCATTGGCTGAAGGCAATTACCTATATCGTTTCCTCAACGGCCCGACAGGGTTCGAAAACGGCCTGACGCTCGCGGCATGTGGCATTGCCAACCCCACGCTGGGCGGCTTTGACCGCAGCCTTACCGTAGGCACTGAGGATATTATCCTCCCTGCGGTCTGTTTCAATTCATGCGATCCCTGCGTGTTGCCTTGCCCGCTCAATCCAAACAAGATTGTCTGCGACAACATGGAATCCTATGTTATAGCCCAAAAACTCGCGCAGCAAAACATTGCCCAACAAGGTGGTGCAGCCAACGCTTGGTGGACCACATGGAGTGGTACAGCGGGTACCACCGAAGACGGTATTGTATCCACGGAACAGGCTAACTCTGGTACAAAATCATTTAAAATTCTGACCACTGCCACTGCTGGTGGCCCACAGGACGTGGTACTTAAACTCGGCAACAAAACTACTGGCCGTTACGAGTTGAAGTGGATGTATTACGTCCCTGTTGGCAAACAAGCCTACTACAACATCCAAAACGTGGTGCCCATCGGCGCTGGCGCATGGAACCTCGACGCTTTCTTTGGCGTCAACGGTACCGGCAACATTCAAATCGGTGCAGGTGCCAGCCTCGCAACGTTCACATACCCAAATGGTGAGTGGTTTGAAGTACGTCATATTATAGACCTCGACAACAACCTGCTGACCCTGTGGGTGGATGGCCAGTATGTCCACAAAATGTCGTACCCGAACAATCTGGGTGGTATTGACTTCTACGGAATCAACAACAACCACACGAACTATATTGACGATGTTGAATACATCCAACTCCCCGCGTTGGTATACAACGTAGACGTGTGCGACGCTGCTATTGACCTCACCCTCTTCTTCGGCCAACCTATTACGCAAACCACTGGCATTTACGACAATACTACCGCGACAACATCTCCCTCTGACCCTGCGGTAGATTGCTGGGGCGAAACCGCAGGTGCCGACATCCTGAACACTACCATGTGGTATACTTTCGTCGGCGACGGCGATAAGTACCATATTGAGACAGTGCCTTGCAACGCTACCAATTACATTACAGGACCCGGCGATACGCAGATGCTTATCTATGCCGGTGACGACTGCACCGACTTGACAGAAATAGCTTGCAACGACGACCTCTACACCAGTGGTGTGCCAGACTGGCGCGCAGGTCTTGACCTTCAAACGGATGCCGGCCAAAACTACTACATGCTTATTGACGGGTTTGATGGGACCGTGTTTCCTGGCGGTACGCTGTCTGTAGGTGAATTCTGCATCGAAATCACCAAGATCGCCAGCGTCCTTTGTGCTGACGGCGCAGTGGGTACTTACACAACGTCAAGCGATCTTCTGTGCTGGACTGGCGTTCTGGCCGATCTTATCACTGTGGACCCAAGTGGATTCGTGTTGCCAAACGAAGGGATTGTATCTGGTATAGCTTGGGCAATCTCTGCAGGTCCGTTAGATCCGACCCTGTACCCAGCAGATGATCCCAACTATTTGGGCTCTTTCCAGGTACTTCCGGCTGTTTATGCACCTGGTGTTCCTAACGACAACAGCTCATTCATGATGGCTGGCAATATCTACTTCTTTACGCCTGTCGTAATCGGCAATGGCGACAATGCTGGCCTGCCAAACTTCCTGCACAACATTGATATCAGCAACGGTTGCTTCTATGTGGGCGAATCGGTTGGAATAGCCTTCCTGCCTGTCACGACTCCCATAACGGCTACTATTGTGGCTGGCGCAGGTTCCGCGAACCTCACTCCTGGAGGTGGTATCGGCGCACTGATCGGCGACGATTCCTACTATAGCTATATCTGGAGCAATGGCGCGACTACGCAAGACCTCACTAACGTTGCAGTAGGTACTTACACGGTCACGGTTACCGACGAATGTTCGACGTCCGCTACGAAATCTGTTACCATCACAGTTAGCGACACGAAGGACCCTGCTTCTATCCAATCGTTTGTCATCAGCCCGAACCCGACTGCTGGCATCTTGACGCTCAACCTCGCGCTGGCTACTGCCGCCGATGTGCGCATAGAAGTGCTCAACACCCTCGGTCAGACGCTGCAAAGCCTCAATGTTGGAAAACTGAGCAATCTCAGCCAAAACGTTGACCTCGGCAACATGGCACAAGGCTCGTATTTCCTCCGCCTTACGGTAGATGGCGAAACTGCTATCCGCCGCGTGGTTGTACAACGCTAAAAACCTGAACGGTTTTCCGTTCTGATTTTTTTGGATAAACTTGCACATGAGTCATCTCGGTTTCCGGGGTGGCTCATGTTGTTTTAGGAAAGTGTGGCACACCTGTGAGGTGTGCCACACTTTTTTTCAAAACTTTTTGTGTGAAAAAAATGTTGTGGCGCAGTATTTTTGCCCTCTTGTTATGGATTTTAAAATCACTTCAGAATACCAGCCCACGGGCGATCAGCCGCAAGCCATCGAACAATTGGTGAACGGCATCAAACAAGGCGACCAAGCCCAAGTGCTGCTTGGTGTGACAGGGTCTGGCAAAACTTTCACGATGGCCAATGTCATCGCCCAACTCAACCGACCCACGCTTGTGCTCACCCACAACAAGACCCTCACAGCCCAGTTGTATGGTGAGTTCCAGAGTTTTTTCCCCGACAATGCGGTGGAATATTTCGTGTCGTACTATGACTACTACCAGCCGGAAGCCTACCTTTCGGTATCCGATACCTACATAGAAAAAGATTTGCAAATCAATGAGTTGGTGGACAAACTCCGGCTTCGAGCCACCAGCACCCTGCTTTCTGGCAGGCGCGATATCATCATCGTGGCATCCGTTTCGTGCATCTACGGCATGGGCAACCCCGACGATTTCAAGACAGGCATCATCCGCCTCCTGAAGGGAATGAAAATGCCCAAGACCCAATTCCTCTACGCCCTCACCGACAGCCTTTATTCACGGACGGAGACCGATTTTTCGCGTGGCACATTTCGGGTACGCGGCGATACGGTGGACATCAACCTGCCTTATGCCGACACCGGTTACCGCGTTATTTTTTTTGGCGACGAGATCGAAAGCATCGAAAGTTTGGAACTCGTGTCCGGGCGGCGCATCGAAGCCGTTGATACGGCTGCCATTTTCCCTGCCAACTTGTACGTTGCTCCAAAAGATCGTTTGACCGAAATCATCCACAGTATCCAGGACGAAATGAACGCGCAGGAACGCTATTTCATCAGCGAAGGCCGCTCGGCGGAGGCAAGGCGTATTAAAGAACGTACTTCTTTTGATCTCGAAATGATCCGCGAATTGGGCTACTGTTCCGGCATCGAAAACTACTCCCGCTTTTTTGACCGACGCAAACCTGGCACCCGCCCATTCTGCCTTTTGGATTATTTTCAAGATGATTTTTTGATGATTATTGACGAGAGCCATGTCACCATCCCTCAGGTGCGGGGGATGTGGGGTGGCGACCGCGCCCGCAAGCAGTCGCTGGTCAATTGGGGCTTCCGATTGCCCTCGGCTATGGACAACCGACCGCTCAATTTTGACGAATTTGAGGGTATGATCAATCAGGTGATTTTCGTCAGCGCTACCCCCGCCGATTACGAATTGGAGAAAACAGAAGGTGTTGTGGTAGAGCAACTTGTGCGCCCTACCGGGCTGCTCGACCCACCAATTCAGGTACGCCCTTCGCTCAACCAGATTGACGATTTGATAGAGGAAATCCAGCAACGTGTAGCGATGAACGAACGTGCATTGGTGACAACCCTGACCAAGCGCATGGCCGAAGAACTGGCTAATTATTTTGACAATATCGGCATCAAATGTCGTTACATACACTCCGAAGTAGAGACTTTGGAACGAGTGGAAATCCTGCGCAATCTCCGTCTCGGAGAATTTGATGTGCTCATCGGCGTGAACCTGCTCCGCGAAGGCCTCGACCTTCCCGAAGTTTCCCTCGTCGCCATTCTGGATGCCGACAAAGAAGGTTTTTTGCGCAATGCCCGCTCGCTCACCCAAACTGCTGGCCGCGCTGCCCGAAATTCCAATGGCCTCGTAATCTTTTACGCCGACAAGATCACGGATTCCATGCGCAACACCATGGACGAGACCACCCGTCGCCGCAGCATCCAAATGACTTTCAACGAGCAGCATGGCATTACCCCCACTACCGTGACGAGAACCAAAGAGCAGATACTTGCCACACGGAGTATTCTGGACGTGCGCGATGTGACGCCTACCAAATTTTATGTTGAAAATGAAGAATTTAGTCTCGCGGCAGAACCCATCGTAGCCTACGCCACGCGCAGCCAGTTGGAGAAGATGGTTGCCGACTCCGAGAAGAAGATGAAGGCCGCTGCCAAGGATCTCGACTTCATCAGTGCGGCACAATACCGCGACGAAATGAACGCGCTAAAGAAGCAGTTGGGAGAAAGATTTGGATGGCATGAGGGTTGAGAGGGTTATTGGGGGATTTGGTTATTTGGTTATTCGAGTGCCCAAGCCATAACACTCGAATAACCAAATCCCCAAATCCTCAATTCCCCAAACTATTTTTCGGTTTCACCCGCGGCACCACCTCGGCATTGAGATACACGATATGCCTTCCATTGGGACGCGTGTTGTCGTAGACCACCACTCCAGGCGTCGTCCGGCCAATCTTGCCACGGGTATCAAACTCGATTCGAACAGAAGCCGTTTCTCCTGGCATCAAGGGATAAGTAGGGCGTCGCAGCACCGTGCAATCACAGGTGGCCTTCACGTCTTTGATAATGTAAGGTTTGGCTCCTGTGTTGGTGACGAGAAAAGAATCGGTAATTATTTCGCCTTCCCATACCTGGCCTAGATGGATGGTATCCTGTGCCCAACGTACCGTAGTACGGTAGTCAGGCACTTCCCCTTCCTTTCTTTTTAAAAGTTCAAGCCGGATGTACTGAAGTGCCCGTTCTTGTTTGTCTTTGTCCAATTGCAAATACGATTGTGCTACCTCTCGGTCGAGACTCGATCCGAGGTGCCGCATGTACTCGAGCAGATCCAGTTTTTGTTCCACCGAAAGTGTATCCAGATAAGGCCGCATTTCACCGATGGCTACTGTTTGGGCGGACAACTGTTTGAAAATGAAGGAAAAGAAAAAGAAGAGAAAAAATCGTAGTGCGATTTTCATGGGCGAAGTAATTTTTTTTGCAAAAGTAGGGGGGATAAAATAAAAAAGCAGCCTGTTGGGATTGCCTTTGTAGTAAGACACAAAAAAAGGAGTCATGCCAATGCACAACTCCTTAATAACCAACTTGTGCGGGAGGGGGGACTCGAACCCCCACACCCTTACGGGCGTACGCACCTGAAACGTATGCGTCTACCAATTCCGCCGATATAACTTATTGATAATCAAATAGTTGCGCAGAAGACAAATTGCCCTTTAAAAATTTGCAAGCCATTTGCAAACAAACTACCGATTTTTGAATGAACGAGGACATGATTTTCACCTTGTCTTCTGCAAAGTTATACTGAATTCTCCAAAAGAGCGAAACTGTGGAAAATTACTGATGAGACCGCCCAATATGCCCCGACTGCCAAACCCCAACAGAAATATGATATTTTTTAAATGACTATCCGCATATTGTACCACAATCTCGTAAGTCTTTGATTTTCAATTTTTTAAAAATTTTCTGATTGCTTTAAGCGAGTTGACAAAGAGGATGACAGACCTATAATTTCATGCCTTCATATTTTTTCATCGTTCTCCTGAATTCGTCGGCATCTATCATTGGATGTCCACCATTTTTATTGCATTGAAACAAACTACTAAAAAACATCCGAATCTTGTTAAACATAAATTTTCCTTTGGTTTTTATTGAACTTATTTTTCTATAAATATCCTTCCCAAACCAATTTTCAACTTCGGCCTTCCACAATTACAATTTCTTCGGCTGTCAGTTCGTAAAGTTCGTAAACGATTTCATCAATTCTCTGTGTTGAGTGCGCAATCCTTCCTTGTATGTGCTATCGTGACATTCATTTTATTTTTATTTTTTTTGTTCATATTGCACTGAACGTTACCACTGCCGACGTGCCGACGCTTAGGAGGCATGATAGGTAGTGGATAGTTATCGCCTTTATATTATTGGCTTTCAATGATTTGTATTTCTTCTTTGCTCAATCCGTACAACTCGAACACTATTTCATTTATCCTTTGCTCAGCGAAGGCTATCATGCCTTGCATTTGCTCTTTTTTCTTTGGGTCTGGTTCAGTTTTAAAGTCAGCGTTCATTTTTAAGAGCAACTCTACGTTTTTAACGATTTCGTTTCGTTCGGTGCTTTGCTTTTTGTCGGCTACATCAATATTCTTTATTGGAATGAGACCCAGGCTAAAAATGGTAACTTGCGGAAATGAACTCTTAAAATCGCTGAAATTTATTTTCCAAAAGTATTCAATAAGTTTTGAGTTGATTACTCCAAGAATATACTTTTCATCTTCAATGCTTGCTGTGCGAATTGAAAAAATATTTCCCGTTATTGCAATCGGGTTCTCTATAATTGATGCAGTAGGGTTTGTTCCAATTTGCCTTATCAATATCTTGTGTTTTGAAAAGTGCATTTCCGCATCCCAACTTCCACCCGATGTTTTTGGTCTCTCAAACAGGACATACTTAGAGGGTTCATTTACATAGTACCTAAAAACATCGCCGCCAGCCAGTATTGGTACATATTTTTCATTGATTTTGATGTTTGAAAAGAAACTATCTTTATCACCCGTAATTAGTCCGCGATTGATATGCGCAATTTGTTTAAGCGTAGATGATTTATGCCTTGCTTTATTGATAATAGTGGCATTATTTTCATTCATTAGGATGTTCCAAACCTTGCCATCAACCTCTCTAAACCTTTTTTGCTTTACGGTATTGTACTTTATCTCTGTATGCAAATTATGCTTTTCCAATTCAAACGTAATATTTATGTATAAATCATCTGTTTTAACACTGTCAGAGTTTTTCTCAAAAATATAAACAGCAGTATGCACATCAGCATCGGCAAAAACTTTTTCATGCGACACGGCTATTGTGTGAATTTTACAGTTATTAAGCAGCCACAATCGGAGATTTTCAACATATACATTATTTAACAATGACGATGGTGCAATGTAGCCCAACAACCCATTCGGCTTCAAAATAATTACCGCTTTCTGAAAGAACAAATGAAATAAATCAATCTTAAATTCACTAAATGTATAACGGCTTTTGAAAAAATTGAGAACTGCTAAATCAACTTCTTTTGGTTGCATTAAACGATACGGCGGATTCCCAATGACTGCATCAAAACCACCTTGTTTAAATACTTGGGGGAAACCATTTCTCCAATTGAACGGATTGATTTTTCTGTCCTCGCCAAAATCTAACTGCCCTTCATAAAAGTCAAAGTCTATCAGCGAATTGCCGCTTTTTATATTGTTTTCAAGTGTAGGCAATACCCGCTCAAACGTCATTGTTGTTTGCATAGATGCTACCGTTTCGCCTTCCATGCACTTCATCAGCAAACTTAATTTAGTTACTTCAACGGCTTGGGTATCAATATCAACCCCGAAAATATTGTTGAGTAGGATTTGCTTTTTGACGTGTGTGGTCAACCTTCCATCGGGCGTTAATGGGCTGTCTTTCAGGTTACGGCTCTTTTTATAGTGCTTGATATACCAATCTGTGTGATAGGTCAAAAGGAACTGGTACGCACCTAATAAGAACGATCCGCTGCCACAGGACGGGTCACAAATCTTGATTTTTGCTATTTCATCTGGCGTTTTGCCATCAACAAGCTTCCCAACTGTTTGCTTTACGATGTATTCAACGATGTATTGGGGTGTGTAAAAAACACCACCTGCCTTCCTGACTTCTGGTTTTTCTTCGACTATCGCTTGATGGTCGGGTGTCAAACGAATCGCCTTCCCCAAAAACCTTTCGTAAGCCGTACCTAAAATTTCAACCCCGATAACCGAAAATTCATAAGGCGATTTTGGAAAGTATAATTCATCAACAATATTTTTAATAATTTCATTATCAATGATTACAGATTTTGAAAGTGTGTCCTTAGTAAAATCAAAAAGACCTGAGTTGTACTTTCTATCTGCATCCTCAAAGACTTGATACATATTTTGGAAATAGCCCCCTTCATCTTTGGAATTGACCAGACAGCCTTTTAGTTTGCCGTAAGGTTCGACTCCTCTGTCTTCACAGTTTCGGATGAATACAATGCGATTTATATTCATTTGGACAAGGTAGTTTAATTCGTCCTCGTTCAAATGTTTGTTTCTCAACGCAATGGAAGTAGCCAAATAATTCCGCCATTCATCTAATGACTGCAAAAATGCTGAATCAACGCTTTGAGTGCCTTTTTTGACTGATTTTGTAAATTGGTCAAGGCTGCCTTTGATTACTTGTTCTTTTGAAAATGTATCCCAAAGCCAGTCAAATTTTTCAAGATATTGGTCGTAGGTGATATACTTTAACCTTCCTACAATTGCGGCATCCGTTGCAGACGGCTGCATTGTGCAATCGTATAAAGCAAATTCTTCAAAATCCGTTAGAATTGAAATTTGCAAATCTGGGTCGTTCCAACCATAACGTCGAAGTTGATATGACGGAATAATGTCAGTTTCAATTTTGATAGAAGGCTTTTTGGCTTCTAAGAAGAACTTTCGTTTACCCCCAACACGAAAACTGTAATCAGGGGCTTTGCTTTTGCCTTCAATTTTTAACCTGTCTTCATGCACAACATCCCTGTCAGAATCTATGGCTCTGCGTTTGGTGTTGTCAATGTCCCAACCCAACGCATCAAATAAAGGGTTGATAAATTGATTTCTTGTTTCAGGTTCGTTTTGGTTCTTTTTGAATACATCAATTTGACTGGCAAAGTGTTCTACCAATGCTGCAATCTTATCGTACGCTGCCTGTTTTTCCTTGCTTCTTTCCATTATTTTAAGCGGTTTTAAGTGAGTAATTTTATTAGCGTAAACATCATATAAAAATTCGTCGTTAAAATAACATATTTCGTCGAGATTGCAAGTTTAAATCCATGAAAATGAGTTACTTATGTGTCATAATTAACCAAAAAAGCAATTATGAACATCTTACAATTCATTCAAACTTTCCCGAACGAAGAAAAGTGCCTTGAACACTTCGCTGCCATGCGTTTGGAACGTGGGATTAAATGTGAAAAGTGCAGTTGTGCAACGAAACATTATCTGGTTGTGTGACCAAAAGCGTTTTAAGTGCAGCAAATGTAAATCTAAAAGTTCTTACAAATCCGGCACTTTAATGGAAAACAGCAAATTGACCATCCAGCAATGGTTTATGATGCTTCACCTTATGACTTCCACCAAGAAAACCTTCTCTGCCCTTGAAATGCAGCCCAAGAAGGACAATTAAGAGTTTAGAGAAGTCAAATTTCTAGAATGTTCGGCAAGCACTTGATATGTTTTCTGATAGTTTTCAAGCATCCTGCAAACAAATAAGTCCCGAGTCCCTGAAATTATATTGTGCAACGGAGAAAAATTTGTGATTGACCTGTAAGTTCAAATTTTTCACCTGTGCCTAAATTAGTCATCTCTAAGATTTCAATTTTAGAGTGGAAGTTTTCGGTTTCTGGATTTCTAATGTCATAAATTATTCAGTTTTATATGTCTTTATAATCATCATAATATTTTTCCTTTAACTATAAATCTTCAAAATATCCATTCATAACCCTACAAAGTTGCTCAACCTTTTCATCATTGACAACATTTTCATCCATGTAAAGTCGTTTATTTATTTCAATCATAATGCCTCTAATATTACTATTGATTTTAAAATAAGGTTTTGGGATGATGCAGCCTGAATAAGGATTATTTACTTCAACTGAATACCCAAGGTTCGTAAAATAATTTAATGTATAGTTTAAAAGATACTCAGGAGTATGAAATGGGTCAGTCCCAATACAAATATCAGGAGACGTTGGATTTTCATTGAAAGGAACTAACGGATTGTCGTTGAACGAATGACAATCAATGATATGACTAACGCCATGTTTTTCTATTCTTTCCTTTGCCGCATCGTAGAATAATTTATGGTGCTTCAAGTAGAAGTCCCTGTAAATCAAATCCTTAACCTCTATATCCAACTTTCTTAACTCCGAACCATCATAACCATTCGTGTAAAAAAATCCTCTGCCAACATTGAACATAGGCTCAGATTCATCCTCAAACCTTTCAACATCACAAAACAATCTGCTATATGGAGTAACTATCCTTTCAATGCCGTCCACGTCAAAGATTTTATCGGTTGCCCAGTCCGTCAAAAGGTTGATGTTTTCTTCCACTTTATCCAAAATAAATCCTTCAAGGTTTGGGATATGAGTTGAAGCGTGTGGAATATGCAGGATGAACGAATCTAAAATGTTGCCCTTGAACAAGGACATTCCAGCCTCCGTTTCATATTTTATTTTCATTATTTGCAGTTTTTATGTTTTCGATAAATAACGTCTGATTCGCCATATTTGTTCCTAAAACCCCCGTCTTGGTCGTATTGTGCATCAAATTTATCCCTGACAGCGATAATTTTATCTAATAACGATTTTAATTTCACGTTTTGACTATCCTTTGCTGTAAATATCCGTTTTCTTGTACTTTTGCTTTCCACTTAAAACTTTCAGGTATGTCCAAAATCTCTTTTAACCGCATTATTCCGCTCCTGACTAAACAGGAACATTCGGATGGGGCATTGAGGTCTATTGCGTGAAATAATTGTCTTACAGGCGAAATTAGACAACATTGACGAATAGGACTTTTACTTCCAAAAAGGTGTAACTGGCAAATAAGAATACACAGAAAATGAAATATGCCCAAATGTTTGAAACGGTTAACAGAAAAAACCGATTTGTGGCTTACATAGACGCTTTTTTACCTAATTGGAGGTCTTTGAAGACCGAGTTAAATCGGTTGCCTGTTAGCCATGTAGATTGGGGGGATTGAGACCAATCAGCGGATGTGGGTATGTTGGAGCGGGTTTTAGGTTGTGCAGGGGTTTGAACCGTGTGTATAAAACCTGTTCAAAGGGGTGCAGAAGTGAATGATTTTGAAAAATGTGACCAGATTGCTATCACCAAAAAAATAAATTTTCGGCAATGAAATTTTTTAATTCCTTTCTGCTATTAACCCTCTCATTCAATCTCATATTTTGGTTGTCTTGCCAAAGGCCCAAACAGATGCCTGAGCCTAAAACAACAGATGTAATAGGACAATACTATCAACCTATGACGGGTCAAATTCTTTTTTCAATAAAAATAGATACAGGTGGATATTATGCATTGATGACAAATAATGGTAGACCAAGTCAACGTGATTCTTTTAGATTGAATGAATTCTCAAAGGCAGAGGCCACATGGAACGGATTCTGTGGAGAAAGCTATGACCTTTGGATGGCGAAACATGTAATTGGTGGCGATGATTGGCGACCAAATTTTAACATGGGGCTTTCCAATCGGTACAACAACTTCTATTTTCTTTCCTTAAAAAAGGGATATTATTCAAAAGAACACATGTATACCACAGGCTTTTGCTTGGTATCAGGCAGTGAGTGTTTTGTATCAAATATTTCGCGGGTTAACATTGAAAAATTGAAATATTAACTACCTTTAACGTCTGATCCTTTGACCTTAAACTTAACAGTTAATTACCATGACACTAAGAAATAAATTAACCCTTTTCACAATTTTGGTAAACTTCATGCTTTCCACAGCAAGTTCTGCGCAGGTTTATAATGTTAGAAATATGAAAATACAAGGAAAGGTAAAGCGAGTTACCGAGAAATACTTCCTCCCAGAGAAAAATCTAAATGAGATTGAGATGAAGGAACTCCTTTCAAAGAAGATATTTACATTCTATGAGAATGGTAGCCTACGAGCAGAGATTGATTTCAAAGGCGGAATTACTCAGTATAATTACTCCATGGATGGCCAGTTAATTTCAGCCTATTATGATTTTAATGATGAGGGTATTTATCAAATTATTGACTCTTTCGCTTATAATTCATCAAGAATTTTATCTAAAAGAAGTATTTACAAATTAGACAATAATAATGAATATGGTCCAAAGGGGACATGGCATCCGTTCAGTATTTACAGCTACAATTATTCGGAATATGGAGATTTGACTTCCATAGATCATATCTATAATACAGGTAACTATTATGAACCGTGTGTCACCTGTAACGATTTGACTAGCCTTACTATATCTAAATATCGTGAGGATTATTATGAAAAAATGGAAGAGGCAAATAATTTGTGGGAATCGATCCCTTCCGAGGACAATATATCAAAAAGAATTGATTTGCCTGATAGAACCCGAGAGACTAGATACCGTTATTCTGAATCAAAGAATCAAATTAAGCTGGAATATATTTATGATACAAATAAGAATTGGACAAAGTGTACCATTTTTGCAGGATCGAAACCATTTCGAATAATTGTCAGAGAAATTACTTATTATTAAATAAAATCATTTGTACTTATTGCATCCAACCTCCTTAATGGGAGGGGATTGGTGACATAAGGAGTTAAATTAAACTATCAAAAAAAACGGTGAATGGGGAATTCCTAATGAATGCCCCATTTGCACCATTAAACTGAAACACTTTTGGATTAACGCTTTCCCTTAGGCTTAACCACTTTGTACGGATTCAAAATGTTGCCCGAAAATGCAGCCTGCAAATCACTTCGCTTGTACCGTACCGTACCTCCAAGACGGCGTGGTAGAATTCTGCCATCACGCCTGTAATTGTCTAGGGTCGCTAGGCTGATTTTAAACTCTTTGGAGGCTTCCTTTCTTGTGAGCAACTCATCATGATTCAAGGTATTCGCTGTGTTGGATGGATGTTCGGACATCACCTTCCGCACCGCATTTTCAATCAATTCGGTCAAATCTGTCTCGCTTAATAGTGTAAACACCACTGGGATTTGGGGATATTTAGAATTGCTTTTGCCGCTCATTTTTTATGATTTAGACCTTGAAACGGTATGTTAAGGTTGTTTTCTGAAATGATTTTCCAGCATTGGGTGGGCTATGGTTTTGGATTTCTGGGTTCAAACCATTGGTTTGGGCTTCATTGTTCATGTGATTGTGTTTATGAGGGGCATTATTTTGCCCTTGGGGAAAAAATTTATCTGCGTAATGAAAGGGTGATACCCACGATGCAGCACCTTCATATTGTCCTCAGTAACGCTTAATATACCTACCGTATGCCCCTATCACACCCGTGGACACCGCCTTTGGGGGGGAGATATAATCGATTGATAATAAACATTGAAATGTCGGAGTCATGAACGGGATCTTTCAAGAGAAGTCTGGTTCTACGCATCAAACTAACTTCAACTGACTTATGCTGCCATGCTCCCGCTAGGCATATAAGTTAACGACAGGGCTTTTGGCTGGACACTTTGAGTGGCGTTAATCTGATTCCTCAATTCCTGCATGGTGATCCATTCAAATCCCGCCAATGGAAAGTTGGAGAACAAATAAACTGTACTGTTTTCTCTAATTGTCCTTGTCCGACCACAGGCTTGGGTCAATTGGCTTTCTATTTTATAAAACTGGATTTTCCTTAATCCTTCATGTTTGAACGTATAGAAGTCAAACCACCTGTTTCGATGCTCGCATTTGACCATTTCAAGTTCTAAGTCCTCGCTTGAAAATGGAATACCCAATGCAGCAGTTAACAAGGCATATACTCCGATTTGCAAATGTGGAGTACCTACAACTACAATATCTTGCCCTTTAAGCGTATCAAACCCTTCGGATGACTCCAAAAAGAAATCCGCAGGGTGCTTGAATCTGCTCTTGTGTTTTTTAAATGTGATAACTTTCTTTTCCCCAGCAAACGTTCGCACTTCTTCAAGCATCGGCTTGTTCTCCGTTTTGTTCATCCAAGCCCTACTAAACGCATTATCGTAGATCTGAACCAAATTCCCGACCTGCTCCACTTTTGAAAACTCCTGCCATTCCATATTGTCAAAAACACTTTCGTAAATTTCACGGTCTGCCGTTGCTGACAAAACGATGATTTTTTTATCCTCCGGCAAATCGTTTTTCTTCAAATAGTGAATTGTTTTCTCTCCTTCTGGGTCGCATTGGTCGTCCTTTGCATCTACAAAGAAGTAACTGCTGCTAAATAATCCTATAAGTGAGCCTTCCAAAGACATGCTTTTTTTGGCAGCAATTTTCACAAACCGTTCAAGAGAGTCTGCTGAAAACATCCTTTTTATAACGTCTCCATCTGTTACTTTTTTCCAATATTGATTGTTTAATCCATCCAATAATTTACGCAACTGTTTAAAGTCTTTACTGGCACCAGTATAATTTTCGCCTGCCAATTTGGACATCAGCATCCTGAGGTCTTTGCTTGAAGTTGCTTTAATTTCAAATAGCGAAGGGATGATGTCTTCATCAATAATGTAAGTGGAATGGTTGGGAAATTCTGTGTGGAACAGTTTCTTATGGGTAGTTAGCACAGGGAATGTGGTATCCTGACATGCTTCAATTTCCCTAAAATACTGCCCTAATTCCTCTTTTAGGCACAGAAGTTCATCCTCCCCAACGCCAAATTTTGAAACATTTTCTCCCGATGCAACCTGCCATAACAAAGATGCCGCCTCTTCAAATGCCCCGATTTTTGAAAGGGTCTCATATTGATGTTTAATTAGATCCGGTAGCCTTGGTAATTCTGGTATAACATAATGTTCCACCCCTTGCTTTTTCAATCGAGCCGAGATCTCATCTTTTAGTTTATGGGTAGGTACCGCGATTACGCATTCTGCTAAATTATTGCACCGGATGATTTCTTCTGTTTTGCCCAATCCCGTTGCACATTTGAAAACATACTTACCATTTCCGAAGTCAGCCTTAGCCTCTTTAAAATAGTAGTTCAAGGCACTGGTAGCATTTGGTTCCGGCATTAAATAATTTTCATCCTCATTCACTATTTCAATTTTTCCGCTTAATTTATTGGAAATATTGGTTAGAAAGTCATACTTAAATGCCGCTTTGTCATCTGGGGCATAGTTTGAAATTTTGGCTTCAAATATTTGATAATCCAAGACTCTTACCCTTCTTTCAAGGTAATACGCAACATCTGCCATTTTTTGATTATCGATGAGTGGATTGTTTATTACCGACTCTTTCCATTTCTTGGCCCCACCTTCTATTTTGCTCATTGCTAAGTACAAGTAAAACAATTCCTTGTAGTAAATCTTCCTAGTGTAATTTAAAAACGAATCAAGTAAATCAAATTCGCTACATGCCCATTCCCAGTTAAAATTTCGGATGGGGTGTTTTGTCCCATCCCCCCCCAACCCCTTTATTATATTAAAGGAGTGTGGGGAATGGCGGACATTCTGTCCCCCCATTTTCAATACATAGTCTGGACTGACGGCCAATGATTTAAGTTTTTCATTCCTTCTTTTACCCGATTTCATGTTGCCAGTTTTTTCAAGTGCAACAACCGAATGAAGAACTTCTAAATCAAGTACATAGTCATAATTTGAATAACCGATGTTGTAACCAGCATACCACATCTGAGCCCCAGACATTGGATCTGCCTCTGGAAATAAGGTGTAAAAGTCATTTTGCAAAAGACGGTCTAAATCTGCTAAACTCCAAACTGTTTGGGGCAACACAAAAATGAGTCGGTACCTTTTTGCCGTTTTTAGCACTTCTGGATCAAACTCTCCTTTGGGTATCGCATCACTAAATGATGTGTAAGCCATGTTACAATCCAGACCATTTTCTTTAAGCCGCTTCAAGGCATCCCCCAAAGTCAAAATCTGCTCAGAATCCTTATTGTCAACATCCAGCACTACTAAGTCCGAGGAAACAAAGTTTTTTGATTCCCTTTGGCCAGAAAAAACTCCGTGTGAAAAAGATTGACCATTCAGGATTGCCGTTGCGAAGTCCTCCAAGGTAATTTCAACAGTGTTTTTACTGCTGATGAGGGAGTTTTCCCTAGCCCTTTCAGCAGCATCCTTTGGCTTCTCAGTTCTTTGAACAGGAGATAAAGTAAGTCTAACTTTTTTATACATAAAAAATTTTAATATGATTGACAACTTGGAAACATTAACTAAACCTGTCAATTTTAATTGATATGTTACTATTTAATAATCTATTCTGTTCCCAAAATAGCAAATAGATTATTGATTGCTCGTAGTGAGCAATATGACTGATACCTTGTAAAAGGGGTCAGGGTTAAAGCCTTAAAGTGGGGATACTAAAAAATCGTATTTACCTTCTAAATCAGTATTCCTAAATAATATGCAGTACCCAATTTATAAAAACGTTATTGACAAATATACAACTTTTTTCCGACATTTCCAAATTTTCGGACTAATATTTTTCCAAAACAACAACTTTCATCATTAACTTTTGAATAAAGTTATCCATGAGCCATAAAATAAAAATGCCCATGACGAGATCACAGGCAATTAAAACAACCCTTGGGTAATGAAATCAGGAATAGCAAGCACTATTCCATGACCCCTATACGGCGCAAATAAACCTCCTCTGCTAATGCAACAGCCTGAACAATCTCATCCGTAACATCCAGCCCCATCTTTTTACACATCCGTGTAGTTTGGTCAATGTCTTCCCCGTCTGCAAGAAACTTCATTTCCAAAACAGTGTAAACTTCATTGCTTGTCAATCGCAATTTTAAGTCTGGTGCTAAGTTCTCATGGGTTACACGAGCCGCCTCGTCTTGATCGTAGATGATATTTGCCATTTAAGTAAAGTGATGTTTGATTCAAAAAATCTTATTACAGGGTTCCAGCCTCAAAAGTATGCCAAAGTTTATGTTGATTTGAGGGTCATTTGATTTGAGTTACACCAATTGCCTTGCCACCTCCACCCGCAAAATAGAACCCACCTTCTTTCTTCAAAATGGGAGCATAAGTGAATGTGTGGATTCCATGTTGAGGTTCGATGTAGATGGTTTTGAGGTGCTGAATTTTGATGCAGCACCTCGACTTCCATTCCTCTTGATATTCTCGCACCATTTCAATTGCTTCTGATTCTGTTGTACCGTCTGGAAGACTAACAGGGATGTAAACAGTAGGCATGATCCGAACGATAAAGTTTTTGGGATACACGGGAAGGGACAGCGCATATTCAAACTCTTCCATATCAAGTTCTTGTACACAAGTCAATACTTCTGATTGAACTTCGATTTCTTCAAAATACTTCACCGGAATTTTGCCTTCCAGTTTTTGCCATGCTTCAATCCTTTTCAGAAACTTGGGAAAGGAATTTTCAGCATATCCAATGCTTTGAGCCAGTTCCTTCAACCGTTCTTTTCGAGATTTGCGAATGTCGGTCGAGCAAAAGGTCTCAAATCTTTGTTGGAGGTAAGATATTGTATGCCGGAAGGGGATGTAACCTTCAACAGAAGTGTACTTATTTTGAGTTAGAAAGGACTCGATGAGGTTCATGAATTCCCTGATTTAAATTCTCTACAAGTATAAGGGTTTTAGGCAAGATGCAAAGAATGTTTAGCCCATGCAAGCAAAATATGATATGCTTATCGGATTTTCACATATATGAAGTGCTGCTAATCAGTTTGGCATATTTTGGACTTAATTGATGTTCCTTTCATTTCAATCTAGTATTTTTGTTCTCATAATCAGCACGATATGGAAGCAATCGCCAATTCAAAATCCATCCCCAAAGGCTCCGCTGCATCCGGCAGGTCCTTTTTGATTGCCGCTATCCTTGGCGGTTTAGCCCTCGGATTGCCAATTTATTATATTCAAAACTCTCAGGAAATTCAGGACAGCCGCCTGAACATGGAAAAAAGTAGCGGGAAAAATGGCAAACACGCCAACCCCAAAGCCCGCGAGAGTGCCGAAAAGGAGTTCCAGAAGGTTAAGGAAGAATTGCAGCAATGGGACAGAAAGCCCAACAAAACGCCGGAAGACAAAGATTTCATCAAGAAACTCCGAAAAGCACTTGAAAAACTCCGCCAAAAGAAGGATTTTAGCGGTGAAAACCATTCACAGAAACCCAAAGGCTTCTAATATGCCCATCTACACATTCATAACAGAATTTCAAGGCGGCACCTATATCAACCAACAGGAAGCCGATGACTTACGAGCAGCCTGTTTCCTATGGAAAGCAGAGATTGCTGGTGGCGGGTATGTATCACACCTCAATAACAAGGCATTTTCCAAAGCGTTTGATGCTGATATTGATGAGTTGCCCCCCATACCCTTGGACGAACTGAGAAATGTTTGGCTTTTTCACCTGATGCTGGGAGATGATTTGATGGATTTACACATCGTTCAGACAGACACTTCCCCAGCGTATGCCGAAACGCTGGAACTTGCCCAAGTATAGCCGATAGTCCAATGCTACACGATGAAGAGAAGGAGAACCAGATTGGCTCTCCTCTTTTTTTATTCCGTGACCCGTTCATTCGCTGCATCAATAACCTCATTGTTATAATAGTCAAGGTAAATGCCCGTGACTTGACTGCCATACTCATGCCCCAATGCTTCGGCGATGAGGTCTTTGGAATAACCCAGTGATTTTGCGATGGTCGCCCATGAGTGCCGAGACACATAAGTAGAGAGGTTTTCACGGATACCCGCCATAGCAGCCATTTTTTTCAGGTCAATATTGCAATACTTGGAGCCTTGGCGGGTATGGTACATCTCTTTCACCAAATCACCCAAGACAACTTTTGGCAGGATCGGCAGTATATATGGTGTGCTGTTTTCCGTAGACCGATACTGCTCCAATATCTGCAAGGCTTTTTCAGTGAGTTTGATGTTGTAAATCTTCCCCGTCTTTTTACGTTTGTACACCACCCTGCCGTCCTGAATATCCGTCCATTTTAAATAGGAAAGGTCTACGAACGAAATCCCAATCAAGTTGAAGGAAAGAAGGAAGTAATGCTGACTGTGCCATACACGAGTCCCAACTGGCAATTCAAGCATCTCCAATTTTTGGATGATCTCTTTGCCAACCGCTCGTTTCTGGGTGCTTTCATGGCTGATTCTAAAATCATCAAAAGGATAATCCTGCCGCGCTACCACTTTGGCTTTAATCGCCTTGTTGTAAATCGTGCGGACGGTACGAAGGTAGAAGGCAATCGTATTTTGTTTCACCCCCTTGCAGAGGAAGCCCGTTTGAAAGTCTTCCAGAAAATCAAAGTTGATGTCGGAAAATTTTAGTCGGGTATGACCAAAGTAGGTTTCCAGTCTTTTCAGGGTATTCTCGTAGGCCCGTGCATTGCCCACCTTGCCCCCCATTTTCAAACGGTCTACCCATGTGTACCCGTACTCAAAAAACGTAGGCAAAGCCTCTTTCTTTCCTTTGAGGGCTTGTGTCAGTTTCGGAAGGTCAATCTGTTGTTCCGTCAATTCCAGCCCGATGAGGCGACCTTCTAACGCTGTATACTTTTTCTTGATGCTGTGATTGAGCAGTTTGTGGTTTGGATGCGTCTTTCGGATTTCTCTGCCCGTTTCATCCCAATCTTCTGCCCGTAGGAAAACACCCGTTGTGAGATAAGTGCTTTTCCGATTTTGGATGATTCTTAGGATTAAAGGGTAGGTACCGTCTTTTTTTTGCCGACGCTTGTCCAGCACGATGTTGATAGTTGCCATAAAATCAATGCGTTATGGCAGTTTGTCCACAAATGAATTTGCAAGCAATTTGCAAGCATTTGCTTCAAATCTCGCTTCCAGCCAACAAAAAAGGGATTATGCTAACGCATAACCCCTTGATAATCAATTTAAATTCTGTGCGGGAGGGGGGACTCGAACCCCCACACCCTTACGGGCGTACGCACCTGAAACGTATGCGTCTACCAATTCCGCCACTCCCGCAAATAGGTTTTTCAAAAAGAAGCGCAAAGGTAAATCCGTTTGGCTTTTTCGCAACCCCTTTCTCATGGAGTCACAAAAAAATATAGAAAAAAGGAGACCTCATTTTGGCCTCTCGTGCTTACAAACTGTGCTGAAGACAAGCATTTTAGCAGGGGCGATTTCAAGGAGCGGCGGCATTTTTCAAAGGAGCGGCGGATTTTTAGAGGTGTGCGGCGGATTTTTGAAGTTTTTTTTTGATTTGACAAAATTTCGTGCATTTGCACTCCTTGTGGCATCTATTCCGCTTTATTTGAATCTAAAATGTGGTTTCATTGCCTTTTTATTAATAATATTTTCATTGTTTTACAAATACAATAACGAGAATTAGCCTGTTTTCGGAAGTTCAGGACAGCCTACGCAACAGGGAATGCAAAAAAGCGTTCATATTTGCAGTACGATTTGTGGCAAAAAACCTCCGATCCTTTTCAAAAGCATACCACTTTTGAAAACAACAACACAAAGAGCAGCAGTTGCTTTAGACGAGAAAACTAGAAGCGTTGCCCTTTGAAAGGAAAATCAAAACAGACCCGAAAAATCATTTGTGATGAAAATAGTGTGCCTTAAAAGCGAGCGCACACTTCAAAGATAAAGGCTCGAAAGAGCAAAGACAACCGAAGGCGGGGGCCCTCCGGTCCTTTCAAATGAGAAAGGGCGGAGGGCTGTTTTTTTTACAGCCTTTTCATCGCCATTTCTAACACTTTCATGATTACAATACCCCGGCTGCCAAGAGCAGCGCAATGCCGATAATCATGGCAGCGGTAAATTTATGAACCGTTTGCAGGGTCGTTTTTTTCAAAAAAAGTTTGCCCAGAAAGGCGCCAGCAAAGGCGCTCAACGTGGCGATCAGCAACAACGGCCATTGATTGATAATATCCGCAGCAGAAAACCGGGTAAAATAAATCGGCAGGCGGGTAAAATCCACCATGCAGGCAATGACCACACCTGTGGCAACGAACGCCTCTTTGCTGAGGCCGCAATTGACCAAAAATGCCGTGCGCAATGCGCCTTGGTGACCACTCAAACCACCAAAAAAACCGCTCAGCAGGCCACCCAAAGTGAGGTGTCGGCCAGCGAAATTTACATTTTTTAAGACTGGCAAGATTTCCATGAGCGCAAAGCCAATCATAAGCACGGCAATCGCCAGCTTCAATGGGGTGACTTCCAAGGTTTTCCCGCAGCATTCCCAAGTGAAAAGTATAGGCAATTGGCTGAGCGCAGCCAACACAAGGGCACCGATGAACCCACCTGCCACAGATGGGATGCCAAAACGCAACACCAATTCACGAGAAGCATTCTTGCCCAGAAGGGTAAGTTTGAAAAGGTTGTTGAGGAGATGGACAATGCCCGTGAGTGCTACAGCGATGTTCAGTGGAAAGAAAATACCGAATATAGGCGTGAGGATAGTGCCTAAGCCAAAGCCAGAGAAAAGGGTGAGCAAGGATGCTGCAAAAGCAGCCAACGCGATAATGACTTCCATTTACAAAGGCAGATCAAACGGCTATTTATTTTCTGCTTCGAGCAGGTCATTGTCCTGCGGGTCGGGGTAGAAGACTTCTACTTTTTCAGTGGTTAGTTTACTCAATGGGACAATGATGGCACGCTCAGGAGTTTGTAAGATCATGGACGTGCTATCAATCAGCACCACTTTGCCGCGCTCGCCAATAATGCGAACATCATCGCCCACGCGCACTTTGTTTTTGTTGTAATAACTCGCTAAATAATTGGAAACCAACTCTTTGGAAGCAAGTCCATAGCCAAAGGCGAAGGCCAATGCACCCGCGCCGATGATCACTACAAGACTGGAGGAAATGAACTCCGTATTGATTTTGGCTTGGGCAAGCGCACTGACGGCAATCGTCACAAACAGAAAATAGAAGACGATGGAGCCGATCATTTTGGCGGAGGCGATGCCCAGCGATTGGCATAATGTGACGACTGCGCCTTGCACCATGTCTGCCAAAAACAGGCCCAGCATGAACACGACCGATGCCGTGAGCAAGGAGGGCAGGTAGTTCATCAGGTCGGTAAAAAGTTGGGTAATGGCCGCTACCCCCAATGTTTCGGTGGCTGCAATGATGAAAATGAGCATCATCATATAGTACACGATCTTGGCGATGATGGCCGAAAGTTTTTCTTTCAACACGCCCGTACGTTGCACCATATCAATGTCGTCGAGCATTTCGGCCAGACGGTCAACCCCAACTTTTGCAAGCACCTTACTCAAAATTTTTCCCACCGTGCGTGATACCAGCCAACCAAAAAAAAGAATGGAGAGCGCTCCAATAATCTTTGGGAAAAAGGACGAGAACTGCGCTATTAATTGAGCAACAGGGTCAGAAACAGGAAGAGAGTCCATTATTATGTTGAAGAAGATTGTTTGCGAAAGTCAGTTCAAATGGGGCTAGGCAAGGATGGGACGGGAGGTGTTCGCCAATCCATATTGGCACGCGCTTTTCGGAGGGTTTCTTTTTTCAGGCAAGGCAGTTCTTCACCACCCACAAGACGAATCACGACTTGCAAAGCGTTTGGCACAAACACTTCTATGACGTTGCTGAACAACGACATCGTGCCAACATGCTGCGAAATGCGATCCTCCAGCTCTGGGGGCAACATCGCTTCCCGCGCTGCTTGCAACTTTTTTAGGCTATTGTCCATAGCGGCAGTTTTTTTGCGCCGAAGGGAGGACGCATGTGATATGATCGGTTCTGTGATAATTGGTTATTTGATAATTGGTTAATCGGTTATGCCCCAATTGGTTCTGTGCCAAACATATCAGTGTAAATATATTGTGCTTTGATTTTGGCACGCATTATCTGCATTTTGATGGCACTCTCTGTCTTTTTCAGCACTTCACCAATTTCCTTGATGGACATATCGTCTGTGTACTTCATGTCTAAGATTGCCTTGTCGCCCACTGGTAGCTTGTCCATCACTTTTTCCAGGCGGTTGGTTTCCATTTCCAGAATCACACTGTCCGGGATTTCCACCTCTTTTTCTGTGCCGACGCGGCCCATGTCTTCGGTGAAAATCAAGATATTCTTCTTTTTCTTGCGAATAAGGTCAATACAATAATTGTAGGTGATAGAATAAACCCAGGTTGAAAAGGAAGATTGTTCGGTGAATTTCGAAAGGTTCAGCAGTATCTTGATAAACACGTCTTGCGTCGCGTCGCGTGCCATCCCATGGTCAGCCAGCATGGAAATGCATTTGGCAAACACCTTTCCTGCATAGCGGCGGTACAGCTGGCTGAAGTATCTCGCGTCCTGCTCTTGTAAATAAAGAGCAATGAGCTGCGAGTCAGAAAGCGCGGCGGATGTCGAAGTTTTTCTGGTAGCGACTGCTGTCACTTCGGGCGGTTTTAAACAGACGAGGTCTGCGATTCAGGGCACAAAGGCACGAAAAAAACCGCAAAAATTATCGGAAGAAACCTCGTTTTTTCAAAACCGTTAAAAAGACGTTAAGGAGTGTGCTGCGTCACAGTAAATTCATGCCTCTGGTTCAAAAAATCTGAACTTTAACTATTGCCGGAATTGCTAAAATCTGACAAGGTTTCGACAAAGCGTGCTCTATCTTTGCCCCAGAATGCAACGATTCCTTTCACTCCTGCTCGTTTGCAGCATACTTGGCCAAGCCTCCATTCGGACGGCTTGGACGCTGCATTACCAATGGAATCGTACTGCATACATCGCCAAGTGCGAAAACAAGGACAAACCCAGCCTACACTGCGATGGGAAATGTGCCTTTAAAAAACAAATGGCGGCCCGCGAAAAAAACAATTCCAAAGAACCACAGTTGCCCGAAAATTTTCGCGAAATCAAAGACATTCAGTTGTTTTTTGAATTTCTTCCTTGCCTAAATATCGTTGACACAGCGTTTTGGAGTGCGATAGCGCTACCGCCCTGCCGGGTTACTTTGCCCGATGCACCTGTGGCTGATATTTTCAGGCCTCCCGCTTGACCGTTTCCCGGAATATCCATCCGGGCCTTATTCGGAGCTCCGTTCCGAACCCTTGTTTTTCTAATTTTCAATTTCATGTATTATGCGAACACTGTTTCTCACAGTGGCGTTGCTGGCATTTGGGTCAGTTGCCTCCGCTTGCGATGTGTGTGGTTGTTCCATCGGTGGCAATTATTTCGGCATTTTGCCGCAATTTCATCGCCATTTTGTAGGGATACGTCATTCCGAACAATCGTTCCGTTCGGCACACAGCCTGAATGCAGCTCGATCGGGCAATTTTGACTCTGACGAGGATTTCCGTACAGTGGATGTTTTGGGGCGTTTTTACCCCATCCGCCGCTTACAAATGCTGGCAGGGCAAATTGCTGCACGAGAACATGCAACCCGGTTCGGGCAGCACCGATTTCATGATGACGGCTGCGTACACCATTCGTCGGGGCGCCTGGGGCTTTACAGCCGATGTGCTGGGCCGTTTGAACACCACCGATCACCATGATTACCATTTTGGCAATCGTGTGAGCGGTTTCGTCAAAGCATTTTACTGGAAAAACCTGTCTAAATTTTCAAATCAGACCGCTACAACATTGGCGGTCCAATATTCATCCTCAATTTTCAATTTCAATCTGCTATATCATGCAAATCAAATCTCTTCTTTTCGCAGCCCTGTGCCTCCTAACTGTAGCGGCCTGTAAAAATCATGACCACGACGACGATGCCGATACCGATGCCCCTGTATTGACCATTGGCATCCCGGCAGAGAATGCAACCGTTTCCGGCACAGTACATATTGAATTTACCGTAACCGACAAAAGCCTCCATGAAATGGAAGTCAAGGTCACCAAAGACTCGGATGGTTCTGAACTGTACAAGGTGAATCCAGTGGTTCACGACGAAACCGAGTATGAATTTCACGAGCATTTCAACCCAAACGTTGCCGCTGAAACAGCTGTAACATTGACGGTCGTTGTCTCGGATCACAATGACCACACCACGACCAAAACGGTGAAATTTACGGTGAAGCCATAAGTCTTATCTTTGCATTCTCAGAACCGTCACACTCAACAACAATCTACGATGGATTTTAAAGCATTTTTCCTCGCAGCCTTTGTCGTATTATTATTGGCTGATTGCCAACAAAGCACCCCTAAAACGGCTCCAACAACCACTACCAGCTCGGAAACGCTGCCCTGGGCGACGGATATTGACTTGGTCTGTGAGATGAAAGTGGACAAGACAACTGAAGACACCGTTCACTATGGCGGTAAGATTTATGGCTTTTGCAACCCTGGTTGCAAAGAGAAATTTCAGGAGAACCCCACCAAATACGGTGCTAAATAGCTTTAAAACCAAGATTTACGTTTTTTCAATCATTTCAAGCCATGAGAAAAATCTGTCTCTCCGCGCTCTGTTGCCTTTTGGCAAGCACCCAGTTCGCACAGGTTTATGACCCGCTCGAAGACATCATCGAAGCGGAAAAAGCCGCTTGGGTTCGCGCCCACCCTAAAGCGTCCGACCGCGATATCCAGAACAGTGCCAACAACCGGAGCGACATTCAATATTGCCGCATGCACTGGACGGTGGACCCTGCCGTAAAGTACATACGAGGCGAGGTGATGACCGTATTTGAGCCGGTAGAAATGGTGGGAAGTCTCGAATTCGATTTTTCGGAGGTCTTAACCATGGACAGCATTCGTTTTCATGGCCAAAACCTTGCTTTTTCTCAAAACGGCGACGTGATCATCGTGGAGTTTCCAGCGCAATTGCCCGCTTTTTTGACTGATTCACTCACATTTTTTTATCAGGGCATACCAGACTCAACGGGTTTTGGCTCCTTTCGGGTGGACACCCATGAAGGTGCCCCTGTCCTTTGGACGCTCTCCGAGCCTTACGGCGCCATGGAGTGGTGGCCATGTAAACAAGCACTCAATGACAAGATTGACTCCGTTGATATTTTCGTCACCAACCCTACTGGATTTCGGGCGGCAAGTATTGGGCTTTTGCAATCCGAAACGACGACAAATGGTTGGATCACAGCGCATTGGCGACATAGATACCCCGTTGCGGCATACCTGGTTGCTATTGGTGTGACGAACTACACGGTCTTCAGCGTACCAGCGCCTTTTGGCGGCGACACAACGCCAATTCTCAACTACGTATATCCTGAAAGCCTGGCCGATGCCCAAGTCGGCGTGGCCGAAAATGTGGCGGTTTTTCAAATGTTCAGTCAGCTTTTTGGCCAATATCCTTTTCATGCGGAAAAATATGGTCATGCTCAATTCAGCAGGTTAGGCGGCATGGAGCACCAAACCATGAGTTTTGTCTCTTCTTTTGGTTTTGACCTCCTTGCGCACGAATTGGCGCACCAATGGTTTGGCGACAAAATAACCTGCGCTTCCTGGGCAGACATTTGGCTCAATGAGGGCTTTGCCAGTTACCTAACCGGACTTTGCTACAATTTCTTAGCGCCCCAATATTGGGAGCTTTATAAAGCAGATCGCATTGATAAATCTACGCTTATACCCGATGGCTCGGTCTGGGTGGACGATACCACCAGCGTTGAACGGATATTCAGCAGCCGTCTTTCTTACGCCAAAGGGGCGATGTTGCTCCACATGCTGCGCTGGAAATTTGGCGACAGTATCTTTTTTGCCGGAATGCGCAACTATGTGAACGACCCTGCATTGGAATATGGCTATGTAAAAACGGATGATTTCAAAACACACATGGAAACAGTCTCCGGGGCAAATCTGGACGAGTTTTTTGCCGATTGGTTTTATGGAAAAGGATTCCCTTCTTACCAAACCGGCTGGTCTGTAAACCAAACAAACGAAGTGAAAATAACCCTTGAGCAAACGACTTCAGACCCTTCGGTTTCGTTTTTTGAAATGCCCGTAGCGGTAAAATTGAGCGATGGTGTGCAGGACACCGTGGTTGTTTTGAACCATACATTCAGTGGGCAGCAATTCACCGTTGCGCTTGATTTTTCGCCAACAAGTTTGGTTTTTGACCCGGATTTGTGGCTGGCCAGTCGCAACAACACGGTAGTTCGATCTATTGAAGATCCATTGCCTGAGCAGTACATAGACCTGGCACCCAATCCAGCTCGTACAAACTTTACCATCCGTCTGAATGCTGCCAACAGCGAAAAAGCAAAAATGACGTTTTGGTCAGCCGACGGCAAATTGGTGATACAGGATCAATTGGATATCCTGTCAGGATTCAATGCAATTCCAATAGCGGTAGGCCATTTGCCGGCAGGCCGCTATTTGTTGCGGTTGGAAACCAAATCGTGGAGGGCGGAGCGCGCTGTGGTTTTGAACTGAATTCCTTGAGTAAAACCATCTTGCGGTAGTATTTTCCTTGTTTATCCTAAATCTGGAGAGGAGTCGAGCATCCTTTTCGGATTTAAGGCTACAGCATCTGCGTGTCGTGAAATGTCGCAAACTGTCCTTTTTTGAAGTGCGCATAGTGTTACTTTTGTAGCACTTTTTCTAAAACCGACAACCATGAACACAAATTTTCTGCCCCCCCCCCCGAAGGCCACAGCGTTTTTTTAGCACTTCGCGCTCCGCCTATCCTGGTGTTTTTTCTGGCGACACATGACTCAATTCCGCAAGTAGTAAGCCCTGAGGCTTATTTTTTGCCCCTTTTTCTGCTTCATTTTATCCACAAAAAAACACCTGCGCCTTATCATGAAAGCCATTGACACCCTCCAACGTTTAGAACAAATGGACCAACTTATACGCCTAAAAGCCACGGGGAGCCCCAGAGAATTTGCCTCTCGGCTCGGTATTTCACAGTCCATGATGTACAACTACCTCGATTTGTTACGCACTCTCGGCGGCCCAATTCAGTACAACAAAATAGCCACCTCTTATGAATACGAGCATCCGGTGACCTTGCAATTAGGGTACACGAAAAAGTGAGAAAGTTTTTTGTTCGTTCCAGTTTTACTGGAGTGGTGGGTTGGAATTTTGCTCGCAGTTGCAACTGTGGGCATTACGCGAAACCACGTCAAAAGAAGTAGGGCGCGTATGCCGAAAAGCGAGAAGAGTAGGCATTCAAACTCACATCATTCGAACAACATGAAAAAAGTATTTTTGCTCTTGGTCTTTGCCTTTTTTGCGACGGTGGCTTTTGCCAGCAATGGTATCCCTGAAAGAGAAGGCGATAAGACTTCTCAAAACCAACCTGTTATGCCACAAGTCCATCAGGCAGATGGAAAAGGGCCATGCGTTTATTGTGTATCCTGTAACGGGACACTTGTTTGTGTTTATTGTACTTGCGGCAATTGTGATGCCGCTTTTGAAGCATTAAGCGTTGCTCTTTGCTCACTTGGATGTTGTGACGGATAGCAATAGATATAAAAGAAGTTGGCCAAGTTTGACCTTACAAAATTATTAGGTCAAACTTGGCCATTAAATCTCATAGTCTTGCAATATCTTTCATCAAATGCCACACCTATATGAAACTCACAATGTTATTTGCCATCCTTGCTTTCACACTCTCTGCCCAACCTGACAGTATCCCAATGGGCAAGGTAGTCTATGTCCAAGAAGCACGTACACCTGGCGACATACAAAACAACGGTTTTGCCACACTTCTTTTCAATCCATCGCTGTCTCTCTACATTCAAAACGGTGCCCCAACACGAGACTCATCCTTCAGCAGCCCTGAGTATACCTCATCTAGTGTTGCTGGCGACAAAGAAGGGTTCCCAATTTACAAACTCCATAAAGAGCGCACCATGTTTTGTAAGATTGCTTGTGCTAGGCTTTCTAAACATCATTGTGTTGTAAGGGACACTTTAGGCACGATTACATGGACACTCCACCCTGACCATAAACGCTTTGGGCAATACGACTGTCGCCGTGCTACAGGCAAGTTCCGTGGACGTGAATATGATGTGTGGTACGCAATGGATATCCCAATCTCCTCTGGGCCATTCAAATTAGGTGGACTTCCAGGGCTAATTTTAGAGGCTCAATCTACAGATGGCATGATAAAATACTTATTTAGCCGCCTTGAGATTTCAACAAGTATACTTGGCCTCATTCTCCCCCCAACTGGCAAGGTAATGGATATGACTTATGCAAAGTTTATAAAAGAGGAGTTGGAGTTCAATGAAAACATAGTAAATGAAGCAAAATCTAAAGGGTTTGATATTTATGTTACTCGGATGGAAACCATCGAACTCAATTCAGAAAATTAGATGTGGAGATACATGAAGAGCAAGCTCGTGACATCATTTCTTTTTATCCCTTGGTCATTGCTGGCTCAACTTAACACCGCTCCTTTCGGCAAAGTCATCTATTCTCATCAAGTCCACTTGAGCGAGGTTTCGAGCAAGAATGGGATTGCGGTATTACTTTTTAATAACAGTAGATCTCTATACCGTCATATTGGACCTCCAGATGAAAAAGGCGACTACTACCCCGACCCAAATGGCTTATTAATCAGAACGGTAGGAGGAGACAAGCAAGGAGCACCCATTTGCAAAATGCATAAAGAACAAAGGATGCTCTACCGTGATGCTTGTGTAGGAGAAAAAGGGCGTTGTATAGTGTCTGACACTTTAGGGCATGTCATGTGGGTTATGCATCCAGAACATAAACGTCTTGGGCATTATGATTGCCGCAGATCCACCGGCATGTTTCATGGCCGCGAATACGAAGTTTGGTACACATTGGACATTCCCATTCCAAGTGGTCCATTCAAATTGGGCGGGCTACCGGGACTTATTTTGGAAGCCCGAACATTGGATGGCACAGCGGAGAGCAGATTCAAGTTTCAAATGCAACAGAGTTAGAGGTTTTATAACAGCGATCGTGGGGTGAAAAATGAGGATAACCGGGTTACTTTTGAGTCACTAAACTTGAAAAGTATGCCGCAGTTATCCCCGT
>Ga0163148_10000205_pt1 | contig 78120 bp, 66 predicted proteins | sample OliLakLV19MP7P2_FD_148606 | JGI IMG/M metagenome (GOLD analysis project Ga0163148, IMG submission 148606) | Freshwater microbial mat bacterial communities from Lake Vanda, McMurdo Dry Valleys, Antarctica- Oligotrophic Lake LV.19.MP7.P2 | ecosystem: Environmental > Aquatic > Freshwater > Lake >...
ATTTTTTGGAAGCGCGCATTCCTCCCCAGACCCCTCCTACGCGCGAAAACCCAAAACGAAATCCCGCCGAATTTCAAAAATCAGTAGCCGAGGTTTTGCGAATCCTTTCCCCAGAATAGTGCTTCGCAAAACCGAGTCCGCATTGTATTCGCACATTCCGTACTTTTCCTTTGGAAAAGCTCTGTGCTTTGCACAGAGGCGCTTTAGCGCACGGATGTGCGATTAGTCATTTGTTTGGAAAAAAGTTCGCGCAAATGATACAATTACATCACATACGAGGTCTTTTCAATTTTTCTACGCATAAAATACTCCAAAATATACAATCATACAGTGGGCCGCACTCAAAATCCTTATTCTAAAACACTTTATAACATATTATGCAAAAATGTCTTTTATAAAATGTCCTTTATTAGACACTTCCAATAACCTATTCTATGAAAATCCTTGCAATTGAAACGAGCTGCGATGAAACAGCACTAAGCCTTGTTGAAGGAAGCTTTGACGATGCTAAAAATGTCCCACCTGTTTTTTCGATTATAAACAACTCCCTCTTTTCACAAACAAAAATCCACGAACCGTATGGGGGTGTTTTCCCAAACCTCGCCAAACGAGAACATGCAAGAAATCTGGTTCCTCTTTTAAAACAACTGCTCGGTGGGGTAACAAAAGACCTCGAAAAAAACAATGCACATGACTCGACTCCGGAGAACAACACCTTGGGGGTAAAAGCCCCCAACGACGTCGCGCAATCTAGCAATACGCCATTTACTGAAGATCAATGTTCCTATTTGAAAAATCTTTTTGCTCGCGAACCAGATCTTTTCGATGCATTTATTACACACATCCCAACTATCAAAAAACCAAAGGTAGACGGAATCGCAGTAACGTATGGTCCAGGATTAGAACCTGCTTTGTGGGTCGGAATTAATTTTGCGAAAGCTCTACATTTTGTATGGAATATTCCCGTGATACCAATTAATCACATGGAAGGTCATATCGTCTCCGTACTCACCACAACAAAAGAACCTGTTTCTTTCCCTGCGATAGCACTACTTATTAGCGGCGGCCATACAGAACTTGTACATATTTCGACATGGACAGAGTATAAAATTGTCGGAGAAACGCGTGATGATGCTGTGGGAGAAGCATTCGATAAGGTAGCCCGCATGCTTTCACTTCCATATCCCGGAGGTCCACATATATCCGCACTAGCAGAAAAAGAACGTACTCATATACCACAACATACAGCATTAGATATCTCTCTTCCTCGACCAATGATTAATTCCAAAGACCTTGATTTTTCTTTCTCAGGCCTAAAAACTGCCGTACTTTATAAGGTAAAAAATATTCCCATACTTACTGAAGTAATAAAACAATGCATTGCCTACGAATTTGAAAATGCTGTCGCTGAAGTACTCGTGCATAAAACAAAAAAAGCACTCATGGAATATGGAGCAAAATCTCTCATAATCGCTGGGGGAGTAATCGCAAATACTCACATTCGCCGCTCATTTACAGCCTTAGAAAAAGAACTCCCAGAAATAAAGCTCTACATGCCGGAAATGCAACTCGCGACCGACAATGCAATAATGATAGCGATAGCAGCACTCGTTGAAACACACCATGATGAAACGGCACTGAAAATAAATCCCGATTTAATACGAGCACAAGGCAACCTCCGCTTATAAGCTTTCCCCCACTCTATTCTTTAGTTTTTATTGTGAGAACTACTTATCTTCTATTTTCATTATTGTTCGAGGTGGTGCTGGAATAATAGACATGTTAGATTTTGGCGCACGCACAGAATTAGCCGATTCTTCTTCATAAAAACTCAATACAAAAATTATGATTGAAACAAAAAATACAAGCATAAATGGAAAGATCAAATAATACGTATCAAAAATAAAAGATCCCAAAATCACGATACACGAGCCAAGTAAAAATACGATAGATTTTTGCCCCATTACTATAAGTGTTGAGAACACATATAAAATAACCAAAAACACAATACTGACAACGAGTCCCTTTAAAAAAGAGTTATGATCATATGAAGAAAATACAGAAGCACCAATCTGCGATCCCTGAGCTCTAATGCTTGCCCAAAAAGAACTCTGTTCTGGTGTTAGAATGACCACAACATCTTCCTCAACTGGAGTATCTGCAATAGACGCAATGACCGATGAAGTACTTAAAATTTCCCCAGCAACTTCTCCTATAGCAATCTCAGTGACCCCAGCACCTCCAGTATAAATAGAATCTGGAATAAGAGCGGGCTTATTGGTACGCAATTTAAAGTATTTGATCTCGTCCTGCTCCACCTTAGATAAGCTAATCTGCTTTTCGCATACAAGTTCATTTATCTTCTTTTTGGTAAGAATATAGGCATGTCCAGTGGGCTGTGTATAACCCCACGGCATTAATATTTCAGTTGCATGTTTACTCTGAAATACATTTACAGCGTGCAATGTAGCGATATCAAATGTACCGGAAACCACCACGTTGCCAGCTTTTTCATATTCCTTAAGAAAATATTGTAGTTTTGCTACCTCTATAACATCGTTTTGTTGACCAAACTTAAGCGTATCTTTTAAGTAATGACAGGATTCTTCTGCTTTATTTTGAGGTACATCCTGAGCATTTACTATAGTAGGAACAGGGTAAAATACTATAAATATAAGGACGATTGTGAGACCTAGCAGAAGAAGATCGAAGATATATGGAGTAGATTTCCTGAAATAGGGCATCTTTGATTTATAGTGTAACTGGAAGCTATTGTCAATATATTTATGTGGTTAATAGGCTACGTAATACATAGTATTTAAAAATGTCTTTTATAATGTCTTTTTAATATAGCTCTACTGTGCATTATCATGCTACTATATAGTGAATAGGTAATATATAATTCAGACTCATGGAAAAACTGTTGCAACCGTACAACCCACAGCAAACGGAAGATAAGATTTATAAAATCTGGGAAGAGAGCGGTTTCTTCAATCCCGACGAATGCATTAAAAAAGGTACCACTGCGCCAGACGCGCCGGTTTTTTCTATTGTACTACCACCCCCAAACGTTACTGGCACCCTACACATAGGCCATGCCATGATGCTTGTGATAGAAGATATACTGATACGATATCACCGCATGAAGGGTGATCGTACACTATGGATACCTGGGACCGACCACGCCGCAATAGCTACCCAATCAAAAGTAGAAGAGATTCTATATAAAAAAGAAGGCAAAACTCGTCACGACTTCGGACGCGAAGCATTTATAAAAGAAGTAGAGAGATTCGCACAACAAAGTCACGATACCATCGTTCACCAAGTTAAAAAAATGGGATCGAGTACTGATTGGAGCCGTGAAGCATATACACTCGACCAACCACGCAGTTTTGCGGTAAAAACTGCTTTTAAGCAGATGTATGATGACGGTCTTATCTACCAAGGTCATCGTATTGTAAACTGGGACCCAAAACTACAAACAACCGTTTCAGATGACGAAATTGAATGGAAAGAAGAAACAATTCCCTTCTATTATCTAAAGTATGGCCCATTCACAATAAGTACTTCACGGCCCGAAACAAAATTCGGTGATAAATACGTAGTGATGCATCCAAATGACACTCGATATGCACAATATTCACACGGAGACACGTTTGAGCTCGAATGGATAAACGGACCAATAACAGCAACCGTTATTAAAGATGAAGCAATCGACACGGAGTTTGGAACAGGAGTTATGACAATTACTCCATTTCACGACACAGTAGACTTTGAAATTGCAGAGCGCCACAGCTTATCAAAAGAGCAAGTTATCGACTGGAGCGGAAAACTCCTTCCTATCGCAGGTGAATTTGCAGGACTTCATATAAAAAAAGCTCGACTACTCATCATGGAAAAACTGCAATCAAAAGGGCTCGTTGAAAAAATTGACGAAAAATATACTCACAACATTGCAACAAATAGTCGCGGTGGTGGAGTCATTGAACCACAAATAAAAAAACAGTGGTTTATTGATGTTAATAAAAAATTCACCATAAAAGACTCGAGAATTCCAGGAATATCAACGGGCGAGCAAAAAACTCTCAAAGAACTCATGAAGGAGGTTATTGAGCGGGGACAGATAAAAATTATTCCGGAGCAATTTGAGAAAGTATATTTTCATTGGGTAAACAATCTTCGTGATTGGTGTATCTCCCGACAAATATGGTACGGACATCGTATTCCAGTATGGTATCGAGGCACAGAGGTATACTGCGGCACAGAAGCACCGTCTGGCGAAGGTTGGGAGCAGGATTCAGATACGCTCGATACATGGTTTTCATCGGGAATTTGGACCTTTTCAACACTCGGTTGGCCAGAAAACACGCCTGATCTAAAAGTATTTCACCCTACGTCTGTACTTGAAACCGGCTACGACATCTTATTTTTTTGGGTTGCACGAATGATTCTCATGACAGGATATTTACGCAATGATATTCCATTTAAAACCGTATACTTGCACGGCCTTGTTCGTGACGCACAAGGACGAAAAATGAGTAAATCTCTTGGAAACATCATCGATCCTCTTACCATGATGGAAAAATATGGTACTGACGCCGTTCGATTATCACTTATCATTGGCGTGAGCCCAGGAAACGATAGTAAACCGTCTGAAGATAAAATTCGCGCATATAAAAATTTTGCAAATAAAATTTGGAATGCAACACGATTTGTTGTTACAAATACAAAGGGATTCACACTTCACACAACACGACCAGAAGGACTCACAAACGAAGACAAATCACATCTTGAAGAACTAGACAAAATAACAGAAGAAATAACCCTAGATATCGAACAATACCGACTCTACCTTGCAGCCGAAAAGCTATACCACTATTTCTGGCATACATTCGCAGATTCTATTATTGAAAAAAGTAAATCGAGACTGTCCCAAGACAATACGGAGGACAAACACGCGGCTCAATACGTCCTTGTTACAATTCTCAGACAATCACTTATTTTATTACACCCTTTTATCCCCTATGTAACAGAGGAAATTTGGTCTATCTTGCCGTATAATAAAAAAGATGACGCACGTGGTCTGCTCTTAGTAGAATCGTGGCCAACAACAAAAAAAGTTTAGTAACATGAATATATACACATTATCATTTGCTGTATTGGGTGGCGTTATCCCAGCACTTTTTTGGTTATGGTTTTGGCTTCATGAAGACAATAAATCACCGGAGCCGAAACCTCTTATTGCGAAAGCATTTCTTATGGGAATTGTTGCTGTTGCTCTCGTATTACCCTTTCAAAAACTTATTCATTCATATTTTGTAGACTTCCCCTTTTTACTTATCTTTCTATGGGCCGCAGTAGAAGAAATTTTTAAATTTGGTGCTGTGTACTTTGTTATTTTTCACAGAAAAGAAATAGACGAGCCTATTGATGCGGTGGTGTATCTCATTACGGCCGCGCTCGGCTTCGTGGCGCTTGAAAATACAATGTATTTATTCTTACCGATCGCTGAAGCCGGTATCGCTGATTCAATTATCACCGGCAACTTACGATTTATCGGTGCAAGTTTGCTTCATGTTATTGCATCTTCAAGTGTTGGTATTTGTATTGCATTTGCTTTCTATCGAGAACCCCGAATACGTCGCGCGTATATTATTTTAGGATTATTTATCGCAACAGCATTGCATACTGCGTTTAATTTATCTATAATGAGTGGTAATGGTGAAAATACACTTATCGTATTTTCAATGTTATGGCTTGCGATAGTGGGACTTATGTTATTTTTTGAGAAAATAAAAAGCTTAGCACATTAAAACATCATTCATGTCACAAAAAAGATCTTTTTTTGAAAAACTAACGGGCGCAATACGAGTAGAAGATACTCTTGAATCACAGTCGCTCAAAGAAATACCAACTCCTGAACCCCGTGGCAAAGAATGGATTCCTGAAGAACAAAGCGAGGGTCAACTTACCGTTGACGTGTATCAAACATCTACTGATATTATTATAAAAACAATGGTTGCTGGTGTGCGCCCAGAAGATTTAGACTTAAGTATTACGCGTGACATGGTGATAATAAAAGGTAAACGAGAGTCGGAACGGATGATTCGTGACGAAGACTATTTTCATCAAGAATTGTATTGGGGTAGTTTTTCTCGAACTATTGTATTGCCTCAAGAGGTGGAAATAGAAGACGCCGAAGCTGTTGAAAAGCACGGACTCCTTATAATTCGTCTTCCTAAATTAGACAAAACAAAGCAGACAAAGCTGAGGGTTAAAAATAATGCTTAGTGTGGCCTGCACTCCAAAAGTTGCATGTTAAACTTGTATCATTACCCACATAACACACAAGCAACATGCCCAAACATCGCATCGCTCCTGACGTGAAGGAGCAGATTGTGAATCGCATCAAAAATGATGGCGTCACCGTCATCTAGGTAGAAGCAGAACACGGTATCTCTAAGGACACCATATACGGATGGATCGCCAAGAAGACGGGGGGACAGCCAACGCTCTCGGAGATCATCCGACTCAAGCGCGAGAACTCGCAGCTTCTTCAGATGGTCGGAGAGATCACCCTCAAACTCTCCGAGACCCAAAAAAAGAAAAGACCGAAACGAGCCTGCCGTTTCAAGGGAAAACAGTGTATGTTGCAACAGTCATGGATCTTTTTACAAGAAAAATCGTCGGCATGTCAGTGTACACGACGCATGCCGTGCAAAGAATGGGATCTACTACATTTCAAAAAACTTGAATCTGTTGTTCCTCCTATTTCTGCTTTGAGCTATTTATATATGGCAGTTTTACCTATCCCATGCTCCTCTGCTACTTTACCCACAGATTTACCTCCTTCTTTGATTCTTTCCAAAATGGAGTCTTTTACAACTTTAGGAACATGCGTCCCTCTTTTACTTTTGTATGTTGTTATATTATTTTCCATGACATTAATTTTACTCTATTAAAAGAGGAATGTGTGTCTAGGAAACGGGGTACCTGTCAACACTCCTTGCATTTCTGATTTGGTGGGGGTGAAATTTCTTTTGGGGTTGCTGGCGCACTCGCCAGTGCGTGGTGCATTCATTACCTCACTTTGTTTTGAAAATAGGTTCTAGCTTGGTACAATAAATGCATATGGTAACTATGTTGGCGTCAAATTTGGTATCAAAAAAAGAACGCGATCTCATAGAGTCTATACTTAAAAAAATAGATGCACGGAGGAAAAAAGACGCGCGCAGAAAAAAAGATGATGTAAAAACTATGACCTTTTTAACGCTTTCAAAGATGTTGTTTTTGGAGGAAAATAAGCTCGTTGAAAAATATAAAAACCTCGATCCGAAGCCGTTTGGATTCAGGGGTTCCTTTTTAGGCACAAAAAATATACCTAAAAATTTTATTTCACTAAAAAATCAGAAGTATGTGATACGGGAAGCAAGAAACGTAAGTAAGGTTGTAAAAATTGAGACACAGTATGTCCCGAGGGAGGTTTATAAAGCATATGCTCGATTAAATAATGAGCTCTACAAAGATACTAAAAAAAGATTGTTAGTTGATTCGGCGTATCGTTCTCCTGCATATCAAATTATTATTTTTTTACGATATCTACGTTTGTACAAATTCAATGTAAAGAAAACACTTACTCGTGTGGCATTGCCTGGTTATAGCGAACACGGGGCACCACATCGACAAGCCCTTGATTTTATAACAATAGAAGGAATTCCAAACGATAAAAATCTCTCTGATTTTGCGCAAACAACGGAGTATAAATGGCTTGTAAAACATGCGCATCAGTACGGATTTTATATATCATATCCGTGTGTGAATTCATTGGGTATAATGTTTGAGCCATGGCACTGGCATTTTGAGGCTAAAAAACTCTAGATTGTATAGTGATTGTATAGTATTGTTTTTCGCTCATTTTTTGATATAATTCTCTTGTATGAACCCGCAGGAAAAAGAGCTCCTTGAAGAAACCGCAGGGCTTGCTCGTGAGAATAATAAGATTTTGAGGAGCTTACGTCGATCTGCTCGCGTGGGGCAGATAATCCGAGTAGCATACTGGGTTATATTGATCGGAGCTTCTGTGGGTGCATACTATTACATTCAACCATATCTTGAGCAATTGTTGGGTGTTTATACAGGGCTTCAAAATGGAGTGGGGAATATAAATAGCTTTTTTAATTTGTAATAATGTTTATGCCGAGGTAGCTGTCTTGGTAGAATGCATCGCTTTGTGATACTGTAGTTTTGTTTGAAAAAAATATGCCGAGGTAGCTCAGTTGGTAGAGCATGTGCCTGAAGAGCATGGGGTCGGCGGTTCAAGTCCGCCCCTCGGCACCAAAACAGAACTTAACGGCTTTTTCAAAGCCAGAAGGTGGGACGCACTTCGTGCGTCTCGGATTTTGGCTTTGAAAAAACCTATTAGTTCACTGATTAGTTCGTTATTGGTGCCATCGGCAGGAATCGAACCTGCAACGATCCCTTAGGACGGGACTGTTATATCCATTTAACTACAATGGCAATACATCTAAATCTAACCCCTTTTCTACTTTTCTACAAACAAAAACTCCTTTAGTCGAGGAGTTTTTGTTTGCTGCATGAGTGTACACAAATCATACGACCACAAACTATATATTAAACGGGTACTAAGCGGGCTTTTGAAGAAGCTCCTCAATAAGAGGTTTATTGAAACCAATTATGAGCTCATCACCAATCATAATAACTGGCACCCCCATTTGCCCAGTACGATCGATCATTTCTTGGCGCTTATCTGGATCTTCTGCAACATTAAAGTTGTCAAAAGGAATGTTGTGCTCCTTAAAATACTCTTTTGCAAGATTACAATAATGACACGTTGGCGTTGAATAAATTGATATTTTTTTCATCAAACTATTATAGTCAATCTATTTCCAAAACACAAACCATTCGCCTACCCTAGACCAAAAACCTTCGTCAGGAACTGGCACCACAACCTCCGCTTCGCGGTCAACAACAAATACTACTGACTCTCCTTCTTTTGCAACACTAAATTTCTTTCGAATTTCTTCTTCAGTGCCTTTCTCTGTTTTTAAACGCTCTATATCAAGTACAAGTACCTTTTCTCGATCATCTAAACTTGTAAGTTCTTCCATCGCACGGTCAAAATCTTTCCTACTTTCTACACGTGCTCCATACACTTTCCATGTTGCTCGCATCAGAAAAAAGACAATGATAATGAGAATAATAATGGTGGTCTTTGAATAGATCCAAGCGCGTATTTTTCTTTTCTTTTGAAATTCTCGCTCAAACATGATATTTATAGTATGATAATATTGTTATTATACAATCAACATGCTATTCAACAAAAAAAATCAGAAAGCGATCAAAATGATATGGATGGTATTTTGTGTCCTTATCATTATCAGTATGGTACTTCTCTATACTCCATTTTGGCAATAAAATAGCTGCTCACACCCCTATTCTGACGTAACCATTTTCAAAAATACGTCTGTGGGAATATTCACGGAGCCTCGCTCTTTCATCTTTTTCTTTCCCTTCTTTTGTTTCTCTCGAAGCTTCATTTTTCGTGTAATATCACCTCCGTACATGTGCTGTGTCACGTCTTTTTGAAGTGCAGAAAGAGTACGAGAAGAAATGATACGCCCAAGTGCTTTTCCTTGTATTTTAGTCGCAAACATCTGTCGAGGCAACACTTTGTACAATTTTTCTACTGTGCGTTCTGCCTCCTGCTCGACCGTACGACGAGATGTAACGCGGGTAAAGGCAGCAACAGACTCGTCTGCAACTAAAATTTCAAGTTTTACAACATCTGCAAGTCGCATATCAATAATTTCATAAGAAAGCGACGCAAAACCAGAAGAAACACTTTTAATAGTATCAAAAAAGTTTTTCATGAGCTCACGAAGCGGCATCTCCACATGAATCTGCATTCTATTGTCTCCAAAAGTGTGTGTATCACCAACGACACCTTCGTGTTCGTAGAGCACCTGCATAATGGGACTGACGTATTCAGATGGTGTAATAATAATTACATTAACCCACGGCTCATACACTTTTTGTAGTAAATGTTCATCGGGAAATTTTGATGGAGAATATACCATTTCTTTTTTGCCCTCTTTATATTCAACTTCATACGTAATACTTGGCGTAGTAACCACAAGTTCTAAATTAAATTCGCGTCGTAGACGCTCGGTAATAATTTCCAAATGAAGCATTCCAAGAAATCCACAACGAAAACCGCGTCCAAGCGTACCCGATGATTCTTCCTCATGACTAAAAGAAGAATCAGAAAGTCGAAGACGGCTCAGTGCCTGCTTTAGGGGCACGAAATCATCTTGGCTTTCGGGATAAATAGAAGACCACACTACGGGTCGCGGACTCATATATCCGGGGAGTGCCGGGAGCGGATCATTTTGCAGTGAAACAGTATCCCCAACGGATGCAATGCCCGGCTCTTTTATACCCGTCACAATATATCCAATCTCCCCCGCTTTTAATGATTCAGTGGGGGTTTCAAAAGGAGAAAAAGTTCCCACTTCAAGCGCATTAAAAACCACCCCCGCTATTTTAAACTGCAGTGGTGTATGGCGCGACACAAAACCATTCATTACTCGCACATACACCACCACTCCTTTATGGTTTGAATATTGGAAATCAAACACGAGCGAACGAAAATTTTTAGTTTGATCCTGCTGATGTGTTGAAATAGTCATTGATCCTGATTGATCAGGCACATGTGGTGCTGGAATACGTTCAATAACTGCGCGCAGAAGTTCATCTACTCCTTGCCCAGTTTTTCCTGATACTTCAAGAATATCTTCGGGTGCGCATAGAAGAAGTTTTGAAACTTCTTCTCGAACTTTTTGCGGATCAGCAAGTGGTGAATCAATTTTTGTAATAACAGGAATAATTGTGAGCTCTGACTCCCGTGCCATAGAAAGCGTAGTGAGAGTTTGTGCTTGTACACCTTGTGTTGCGTCAACGAGCAAAAGTGATCCTTCAACAGCCTTAAGTGCACGAGAAACTTCATATGAAAAATCAATGTGCCCCGGAGTGTCTATGAGATTCAAAATATATTCCACACCATCCTGCGTGTATTTCATTCGCACCGGCTGCATCTTTATCGTAATACCGCGCTCACGCTCAAGTTCCATAGAATCAAGCACCTGATTCATCATTTTTCGCTTTTCGATTGTATTAGTTATCTCAAGCATGCGATCAGCAAGTGTGGATTTTCCGTGATCAATATGAGCGATAATTGAGAAGTTCCTGATATTTTGCATATGCGTTATACTAGCAGAAATAAGGTTTTTTTTCACTATTGAAACCTCCAGCTCAAATATTACCCGACCTCTGGATCTGGACAAATAACTTTTGCTTTCCAAAACTTTTTATGAAGCGCCGCCCACATTTCATCAATTTCCTTATTCTTCAATAATTTAAGCACAGCTATACAGCACAGAATTCCAATTGTTCCCGATACAAAACCCTGCATAAAAATACCAAACAATGTGTTCACATTAAATACATCATCAAATACCATGAGAAATTTATGTGCAACAAAACCCATGATAATAGAAGCGGAAAATATCTGAAACGTGGTAAACAAAACGGGTCGCGAAAATGTTGGAAATTCTTTTTGAAATAATATCCAATACATAAGAAAACCAACCCATGCTCCAAAAGAATATGCGAGCGCAACCATAAGCACAGAACTTCCCGGCAATGTTTCTACCCTAAACAATGCCTCGATAAAAAACTGAAAATATGAAACATGATTAAAAATATATGTAAACACAAAACCACCAATAATCATACACCCTGCGGAAAAAATATTTACAATAAGTGGTGTCTTTGTGTTCCCTTGTGCGTAATACGCACGAACAAAAAGAAGAAGTAGCGACTGCGGAATTAATGATATTGTAAATAGTGCGAGGCATGCTGCAGTAAGACGTGTATCGGTCCAAGTAAATTCGCCGCTACCGAGCACGGTGCGCACGATCTGTGCTCGCAGTACAACAAACAAAACCATGACCGGCATCGAAAGAAAAATAACATGGCGCGTACCAGCAATCATTTGCTCTACAAATTTTACTCGATCTCCCGCAACAATGTGTCGAGTGAGAATAGGAAAAGCAGCGAGTGCATAACTTACTGCAATAATACTAATCGGCACCGATTGTAGATTACTTGCAAACGTAAACACAGAAATTGATCCTGCAACCATCACGCTCGCAAGAGCGACAAGAACTAAGCGTGAAAGCTCGTGAGCAGAAACAGTAAATGCTCGCGGTAAAGAAACCATTACCACTTTTTTTATCTCATCAAAATGAATATCGTATGTAAGCTTTGGTAAGAAACCTTCTTTAATAACGAATGGTATTTGAATAACAACATGAAGAAATGCACCCAAGATCACCCCGAAAACAATTCCCCGAATACCAAACTGAGGCGAAAGAAAAAGTACTCCAATGATAATTCCGATGTTATAGAGCACTGGACTAAGTGCGTACACAAAAAACCGATTAGCCATTTGTGTAATACTCCCTAAAAAATTTGAAATACCAAGTAAAATTGGCGAGAGTAACAATATCCTACTAAGAATAATTAATTCGCTACGACTTTCGCCTGAGGCAAACGCCGGAAAAAGCAAATCTACAATGAATGGAGTGAGAAAAAAAACAACCACACACACAAAAGAGATCAGGAAGAAAAAAACTGAAAATAATGAGTTGATAAAACGCTTCGCCTCCTCTGCACTTCGAGTTGTTTTTTCAATTAAAAAAGGAATGAGCACCGACATGGATACTAATGACGCAACGGTAACAAAAATAAAATCAGGGATGCGAAATGCAGCATAATACACATCAAGTTCATGCCCTGCACCAAAATAACTTGCAAAGAGTCGATCACGCACTAGTGCAAGAATTTGCGAAAAAATTGCGAAAAAACCAAGAAGATACGCGGCTTCATGCAAGCTACTAATTTCTTTACTTAAAAAGTTTAAAAATTTATACACCATGTCAGCTAGTTTCCCTCAGAGATAGGCAGTTCATCTCGATTTTCTGGCTCATTGTCAATTGGTGGTATAACATCTTGAAATGGTTCTCTCCCTGCTTGCAGATTTGAAAGAATGAGTCTAACTTCAGTATTATCAGGATTTGATCTTAAAATATTCTCAAACTGTACTATTGCATCAGCGTCTCGATTTAATCGATTATAACTTAAACCAAGAAAATATCGTGCGTTAGCATAATCAGAAACAAGAGTAACTGCACGCTCAAAAGCAACGCTTGCACCTCTGAAGTCACTATTATGATATTTAAGTAATCCGAGTTCAAAGAAACCCGCCACTTCATTTGGACTAAGTAGTGTAATTCTTTCAACCGACTCAATTGCCGCAGGAATATTCCCCTCATTAACCTCTAACTGAGATTTAAAGAAAATTGCATCAGCATAGTTTTGCTTAATAGAAAGTGCCAAAGAAACATATTCTTTTGCTTTTGTAAAATCTTTTTTAAGAGTTTCAATTCGTGCAAGAATTAAATAAAGTTGAGGATTCTTAGGACTTCTCAGAATCGCCTCTTGATATGCTTCTTTTGCGTTCTCATAAAAATCCATAGCGCCAAGTGAGAGTGCTGAAGCATGAATAAATCCGAGTGCCGCCCAATTTTCATGATTTTCTGGGTCATATTCAATTGCACTATTCGCAGAGACAACAGCATTATTAAGAAGGCGTTCAAACTCTCTGGTAAGCTCTTCGGATGCCTGTTGACCACTGATTTCTGAAACGATTACACCGATTCGAGCAAGGTACAATTGAGTAAGTTGTCTATAATACACATCTGCACCATACAAACTAATTGATCTTAGAAAATAGGCCTCGCTTTGATCAAGACTATTGTTACCTTGGGAAAAAGTAGTGGTGGCTCGTTCAAAATAATATGCAGAAACAACTTTTTGAATATGCACATACCCAAACGCTAAAGCAGCGATGATCAAAAAAACAACGGCAAGCACGAACGCAAAGCTTGCTCGTGGGTATGCCGAAAAAGTAACAATGCTTGTTTTAAATAATTTGTGCATATACACAACAGCGAGAAAGAGTCCAGAGAAAAAGAAGGTGAGAACAATTATAGAAATGGTGGGCGTATACAAGACGAGCATTACCCAAAAATAGAGAGCGACAAAAAATGAAGAAGTAGTGAAGTATCGCAATGTAGTACTAGACCCTCGGGCAAAAAGAGTAAGAAAACCAACATACACGAAACACCCCAAAAAAAGTATCCACATAAGGAAACCGAAAATACCTGTAGTAGAAAGCAGTGTTGGAATAAAACCTACGCCACTATTGAAACTAGAATTCCAAAATGGCGTAATGTTTGTCTCTACTGGTTTAAAGAGTTGCCATTGTGTAAAAAATCTATTTGGTCCCACACCAAAAACTAGATTTTCCGCAAGAACCTGCTTAGAAATATTTACTGTCGTACCCCAAGAAGGCCGGACCTGAATAACAGATACATTAAAAGTTGCTGAAAGTGCATTACTAATAACATTTCCAAGAGGAAGAAAGAGGGCAAGTGAGATGAATAATACCAACAATGCGACAACAGAAATTCTACGGGTGTTCTGTTTCTTTTTTGTGATATGAAATATTTCCCCCTCAGAACCAGAAGTCTTCGGTGTGTCATTTGAAACACGTTCAAAAGAAAAAAAGAATACAAAAAATACTAGCGCAAAACATGAAAGTACAATCCATACCGCATTAAAATTTACTATCGTCAAAAATAAAAGTGAAAGAACACATAGTGTATATAGGATATATTTATACAACTTTCTTAAAGGAAACATCTCAATCGTTATGAGAGAAAGAATTAATGTTGCGCCATACAACACACTTAAGTCATACCAATTCCCTGCTAATGTGTCTGCAGTATCAGCAAAAAAACTTCCAAAAAGTACGTCTGCTCCAAATATAAAACGTACGCCATGAAATAGAGAAAGTGCAACAATAGAAGTAAAAAAAAGTAAGTAGGATGTGACAATTACATTTTCCTTACTAAATAAAACAGAAACCAAAAAAAACAGTACGAACATGAGGGTTAAAAAGCCAAGGGTGTCCGTTTCAAAACCGTAACCTAAAAATGACACCGCGAAAGATCCGCTTAGTAGTGTAGAAAGTAGTGTTGAAATAATCACCAAAAAACCTGCTACATGTATGGTTGATCTTGATACCTCGCATGAGCCTCGCTTCAAAAGTGAGATAAGATATACGGATAGAGAAAGTACAATACATACTGTCACAAAAATACTCTTACTAAACTGCAAAGAGAGAAATTGTGTGGGAATAAAAAAAAGGGGGACCAAAAACACACATAATAGCACCCCCGAAATAGGTAATGTGTCTAATTGAAACCAAGAACGAATACCTACCCCTTGAGTGCTATTTCCATCCATATATAACATTAAAAAATAATAAAAAAACTCTAAAGAATTATAGTTTAGTATATAAAATTTTAGAGCACATTTCAATCAATTATTTGCACACAAAAACCCGCTTTAGGCGGGTTTTTGTTGTATTTTTTGTCTTGTGCCTATAAGCCGAATTCTGTGCTCTTTCGAGTAATGATTATTTATCTGTCACCATAATTACTCGTGGTGATCAAGCGGCACTCCTCATATAATGAGGCACGGCCTTGCATACACGTAAAGATTTAGCCGTTGCACTCTATGTGTTACCACACAGACTTATCCAAAAATGGATACCTTACTCCTTTCGAAGTTGGGCGTCTCTGTTCGCACCTCGTGGATTACTCCAGACGGGCGTTACCCGCTACGCTTGCCCGCGCGTCATAGACGCGCGGGCTATATGTTCGGACTTTCCTCTATATAAAGCGCAAGCGCTTCATACAGCAATCATCCAGCACAAGACCCAAATATATTAACATAATTCTACAAAAATTCAAGATTAAAACACCCTAATTTGAAGCGCTACTCAAAACTGGAATCATCTCAAGCATCATTTTCACCTTCATCACCAATATTATTTCCGTCACCGTCCTCTTCTGAGCCACCATCGGGTATATCACTAGAATCAACACCAATAGACTCATCCACACTAGACTGGTCTACACTGGACTCATCTGAATCCTTATCACCTAAAAATTGTTGCGCAGCTTCCTCTGAAATAGATTCTTCCTCTACTGTCACTGGATCCATACTAGATGATGTGTTAGGAACAACTTCAAATTCAGTAGCCTCACCACATTCGCCTACTATTGTTCGTATTTTTCCATTCACAACCTTCAAACAGTATGGGTCACCCGTTACTTCATCATACAACGTAATACCTGTTGGCTTATCTCTACTTCCCACCACAAGTGACTCAACTACAACTTTTTTAAACTGAACAAAACCCTGTGTTATGGAAGCACCCAAACCATCAAAATAATCGAGTATTGAATCTGCAAATGTTTGAGTGAATGATACAGTGGTAGAAATTGCTACCGATGATGTCGCCCCCGACACTGTCCCTGTTGATGTAGAAATACCTAATATTTGATTTTCTAAAGCAACCACCCTATTTTCTAATGATTCAAACTTCTTTTCTAATGCCTTTACTCCACCAAACGTAAACGCAGCGAGTTTATAAATATCAACACTAGTTCCATCAACCGATAAAATTTCACTTGGCGTATTATTAGCAACAAATCCAAGGCGCAGTGGTATTGTTGCATCATCTGTTTTGTATCGATATGTAGAAATGTCTACATTTTTTATAGTATCCAAATATGAATCATAATCACCACCAGTAAGTGCTGTGATATCTTTCATCAAATCTTTGTTAGTTACAAATGTATCTGTAGTATTCATGTGAGGGTTAAGTTCAACAAGAATTGTACCTATTTCCTCTTCATTACTGTACGCCTCAAGCGCACGGCCGAGTACATACCCAGAAATATTTGCTTTCATTCCAACACCCGACACTGAAGATGTAGTAATAAAATCTCCAACTGTAATATTCCCACCGAGGGTGTTTACTCGAACTTGTGCACGACCAGACATTGCGACCCTTACTGTACGCAAATCCTCCTGACCAAGAACACTATGTGCCGCATTACTAATAACACCGAGCATCAGATTATCAAATGCCTTACCTGCACGTTTTACATTCATTGTTTCAGCATTATCTATAGACACTATATCGCCATCAATAAACGAGGCTGGTTCTTCAGCTAAAAATGCAGTTGAAATATTTGCACCTGTAATAGCGTCGTATGGAATTTCTTCTTCCTCCTCTTCTGCCGCAACTAGTAGTGGTGTTGATTCGGCAGAACCTGCTGGCGGATCATCAACCCACACTCGAAGATACGAAACATCAAGCTGTCGTGCAGTACCCGATGTTTCGGTAACAGCAACAGAGATATATGGTGCCATATTTGAAAGAGTTGATGGTAAATTACCGGATCCGGTAATTTCTCCGACAACAACATTATCAATCAAAAACAAAGCGTGATTTTGGGTAACCTCTATGCGCATTTTTTGAAGGGAGCTTGATGTAGCAATACCTGTGTCAACACGAGTTTCAACGTTTGAACGTCTCGATATTGCAATCCAATTTGGCGTAGAAGAAGCTGCAAAAAATATTCCGCTAATTGGAATTGTTGCGGTGTCTGCGGCTCCACTATCCGCACTAAATCCTACAATATATAGCGTGTTGTTTTGCATCAAAGAAAGCGCCACTCTGGTCTCGAGTACCGGATTGTCTAATACTGAAATAAACTTTGTCCATGTGCGAAGAGCAACACCTTCTCCCAAAGCTGCGGTAGTGGTAAATCCCGCACGTAATCTTCCGATAATAGGATTTTGGTCAGTTTGAACAAGGATACCTCCGTCAGTATCAGCGTCAAGAGAAAATGGTCCACAGATACTAGACGTATCTGTAGAGGCAGCAGTGCTCGAAACCTGACTTGACCCAAATGCATCACAACGTAATTCCTTCCACGTAGAATATATTCTTCCCGCCACCACAAATTGATCCCGGAGACCAGCAGCACCAGAATTTGTAGTAGTACCAATTGCCACTCGAGAATAATCGAGCGCTCCTGTAGTGGTTGCTGTTACAAAAAGAAGTGGCTGCTGACTCACACCCCAATTACTTGTCGTCGCAACAATAAATGATGGGAATACTTCACTATTTCCTCCGCCAATTACAGATAATATGGCATACGGACTCGTGCTCCCAATCCCCACATTTCCACTACTGTTCCAAATGCCTTCGCGGGGGAAATACGCGTTGCCAGTAACAGTAAGTGCGGTAGCTGTTGCATAGTCAAATTGAGATGTTGATGAAGCATATAGTCCTAACTTCCCCCATAAAGGAGAGGTTGTTGCTGATGTGGTAGTACCAAAGTTTGTTGTTGGAGTGAAAGGGTAATCTCCACCACCTCCTACTGGCCATGCTGTACGACAGTCTGTTGAGATACAGATTGTGGTTGCTGAAATTGCAGTAGAAGAAGCGTATGGGAAGATTGACGCAATACTTGATGTTGAAGTGATAGTTCCTCCGACAAAAAGATTACTTGAGATGTATCCTGATCCGTGGACTGAAAAAAGTGATCCTGGGGTGGTGGTGCCTACGCCGACTCGACCTATTACACCCGAGCCTGAGTTTGCTAAAATAACATCACCGTTAGCTGATCCAGTTCCACCGTATACAAAAACATCTCCACCAAGAGCAGATGAATCTCCATCAATTCCTCCCCTTAAGATCAAGTTGCCCGGAATTCCCCCAAAATTATCAGAAGCAGAAATTGTTAAATTGTTTGAAGAAAGAGCATCAAAACCTATCGTTCGATCTCCACCAGTTGAAAAAGCTAAGCTCCCACCAATCTCAAGAGCTGCATTTGGACTCACTGTACCGATTCCAACATTACCACCCTCAAGAATGGTCAATCGAGCATCGCTCACGGTCACATTAGAACTATTATTCGTACCATTTACAGCCAAATAAAGTGCACCGAGGCCGTTTCCTGTTGCACTTCGCTCAAATAATATACCTGCTTTTTTATACAAATCATTTGTATCCCCCGCACTTTTAAAAAGAAGGCTTGAAGTTGCGCCGGTAACATTTGAGTTGGTATGTACCAAAATATTACTTCCTGTTGATTGCTGAACATGTAATCGAGCAAAAGGTGAAACGGTTCCGATACCAAGATTACCACTGCTGTTCCATATACCCGAACCCGGGAAAAATCCAGCACTTGAAATAGAAAGTGCAGTTGTTGAAGCGTATGGGAAAATCGAAGCAGTACTTGATGTTGCTGTAAAATATTCACCCACCACACGTCCCGCAACAGAAAGTTTTGCATAGGGACTAGATGTACCAATTCCAACATTTCCACCACTCAAAAGAGTAAGTACCGGCAAAGAACTTGGACCAATGAAACTTGCGATATTACCCGCTCCGTTTTGTGTAATAGTAAGAAATGTTGTTGCAGTCGATGTTGCATTAACAGCATCAGATCTCAAAAACTGTTCACTTGAAAGATTGTCTACGGTATCCGCAACAAATGCTGCAGGTACCGCGCCTAATATTTTTCGTGGAGTCATTTCTCCGTCCCATACAGCAGCACCAGCGGATCCTCCAACTTCAACTCCAAGATACAGTGTTTGGTTAAAATCGACACCCGAAAATGGGGTAGAACTTCCAAGCATTACGCTAAATAAACCGTTTGTAACTACAACCCTGTCGCCAGCATTGGTACTTCTGTCTTCGCTCCACATACTCACCCCTACCGTTGGAACCGTGTACAGATTGAAACGCATGTGATACGTTCCGTCTGCAACTGCAACATTACTACTTGCGCTTGTTAGTTTTCCTTGATAATTAATTTCTGGATTAAATGCTGCATACGCCTTGGTGGTAGTAATAAAAAGTACGTCAAAAGACGAGAGAAGTACCACAATAATCATTGTGAGAACCCCTATATATTTAAAATAATTTAATAAATATATGTACATCTTTACGTAACCTTACTGGTTTCGCCTTTCAAACAATGCTCGAATTGATCGGTAACTGAGGTATATGAGGCACACTATAATTATAAGGAGTGGCAGGCCTAGAATATTTTTCTGAATAAAAATCCACAAAGTACCTGAAGAAATATCAGGGTGTGGGGTGAATTCAGGCATACTTGCAACAATCACACCTGCAATTTTCTTAAGCCCCTGGTTTTTATAATCAAGAATAGAAACACCAAACGCAAAGTCTCCTGACTGACCGAGCGGTGCGATATGCGCCTCATATGCAGTTTTTTCTTTATTAACCCGTAAAAGAAAAGAGAATGTTTTTGAAGGATCTTTCGGATCTCGCATTGTTACTGTAATAGTCTTTAAAATTTCTGGGACTTTACTGTAATCAAGTGAGATTAAAAATTCTCGATCTCCTTCAAGTCGCACAATGCCGGCACTTGGAAGTATTTTTTTACCGTTCTGGAAAAAATCAAGATCAAATATGGTGAGTGCTGAAATAAGAGGGTGGACTTGTGATATTGGTAACTCTTTTACTCCATCAAATATATTGTCGGGATCAATTGGCTCACCAATTTTATAGAGTCTGGCTTTAGCAATTGCACCGGAAGAATAATTTCCTAATGTATCTTTTACAAACACTGTATAGTAGTACACTTTTCCATAGACCACTTCAGTATCAATGAATTTTTCTAAAGATCCTTCGTAAATCACTTCACCATCAAATAAATCTTTTGGATAAAAGATTTCGGACTTCACAATTCGCACTGAATCAAAATCAACAGGCGGATTATTCCATGTGAGCACAATCACCTCATCATCACCAACCGCTTTTAGATTTTTAATGTTTGTTGGTGGTGCGGTATCGATAAGTGCAGACGCTGTAAACTGTTGATTATCCAGAATTAATTTTTTTCCATACGCATCTACAAGCTCAAGTTTAAAGAAATACAGCGTGTTGGGGGTAAGTCCTTCTATACTAATAGAGTGATCCTTTAGGAAAAGTGACCCTGCAATAGTTCCCATCTCATAATCCACAGTCGTACCCCATGAAAGCATTGCTTGTGTATACACATTTGTCTCAAAAGAAACAAGTGTGTTGTACAGGCCAGGTTCAACAGAGAGATTAAGTAATAGAATATTTTGAAAACCACCAGAGGAACTATCATCATCTTCATCCCCAACGGGCGCTGCAAGTGTTGTAGCGGTAGCTGTTGCAGAATTTCCAGATATATTTATCGTTGGATCAAATGCAGTAACTGTATATGTATACAATGTTTTTGGATTTAATCCCGTATCTGAATATGTAATTGCTGTTGAGGTGGCAATGAACAAAAGATCTCTAAATACTTGGTATCCTTCAACAGAGTCATTGTCTGTTGATGCAATCCACGATAGATCGATTTGTGAACTTGAAACTGCTGTTGCAACTAAATTTATCGGGACAGAAGGATCTTCGTTGTCTACACCACCATCTGTAATCACTTGCTGAACATGAAATGTATCCTCTGCAGCGTAAGAAGAAAATTCTCCGACAAAAAATCCACACAGTGCAATACAAACTATGAAGATGTGAAGAATATGTTTCATGTAAAAACCAAGAACTTAGATGGGAAGTGCTGTAACAGTAGTTGTTGCTGTATACTCACCCTCCATCTGAAAGTGAGAAGGCCCGGACTGGGCTCTAAACTTTAGTGTAGTAAGCGTCCCTGAAGGATGGTTGCCTGAAGTGCTTCTACTAATCACCGCTTCATTTGTTGAAAGAGTGTCCCAACACGCATCAGCTGTATTACCTAAACCAGAATCACATACTGCACCATTGTCTTTAAATCTATCTACTATATGAGAACCCTCTGGTGTGAAGCCGAATTCAGAATCAGTAACAGCAATCGAGAAGCTAAAATCAGGAGCTGCCCCAGATGTTGTATAGTCCGCAAAACTATTTGATCCGGACACAAGTGCCGGTGAACTACTTGCTTTTATCGTCAATTCATATCCCGAAGGACTGTCGGTGGTGACGGTAACACCCGTTGAACCATTTGATGTCCCTCCTGTAAGACCTCCAATACTTGGACTCATCGTTACATCAGCAACCGTAGTAATCGCAATATATACTTGTTGCATTTGCTGATATCCTGCTCTAATACCGTACGTTGTACTTGATGAATTACCTGTCGTAATTTCTCCAAATGTACTTTCTTGTGTGTAACTCGTTGAGGTAGAGAATCCTCCTCCAAAATTTATACTGTCACTTTGAATCTCATAGAGCGTACCTGTCATTTGAGCAAAAGAAACATGTCCCACAACAAGCGACGACATGTATACTCCCAAAAGCACACACATAAGAATTTTGAAGAAGAGCAATCTCACCATAAGAATTTATTTTTTTCGAATTTCAAAACGAGTAATAATAAAACGGAGTACAAATAACACAAGAACAATTGAAACACAAATAAGAACAAGTAATTTCACAGGAAAAACCCAGAATGTGTACTCAAGAGTATCAACGACATTGTCATATCCTCTATTAATAGAAGCAGTCGCTGTATACTTACCAACAAGAAATGAGCTTTCCCATGATACCTCTCGAAGTCGAAGCGAATCGGGCATTGCAAACCAAGGAGAAATTTTTAGAAGCCCTATTTCCTTACCAAGTATATTTTTCACACTTATCTCCCCGTAAGGATTCAAATGAACACTTCCGGAATTTTTATACAAGAGTCGAAAATCGATTGGTCCAGAACCATACATCTTTTTCCCATCGATGGTCTCAAAACTCGTAAGCTGTCCTGCTTCTTCTACTTCACCAGGAACTCGAATGAAAAATAATGTACCGATTCGAGCAATGACCGCACTTGTTGGCGCATCAGTAATGGTGGGTTTTGAAGCAGTACTTGTAAGTAAACTTCCATATAATCCTCCTGGCTCTGTGTCTGTTGGAACAGAAATCGTCACTGGAATAGTCGCCCGTTCAGCGTGATTAAGCTCGAAAGAATACTCTGGAACAGATATAAAGTCTTTTAGAGAGTATGGTCCACGATCATCTCCTAAGAGGATAACTGTATCCTCAACACTATCTGACCCCTTAAAATCTTCCGTTTCGAAATTAAACATTCGAGTATCACCCATTCTATTTGTTACAGTGATTTCAATTGTCCTAGTTTCACCAGGTTTCATCTCAAGCTCAAATCTTCCAGGACCAACCACGAAGTCACTTCTTACCTCTGTGTTTGGAATATTTTCTATTGAATAAGAAGATACGGTTGAGATAGGTAAAACAGCACATGCCGACAAAATGCTGAAAAAAAGAACGCCCTTCCAGAATATGTGATTGTTTTGTGTAACTGCCATAAAAGTAATTTAGTTTATAACCGCAGTCTGTGTCACTGTTGCTGTATATGTATCTTCAGCTAAGAAACCAGAATTAACGAGCGTTCGAAAGTATACACTTGATGTTGCACCTGATGAAGGAGTTTGTGCTGATGTCACAAGTGTAGATGTTGCTGTTGTTGAAAGACCCATCCAACATGTTTGAGAGCCGTTTGTGTCTGCAGATCCTGAATTGCATGTATTTGAACCGTTATCCAAAAACTTCTGTGCAAGATTTGCAGTTGTACTTGCAGAAACGCTAAATCCAAACTCTGATCCAGTTGGTACTGAATACGCATAGTCAGGAATTCCAGTGGTTGCTGGTGTGTAATCTGAAATAAAATCAGTCGTTGCATCTCCTTGCATTGCTGGAGACGAGCTCGCAATAATTGTCATAGTAAATCCTGTGTTGTTGTTTGTTGTAACAATAGACGTGGTAGTACCATATGCAGTACCTCCAGTAATACCCGCGATCGAACCGTTCATAGTCACATTGTTTGCAGCTGTTGTGAATGCTATTTCAGCAGTAATACTTTGAGTAACAATAAACTGATCTTCTACCGCACGAATAAGTGTGGGTTCGATAACTACAAACCCAAAAACAAGCATAAGTGTCAGGAAAAAACTTGCAGCAATTGCTTGTTGTATGTTTATTTTTTTAATCATAATTTTTCTTAATAATTTTTCTTAATAATTTTTCTTAATTTTTTCGACCCTTTAGGCATGTGCCTATCCTCGAAGTTCTCCGCAAAGAACACCGAGGATAATCACCAGCTATTTATCTATTGGCACCATGACATACAAATACTCTTGGTCAGTTGACTTTTTAAATACTGGCTTTATCACACCAGAGCTTCCCGTCTCATCAGGAAATACTTCGGTTTGATCAGAAAAAGAATTTTTGATGTTTTGTTTTAAACGTTCATCATTATTTTCATTTCCAGTTGCAGGAAATACAATAAGACCCGATCGATCTTTTTCTTCCATAATTGCATCAAGGTGTACACCATCACGTACAACAACAACATTCATTCGATCCGTATTAAACAAAGATGAAATTGTGTAGTACACACCAAATGCAAGTCGATTGAAAAAATATTTAAAAGAAATAATTTTATTTTTTGTATTTTGTGAAAAAGAACTTAAAGAAAAAATATTTGCTGATTGATGTGCTGTATCAAGATCACTGCGAACAAAGAAGTTGTGTGCTACATTATGGGTTTTCTCAATAACACCTTGAGAAAGTTCTGCGATATGTATTTGGGCTTGTTTGTTTTGAGAAAACAAAACAAAACCAGAAATAAAACCAGTAAGGACTACGAGAAAAAGTCCAAAAAAGAAGGCTTGGAACTGAGGAGAAAATACTGTTGAAAAAATGGTAGAGAGATGATAACTACTCTTACCTAACTCTATGTTCCCCAAATCCACCTCTGTGTTTCCACAATCTACCGCTTTTCCTATTTCAAGAACAGGAGGAAAATTTATAATTCCTCTAGTTTTTTGATTAGCTAATTTTTGATGCTCTACAATAGAATTTTCAGCAACAAACCAGACCCTTCCGACCTGCTTACAGTCAAGTTTGTTTGCACGACATAGTTGTCCGATATAATCGGCAGTGTAGCCAGTTATTTCAGAACCTCGTTTGGCCGAGATGTACTTTTTTTGTTCTAAAAAGAGCTCGTTATCCATTGGTATTATTGTAACTTTTTTATCTCATTAACTAAATACTTTTTTGGGGATAAGAACGTGATTTTTTAAATGTACGTAAAACATTTTTTTTATATATTCACACCACCCGATAAATTATCCTCTAAAAAAATTAAAGGTTATTTTCTAATTATCTATCAAAGGATATCGTGTAAATTTTAAATAACCTAAACATGAGATTTTAAGCTCTCAACAATTTGAAACATTGCTAAACAATACTATTCATACTAAAATAGCATTAATATTTATTAAGGTTTATATATCTTTATTTCAATGAGTGAACCATTTTTAACAATTAAAGATGCATCGAAGATACTAGGGGTTACCACCCTTACACTTCGCAACTGGGACAAAAACGGTAAGTTTGAAGCAGTTCGTCACCCCATAAATAACTACCGAGTGTACCGAAAAGAACAGATTGATGCTTTCATAGCACAATTTGGAGTAAAAAATTCAAACACACGAAAAGACAGAGGTCAAGTTAAAAAAATCAATATTTTACATCTCGAAGATTAAAATTACGATTATATTATTTACCAAACAAAAAAACTACTCGCTTGGGTAGTTTTTTTGTTTCTAAAAATATTTCATTTTATCTAAACACCTCATTCGAGTATCCCAACTAAAATCTCTTTAAGTACTGATGGGTTTGCAGAGCCTTTTGTCACCTTCATCCCCTGCCCCACAAAAAATTGCAACGCTGATGTTTTTCCTTTTTTATAATCAGCAAGAACACTGGGATTTTCTGCAATAATTTTTTCAATAATCTTTTTTAAATCATCAACATTACTTTGTTGCAGTAATCCTTTAGAAGATGCGGTCTCTTCTACCTCACCACCCTCTTCAAAGATAATTTTTAAAATATCTTTCGCACCACGTGAAGATATTTTTTGATCCCCAATCATTACGATGAGTGCGGCGAATTGTTTTGCTGGCACTTTCTTTAGGGCTACGGGAAACTCACCTTCCCCTAGCTGAGCAGCTTTCATAAGACCAAGAAGATCCGAGGTGATGTAATTAACAGCAAGCTTTACGGGACCACCCCCCGTAGCGCTATCTCTTGTACCAAAAAAAGACACTACCTCCTCAAAGTATGAAGCAAGTGATGGAATGCCGACAAACATGCCGATCTCTTCAAGCTTAAGTTTGTACTGATTTTCATACCGATCACGTTTTTCCCATGGTAGTTCAGGAAGTGTGCTTAAAAGTGTATCTTTTGAAAATTCAGGAACTGAAGAGATATAGAGAGGAGGAAGATCCGGATCGGGGAAATATCTATAGTCTTGTGACTCTTCTTTTAGGCGTTGTGAAAATGTAACCTCTTTTTTTTCATTCCATCCTCGTGTTTCTTGTAAAATTTTCTCCCCTCTCTCTAGTATCTCAATATGTCGATTCATTTCAAAAGTAATCGCTTTTTCTACTGCCTTAAAAGAATTTAAATTTTTTACTTCTACCTTTGTACCAAGTGCGCCATCAATGTTTGAAACAGAAATATTTGCTTCAATGCGCATTTCTCCCTTTTCCATATTTGCATCCCCTGCTCCGAGATATTGGAGCAGTAATTGCAACTCTCGAGCAAACATTACCGCCTGTACTGCACTATGAATAACAGGCTCTGTGACAAGCTCCATAAGGGGTACTCCCGCTCGATTAAAATCAACAAGACTATATTCACCCTGATCGTGAGAAGACTTGGCTGTATCCTCCTCAAGATGTACGCGTGTGAGCAATACGCCTGCTAGTGCTCCACCAGACACAAGGGGATACTTATACTGACTAATCTGATATCCCTTAGGGATATCAGGATAGAAATAATTTTTTCGATCAAATTGACTGAGATCTGCTAAATTTCCACCAACAGCAAGTCCTAATCGCAAGACCTGTCGAACTGCTTCTTTATTTACCACAGGTAGAGTACCTGGATGACCCATGCATATAGGACATACGTGTACATTGGGCTGTTTTTCTTCGGGATCATTCTTAGAGTTGCAGAACATTTTGGTCTGCGTTTTTAATTCAGCATGAATTTCCAGCCCGACAGTAAGTATATAATTCGGTTTCATATAAAAGTAGTACTATTTTATCATATTGAAGATACTTGTGCGGAGAGAATCTTAGAAAGGGTGTCTTTTAAATTCTTAATAGAACTGGAATCGAGAACTGAGACAGACAAAGTTTCCTTATTAAGCTTAGAAAGTGCTTGTTTTTTTTGCTCCACAGCTTCGGGCACTACTGCATCAGTCTTTGTAAGTAAAATAATTTCTTTTTTTAATGCAAGCTCGCTGCTATATTGAGTAAGTTCATTACGAATTGTTTTATACACAGCAACCACGTCTTCTTGATCAGCGGCAATACAATGCAGAAGCATTTTTGTACGCTTTATATGGCGCAAAAACTTATGTCCAAGGCCACGACCCTCTGAAGCTCCTTCAATGAGTCCTGGTATATCAGCAATGATAAAACCATACATATCACCAAGGTTTGGTTCGAGTGTGGTAAATTCATAGCTACCAACCTGTGCCTTAGCGTTGGTAAGTTCATTTAACAGACTTGATTTACCTGCATTTGGAAGTCCGACAAGTCCGAGATCGGCCACGAGCTCAAGCTCAATAAAAAAATCTGCTTCTTCGCCCTCTTTCCCTGTAGTTGATTGTTCGGGTCGAACATTCTTAGACCCTTTAAAATGTTCGTTGCCGAGTCCACCACGACCCGCCTCAAGAATTAGAATTTTTTCTCCGTCATGCAATAAGCTGTATTTTTTATTCGTTGTTAGATTTGTAAATACGCTACCAATCGGAAAATCCAAAATTAGATCATCTCCATCTTTTCCATGCATACTATTTCTCATACCATTGCCACCATTTTGTGCAACGAGTTCTTTGATGTGTTTATACTTACGAAAAAGTGCGAGGTCGCGGACGGCGTGAACGTACACATTGCCCCCAGAGCCACCATTGCCTCCAGCTGCCCCTGCTTTATCCTTTCCCTTTTCTTGGCGCCACCGTACAACGCCGACACCACCGTCGCCCGCCTTTATGTGTATAGTTAATTCATCGATAAGTGCCATATCCCATTGATACTATCTCTATTGGAGCTAGTTTTCAAGAGCAATACGCGCAAGTGCAAGCGCTCCTTCTTTTGAACGAGCCGCGCTCGTAAAGCGTTTGTTGTGACAAAACACTGCATCTGGTACGCCAGTTATCTGCTGCAACTCAGCTCCCGTTTTTCCTGCCCATGTTTCTGGCAACGCTTTTCTTAATTTGTATGAAGATGTATTGTCACGCACCGTTTTAAGTCGCCACATATCGCGAGCACTATTTGGATACACAACAAAAAAAGGCTCGGGGTATTGAGAAAGTACTTCATGCCATGGATAATCTTCATCAATTACAATAAGTCGTTTATCTTCTGCATTTTGATACGCTGAATGCACATAGCTCACACCCTCACGCACATCCCGAAGTACAGAAATTTCTCTTTGTAAAAGTTTTTGAGCAAACATGACCATATCTATAAATGCTTCATACACCGAAGTCTCATCTTCCTTCCATGTTGGATTAAAAGAACTTATATACTGTTGAATCACGTAGGGTTGCAGACCTTCCATAAGAGGACTGTGTGTATCAAAACCATTATCACTTGCATCAATAGGGGTAATAATTTTTTCATCAATGCGTTTTGCGATATCCTCATCGTAAGTAATCTGTACTCCGTATGTTTTCCACATGAGCCCACAAGATGCATACGCAATACCATTAGCACGAGTACCCGCTCCTCCAATTTGATGATGATCAAAACGTCGCGCCGACGCATCGTATGTGCCGCCCACATCGACAACATAATCAGCTGTTTGTATCACAGAATCATCACGAGTTCTAATTATTTCATACCCTACTTTTTTATCCAATGTAAGCAAAAGTATTGCAACAGCAAATACATCGTCGGTATGAAAATCTGCATTATGAGTGACAATCTTTATAAGCTTCGTTGTGCTCATTATATTTTCACTGAAGCTGGTTTAATAATAATTGGATAAATGTCAAGAAGCGCAAATAGTAAGCTAAGCGCTACTGGTCCAGCAATAAAACCAACGGGGCCAAATAATGCGATACCGCCAAGTACGGAAAGAAGAATAATAAACGGATGAATTTTTAAACCGCGCTCAATAAGAATCGGGCCCAAAAGATTATCAACAAGACCAACGGCAGCTACCCCCCAAATAATAAGCCCTATCATTGCGGCAATATGTCCTGTAAAAAAAAGAAATACCACTGCTGGAATTAATACCAAACTCGTGCCAAGTGTAGGAACTAATGATGCAACAGCCGCAACGGCAGCCCACATAAACGGACTTGGGACACCAAAAATTGCAAAACCAATACCTGTAAGTATCCCTTGAATGACCGCTATCATTAATTGACCTCGAATTACCGAATTTATTGCTGTCTTAAGTTTTGTAATAATTTTTACGTCATACGAATTAAAAAGCGGACTCAAATCAACAAGAGAAGAAAGGAGACGTCTGCCATCCCTAAAGAAATAGAAAAGCGCGAGAATCATTAAGAAAAATCCAATAACACCCTTAAGTACGCCACCAAAGAAACCAGCTAGATTGTTTGAAAGCCAACCAACTATTTTCCCTGCATACGTTTCTAAATCAAGACGCGAACGAATATCAAATGAAAACTGTGGTACAACTCGCTCTAGAAAAACTTGAGTATGCTCTATGGCTCGATTTGAAAGCACAAGAATGCTACTTTCCCCCGATGAAAGCTTTGAATATACTGCAGTTGATTCTTGAAAGAGAATAACCCCGAATATAGAAAGGGGGGTTAAAATAAAAATGAGAACCACGAGTACAGAGAAGAGGGCTGCGAGTGATTTTTTCCCAATACAAAAAGCCAGAATTTTTGTATGCATCGGCTCAAATATTATAGCAATGATCCCAGCAAGAAATACAATGGAAACATAGGGAAGAAATATGAAAAAATTTAATACTAACGTACACACAACAAGACCCAAAAAGAAAATCAACTGTAATATGTGGTGATTCATAAATATAATTTAATCTTATACGCTATAATTTCGATCTGCTCGACGTGAAGCACAGTACAAAGCTACTAAAAGTGCAAACAATATGAGCGACATCGTTGGGATTGTAATAAAACCAAACTCAAGAACAAACACCTTAGCACATGTTCCACCATTAGATGTACAAGGAGTAAACGAGCGACCACCAAGCTGGGTATATGAATGATACAATGCTACAATTCCGCCAAGTAAAGAGAGTACCCACGTATACGCAAGAATTGATTTTTCTTTCCACAACAAAGCAAGGCCTAACAATACCGCTTGGGGATACAAAAAGAGGCGCTGAACCCAACACAATACACAAGGTTCAAAACCAACTACTTCAGAATAAAACAAACTCCCAAGCAACCCCGCCATTACAAACACAAAAGAAAAAGGAAGAGCTCGTTTTCCTATCCATACTATAATTCGATCTGATAAAGAATTTCGTACAAAAAACAACACGATGAATACAATAAGAACAGCAGTAGTACACACCGTCGCCCAAACCATAAAGAGTTTCAGAAATAAAAATTGTTCCATGTTAGATTACTTATTCGTCAAAAGTAACGGGGCACGATGTACGCTCTCCAAGTGCTTCAAGAGATAACACGCCCCCCTGTCTTGTACCATCAGCAAATTCCCATGTTGGATAACCTGTTATACCTTTATCAGTACATACTTGAAGCTGGCCCTCTCCATCTGGGGTTGAACACTCAGTGTACGGTATGTTGCTTTGAGATCTTCCAAAAAGAGCTTTTTGATCATTACAATGAGGACACCAAAATGCTCCGTAAAACATTGCTCCTTTTTCTGCAAGACATGAAGCAAATGTATCAAGAGTACCTGGACGATCAGGTACTCTTGATAAGAAAACAGCCCCTCCAATAAGCGCAACTACTACAATAATGGTGATAATAAGTCCTTTTGGTTTCATATAAAAAGTATATCACACTACTTTCGATTTTGGCTCCTTTTTACATAATATATAACCACACAGAGCACAATAAAGCCAATAACGAGAAAAATAACACCCTCAACTCGTCCGATCACATGGGCATATTTCAAATATAACGACCCTACCTTCCAACCCAACAAAGCCAACATCGTGGCACGGATACATGTCCCCAAGAAAGTAAGTAATAAATACTTTTTTATATCAAAGCGAATTAATCCATAACATGCTGAAATAGCAACACTTGGAACAAGGGGGATAACCCTCAACACAAATAACGTTATTTCGTCTACGTTTTTTGTATCTAATTTTTTTTGTAATGTTTCAACATCTCTCCATGATAAACCGAGCCACCTGCCCCACCGTATCAAAATTGGCTTTCCTGCACCATAAGCAATACCGTACACAGCAAGTGAGCCTATAGTTACACCTAGAGATGCGGGTAGAACAACAATAAAAATTAGTCTTAGAAATAAATCAAAAGATAATGGACCATCGAGAAAAATAAAGCCAGACAATGTGAGTACAAAAGCAGAAGGTATTGGTGCTATAATCTCTTCTAAAAGACAAGCTAAAAAGACCCCCCAACCACCAAGTGGTATGAGTACTTGTTCTATAAAATGAATGAGGGAATCAATCATAAGTAGATCTGGAGTGCCTTATTTATTTACCATGACACTGTTTATATTTTTTCCCACTTCCACATGGACACGGATCATTTCTCCCCACTTTTTCTCCGGTCTTTTTATCTACCGCATTTGATACTTGATCCGCCTGTCTATTTGGGGTGCTATCTGTTACCAAAGAAGCTTGAATCTCTATATTTTTTACCTGATCCAATTCTTTCACGTATTCATCTGCAGCAATGTGGGGTAATAGTTTTATAATCTCATCTTCAATGCCCACCTCCATTTCTTTAAAAAATCGGAGTCCTTCTTTTTTATATTCAACAAGAGGATCACGTTGTCCATATGCACGCAGATTAACACTAGAGCGCATATAATCCATCATTTCAAGATGATCTACCCAAAACATATCAATCGTTTGCAATATAACGCGACGAACCGCGAAGGCAAATTTTTCATCCTGAACACGAGCAACGTGCTCAAAAAACGCTTTCTTTTCTGTAAATACCTTATTTTCTGTATCGTTCTTATCTATTAAGGAGTCATCTGATGCATCATCACCAAAAAGTGACCGGAGGTATAATTTAAGTTCGTCTTGTGTACTAAACAAAATTCCACGTCGACGTTTATATATAATTTTTCTTTGATAATTCAATACATCGTCAAATTCAAGAATGTGTTTTCGGGCATCAAAATTAAATCCTTCGATTTTTGTTTGAGCAGTTTCAAGTGAACGAGTAATGAGTCTGTTTTGTATTGGTTCATCCTCAGGAATACCAAAACGGCCCATAAGTTTTTTTATAGTATCTGATGCAAAAATACGCATAAGTGAGTCTTCAAGGGAAACAAAAAACTGTGTTTCCCCCGGATCACCTTGGCGACCAGAACGCCCTCGAAGCTGATTATCAATGCGACGCGCATCGTGTCGCTCAGTACCAAGTACAAAAAGACCTCCAAGCCCCCTCACCCCTTCATACGTCTCTATTGTAGATGGATTGCCCCCGAGTTTTATATCAACTCCACGACCAGCCATGTTTGTAGCAATTGTTACAGCACCTTTTTTACCCGCTTGAGAAATAATTTCTCCTTCTTTCTCATGGTTCTTTGCATTTAAAATAAGGTGAGGAACTCCTTCACGTATAAGATACGCAGAAAGTAGTTCATTTTTATCAATAGATGCCGTGCCCACAAGCACAGGCCTGCCGGTACTGTGTACTTCTTTTATTTTTCGAGCAACTGCTTTAAATTTTCCTTGTTCATTTTGAAAAATATAGTCATTATGATCTTTTCGAGCAGATGGTTTGTGTGTAGGAACAGTAATAATAATAAGACCGTACACTTTGTAGAATTCTTCTGAAGAAGTCATTGCTGTCCCAGTCATTCCAGCAAGTTTTGTATAGAGTCTGAAATAATTTTGAAACGTAATTGATGCAAATGTTTTAGATTCTTTTTGAATGCGTACACCCTCCTTTGCTTCAATTGCTTGATGTAGACCCTCAGACCAACGACGCCCTGGTTGTAAACGTCCTGTAAATTCATCAACGATAACAATTTCATCATCACGCACCACATATTCTGTATCGCGTGCAAAAAGTGCTTGCGCCCGCACAGCAGTTTCAAGATGATGTACATATTTTATACCTTTCTCAGTATACATATTCTCAATACCAAGCTGTTTCTCTGCAAATGTAATACCTTCGTCTGTAAGTGTAATCGCCCGTAATTTTTCATCGATAGTAAAATGTGTATCCTTTGTCATTTTTGCTGCAAGTACCGCAAATGTCTTGTATAAATCTTCTGATTCTCTTGTTGGTGTTGAAATAATAAGTGGTGTACGAGCCTCATCAATCAAAATAGAATCGACTTCGTCGACAATAGCAAAATTATGTTCACGTTGTCGAAGACGCTCTTTGTCATACTCAATATTGTCGCGTAAATAATCAAAACCAAATTCACTATTTGTTCCGTACGTAATATCTGCAGCATATGCTTCACGACGCGATACGGGACGCAAAAAATCCTGCACAATTTTAAATGAACCTGTTTCATCACGCAGAGTATCTTTTTCGGTATGAAGTGGGTCATATATATATGAAGTATCATGCGTAATGATGCCCACAGAAAGGCCAAGAAAAGAATAAATTTGTCCCATCCACACCGCATCACGTCGAGACAAATAATCATTCACCGTTACCACATGAACTCCTTTTTCTGAAAGGGCGTTGAGATACGCCGGAAGTGTGGCAACAAGTGTCTTACCTTCACCCGTACGCATTTCCGCACCATTACCTTGATGGAGAATAATACCCCCCATGAGTTGGGCATCGAAGTGACGTTGATTGAGCGTACGTTTTGATGCTTCCCGAACCACAGCAAAAGTCTCGGGTAATAGATCATCAAGCAACTCTCCTTTTTTTAAACGAACTTTAAATTCTGTTGTTTTTTCACGAAGTTCTATGTCTGTGAGAGCAACATATGTCATCTCAAATTGGTTAATTTTTAAGACCGTAGGTGCAAGCTTTTTAACAGCTTTTTCATTTTGATTACCTCGTAATGTATCAAGTAAAAACATAGTCGTTCGGGTATTGTAACACAAAAAAATAATCCCCCCAAATGGAGAGATTATTTTTCAGAAAGACTATCGTCGGCTAGAAGTTTTCTTTTTTGTTGTCTTCTTCGCTTTTGTCTTTTTTGTAGTTCGCTTCTTAGCTGTCTTTTGTTTTTTTGCTGCCATAGTATTTTTTTAAATTTTTAAAGTTTCTTTGTCGAGCGACCTTTTACATTTCTTTTTTCTGACAAAGCTTACTTATTCATTATCGTATAGATAATTTCCAATTACAATATTTTTTCGCACACATATGTGGATAACAAAAAATTTAAAAAAATAAAAAAATAAATTTAAAAACCAATTGTTACTACTTCACGTTCAAGATTAATACGTGTATTTTTTTTTACACAATCACACATCGTCTGTGCAAGATTCATAATTTCTTGTGCAGAACCATTTCCATAATTAATAAGTACAAGTGCCTGATTTTTATACACACCAACAGTACCAACCCTGTAACCTTTAAAATTACAAAGAGTATCTAAAATCCATGCGGCAGAAATTTTTTTCTTTCCATCTGGAAGATCGAAAGCAGACAAACTACTATACGTAGCGCGCAACCTATCATATTCATCTCGAGACACAATGGGATTTTTAAAAAATGATCCTGCCGTGCCATAAAAAGTGAGATCAGGTAATTTTGCTTTTCGTATAGAAAGCACAGCATTGCGAACATCTTGCACCGAAAGAGAGGCTACATCTTTTGTAGAAAAAAATTCCCTTAAATCTTTATAAGAAATATCAACCTGTACGTCTTTTTTCAATACACATGCTACTCGTAATACAATATATCCACTTCCTTCTGGTTTTTTAAAAATACTATCCCGATATCCGCATGCACACTCATCTACAGAAATAATTTTTGTGGTCATCGTTGTCATATTAAACACTTCAACCCATAAGAGTGTATCTTTAAGCTCTGTACCATACGCGCCGATATTCTGCACTGGCGCCGCTCCCACGGTGCCAGGAATACCCGATAAATTTTCAAAACCGGATAAATTTCGTACTACAGTCTGTTCTACAACATCATCCCAGTGTTCTCCCGCCGATAGCACCACTTCTACTTTTCCACCCTTATCAGTCCATTCAATTCCACGTATTCCCATTTTTATCACGAGACCTAAAAATCCCGCATCAGAAACAAGAAGATTCGAACCTTCACCGAGTATGAAAAAAGGGATATCTTTCTCACGGGCAAATAAAAGTGCCTCTTTTAATTGGGCGACATCTTGTATCTCTACAAAAAAACGCGCGGGGCCACCAATTTTAAAAGTGGTATGAAAAGATAAAGGAATATCGTGCTGTAAAAAATTCATAACCATTCTATCTAATCGCGATCGGCGGTGCAGACTCCAAAACAAATGTCTTATGTGAGCGCAATCGCCGATCACGGCTAGATACAATACTTATTAGTATCAATATGTACTATTATATAGTGAAATTATCCAGAAACGCAAAACCCCACACGAGGTGGGGCCTTACGCAGACATTCGTTTGTTTTGGCGCAAGCAACACTTGCGCTCACAAACAATATACTAACAAACTATCTCAATAAAATCAAATCATGGGTTGTTCCCAGCCTGTATTTCCTTTATATAATACTCTCCTTCTGTTTTATATAATGCTGGATTAAGGGCAATAAATTGTTTTATCGTTTCAACCGCCGTTAGTCGATCACCTGCCTCAAGATATGCCGCAGCAAGAGACAATACATATTGAGCATTCTTAGGCTCAACTTCAATTCGCTTCTTTAGAATAGAGATGGCTTTGTCATATTGTCCTATTTTAATATACACATCAAGTATTCGATCATTAAATAATACTTCGCCTTCATTTATACCAACAGATAGCTTTTCTGCTAGTTCACGCTCACCCACCTCTATTGCAATTATCATGTATCTAACACGCGCCTCGATATGACTTTCATCAAGCTCAAATGTTTCCTTTGCTACAGCCAATGCGCTCTCTATATCATTTCGAGCAATTTCGATGTTTGCTTTTTCAAATAAAATCGACTGCTTATGTGGACTGAGTCGTATTGCTTCATTTATAGCAATAAGTGCATCAGGAAGAGCGCCGTATCGTCCTAAAAGTGAACCGAGAAATAAATATTGTCGTGCATCCGGCTCAGCATTTTCTGTTATTTGTATTTCCATTTGAGTACGTGCTGAATTAAAAATACGTGTTCGTACATCATCAGCGACTTGTGCTGTAGTTAATTTTTGTGCCAAAAACATAAGATGTTCACGGGCTTCATTTTTACCAAACGTATTATATGCAATTGATCTATTAAATGAATCGAGAGTTTTTACATAGTCTACATTCGTAACTTGAGAAAGTGCCAAAGCTTCAAGAAGAGCAGTATTTGCTTTAATTGGTTTAATATTAATAAAGTACAGACCAACAACAACCGCAATAGCAACTACAGCAAGCGTGACTTGTGCTGACACAACAGAACGCAACTGAAACTGAGGAAATAATGGTTGATTTGTTGTGGATGTACGTGCGACACATACATACCCCGCGATCATTACAAATAAAATGTAACTCGTAATATTATCAAACACAAATAAGTTTTGAAAAAAATATGCAGCAAGCAACCCGGTAAAAAGAGCCTTATCTGTTATAGAGAATTCCCAACCTCTACCTCGCCAAATGTAATACAATAGCGCAATAAAAATAAACAGATAAGAACCGAGACCTAAAATACCCCCCGCAATGAGCCAGTCGAGTACGACATTGTGTGTACGATCAAACCATTGTTCTTGAGACCACATCTCTGGATTGTAATTTTTATTAAACACATAATTAAAATTTTCTTGGCCCCAACCCAAAATCGGACGCTCAAGAAAACCCTGCACAGCTATCGGCCACACATAATAACGTCCTTGTCCTTTAAAGAAATCTTCCGAGAGAGAAATTTCTGACAAACGCTTAAGTGTTGGGTTGCTTTTTACGATATCTGTATCTCGCGCCAATAAAAATGTCCCGACCAAAAACACTAACACAATAAGACTGCCGATTGATATTTTTCTAAGCACCTTTTCCCCCTTCCCCCATATGGCAATAATACATGCGGTAATAAAAAGACCCCCAATAAGTCCCAAAAGCACGCCTCGTGTTTGCGTGAAAAATAAAAGATAGGCTTGCAATACAATACTAATACCATACAACACTCGCGCAGAAGCCGTTTTTGATCGTGCCAACAAAAATAACGCGATAAAAATGTGTATAAGAAGATACACTGCGAAATATGTTGCATTGCCTAGTGTTGCATCGAGTCGATCACTACTTTGGTGGATTTTTGCAGCTCCATACAGTTGTGGGAGACCATAAAAAAAACACATAATAGCACTTGCACCGAGGGATGTGTTGAAAAAATAATTCCACAATTTTTGTGTTGAAAGTACAGAAGACACAACTAAAAAATATGCGAATACATGGAGTAATGTAACTAACCCTTCCATACGTTCAAAATTACTCCAAAAACTTCGATAAAAATTTACTCCAAATATATCTGCAAGTGCGATGATGACTACAAATAGAGTGAGGGCATACAGCACCCACGATCGTTTCGGTCGGTATGATACATCCATCATCATAAGCACGAGCCATGCCCCAAACATCAACTCAACAAGTATTCTAAATAAAAATGCCTTACTTGTTATAAATGGAAAAAAAAGGCTATTAAAAACAAAAAGGGCAATAAAGGGGGTTAGGAACAAAACAGAGATTATAAACCTTCGAAGAATTATTTTCGTCATATTACATATATTCATATTACATATATATTGAGTATACCCAACTATAACTCACGAGAGAGTTCATTGGCAATAGAACCGATATTACACTACAATAAAACAATGAAAAAAGTCTTGGAATCTCTGCTTTCACAGATAGAATACTACACCAAAACTGACGTTATATACCTTATAAAAGGAGGCTCATGGCTTACCTTAGGTAGGATTGTATCGGCACTTTCTGGATTTATTCTTACAATTATATTTGCGAACCTTCTCACTCAACACTCTTATGGTGACTATAAGTTTATATTATCAATTTCAGGTATTATAGCAGGACTACTTTTAACAGGAATGGGTACTGCTGTTGTTCAGGCAGTTTCACGAGGCTATGAACAGGCTCTTATTTTCGGTTTTAAAATTCATCTAAAATGGAGTGTGGCAATGTCAGCTGGGGCTATTGCCCTTGCGACATATTATCATGTGAAAGACAACGAGATGATGGCTATTGCACTCGTGATTATCGCAATATGCATGCCGATTATTCAGTCTGCAACACTCTATAGTTCATACCTAGTCGGTAAAAAAGATTTTAAAACTGATACATACTTCAGTATTCTATACGCGATTGTTCCAACACTGTCTCTAATAGTTTCAATCCTTTTCACAAAAAACGCACTCATACTTGCAAGCATTTATTTTATATCAACAGCAATCACGAGTCTTTCGCTCTATATATTGACAAGTCGACGCATTAAGGTGACTGAAAAAATACAAGAAATAACTGAGCGTATAAAAACAATTTCATATGCAAAGCATCTAAGTCTTATGAATTTTCTTGCTACAATTTCATACCAACTCGATAAAGTGCTTATATATCATCATTTCGGCGCTGCACAACTCGCACTCTATACAATAGCAACAGCGCCACCACAACAAATTCGTTATCTAAATAAAATGCTCGGAACAATGGTGCTACCAAAATTAAGTAGTCAGCGTCTTTCAATTCTCAGGGGCACACTTCATAGAAAAGCACTTATTCTCCTTGTGGGCGCAATAATACTTACGTCTCTATATGTTCTCATCGCCCCGTTTTTATTTCGTATTTTTTTTCCCAACTACACCGAAGCAATACTCTATTCGCAGGCGTTTGCTCTCGTGATACTTTTTTTCCCAAGCACACTCTACCAACAAACTTTTACCGCACACATGCACAAAAGAAAATTGTATGTTATTCAAACCCTGATTCCTTCATTAAAAATTATACTTCTTTTTATTTTCTTACCTCACTATGGTATTTGGGCTGCAATAGGATCGATTATATGTGTTGAATTTATTCGACTTATTCTTGTACTTTATTTTTTCGTGAGAATTCCTCACTCTAATACAGAACCCGTTTAAGAAGAAAGAGTATCTTTAGAATAAAAGCTCCTCCGGGTACGTAAGTCAACATACAAAGAAATTTGTACGAAAGTTTTTTTTGATATGTAAACGCTTCATGTGCGTAGTGTCGTGCTTTTATATTATCTCCGGACAAAAGAAATCCTAGAGACGCGCCGTATGAATAAGCTGCGTATTTGCCGGGATTATGGCCAATCATAATCTGTTTATATTTAAAAAGATACTCACCAAGATAAACCACACGTTCAATAGAATATTGAACGTGTGGTTTCCGACGAACACTCGTAAGTGAAAAGATGTCAGATTGCAAAAAATGGTCCCCCACATATTCATCAAGTTGATACCATGGTCCACATTCTGCCAGAGCAGAGTTAAACATAAAATCCAAATTTCTACCAACATATCGAACCTGCCCGACATGCGATGCTTTAGAAAGTCGAGCCAATTTATGTTTTACGTAATCTACCGAAATAATATTTGAAAAAGGCACAAGGCCGGGAGCAAGTGGCTCGTAAAAAATCTCTTTCATGCCCGCATAAACACGTGTCGGGGCTGAGATAGTAATTGCATCAGGATACTTTGTAAAACCATTAAGAAGTGTGGAAAGTGCGTTGGGATACAAAATATCATCACTATCCCACACAATAACATAATCTCCAGTCACTACATCTAATCCTTTATTGCGTGCCTGAGTCGAACCCGCATTCTTCTCCATCTTTATATATCGAATTCGTGCATCGTCCATGTTTCGTAAGAAAATTTCTGTATCATCAGTAGACGCATCATCGATAATAATAAGCTCAAAATCAGCATACGTCTGATCTAATATACTCCCAACACACATAGAGAGTGCTTCTTTTCTATTGTACGTAGTAACAACGATACTGATCATATATGAAATGCTGTTACAATAAACCGGCCCTTTTTATTTGCAGGTTTTACATTAGTATTAAAATTCTTTAATAATGCCCAAAAATATTCTGGGGGCTTATCAATTAAATCAAAATGAATTTCACCGATCATTACCTGCACCATGTTACGCTTCGAAAAACCTATAAACATTTCATACTCAGCTCCTTCAATATCAAATTTAAGAAGATCGATGTGCGTAATTTTTTCCTTTGCTACAAATTCATCCATTGAAATACTTGGCACAATACCATAAGGTACTGAACCCTCACGAGATATCACAGAAGAAGCAATATTTTTTTGAGACACTTCATACAAAGTCATATGTCCTGTTGTTGATGTTACGGCTACATTATATACCTGCACCCGATCTTGAAAAGCTTCCGTATTTTTTTGAAGCAATAAAAAAGTTTCTGGATGCGCTTCACATGCGTAAACAAATGCCTGGGGATAACGTAGAAGAAAATGAACCACCGAAATACCAATATTACTCCCAAGATCAACGATAATACGTGGGTTATCTACATGATACACAGAGTACTGCTCTTCGACTAAAATTTCTTGCATAAGAAGAAGTTCTTCATACGTTCCCTTAAGGTATAGAGGTGCTACTAGACCATATTTTCTTATCTGCACATGATACGCATCATTTTTAATAGTAAGACGGTTATTGTACGGAATAGAAAAACATTTTACACATAACACAATCTTGTCTCGCACATTCGCACCAATCATTGCAAGACGGATACTTTTTCTTACCTTTGTTATGAGTGTATTAATCATATTGTAATAATTTTCTGAAATATACCTCATACGTATGAGCAACATGCTCTATACTCCGACCTGAAGCTACAATATGTGCCGCAACAGACATATGCTCCTTTTTAACCTCGCTCATTTGAACATACCGTTCAATAGTAGCAGTCACAGAATCCGCTGTTGCCTGAACAATCCACCCATTTTCGCCTTCAACAATAATTTCTGGCACACCAGCAACACGAGTAGATATAACAGGTAAACCAAATGCCATTGCTTCAATACAAACATTAGGGAACCCTTCGATATAAGAAGTAAGGACAAACAGATCGCTTACAGCATACAACGAGTAAATATCTTTACGGTAACCTAATAAAAATACTGAGTCCTTAATGTCGAGTTGATCAATAAGGGCTTCTAGATTAGATCTCTCATTTCCTTCACCAACAATGAGAAGAGAATATTTTGAGTTTTTCTTCACAAATTTCGCAAAAGCAGAGATCAATAGGGCTTGATTTTTTTGCGCCTTAAGCCGGGCGACATTAATAATATATTTTTTTGTTGTCTGTAATCCTAATTGTTGTTTAAGAAGCGCCTTGTCTGAGTTTGATTTTTTAAAAGTATCTATAGATGCTGTATCCACGCCGTTATTAATCACAATAATTTTTTTAGGAGAAATATGGGCATGTGCAATTACAAATTCTTTTACCGCTTCCGATACTGCGATTATACTATGAGAACAATATGATAATAAAAAATCAATTTCATGGTGATACCATTTTTTATCAGTATATGTGTTGTGTTCTCGAGCAATACTTATATATCCCACAAATGGCTTAAGTAAACGAAAAATAGTATTTGCAGAAAACATACTAGAAACCACAAGATCGGGAGCAATCTGTTTCAATAAAAAATATATTGCTATAAAACCTTTCATATCAAAAGTGCCTTTTAGGGAAAATTGATGCACCGTAACGTAAGGGGGTAACATGTCAAATAGTGTGGGTCTGTTGGGGTATAAAAATAAAGTAATTACGTGTATATCATAAGTAATATTAGAAAGAAAACGTATTTGTTGCACGGCATGATTCTCAATCCCCCCACCGGCAAGCAAGCTTGGTAAAGCAAAAATGATTTTTATTCTATTACTTGATGACGATAGCATATGTATACGAGAAAAAAGGAAACAAACGATCACATAAATACGCATGCTCAACAACTTTTTCATACCATCTTGTGTGGCGAATTCCCTTAGTACCAAGCATTCGCTCAGGAATAGTAATGAGAAAAAAATGACATAAAAAAGTAAACAGGCCGTTTAAACGGTACACCGTGTATTGCTGCCCTGCAAAAAGACGTTTGATACGGCGAGGAGAATATTGTCTAAACCCGTGGAATAAGTATAGTGGCAGACTCCAATACGAGGGAAACACGAAAATTTGTACACCCCCAGGTAGAGTAGACAAGTGTGCTTTTTCCACAGAAATACCATCGCAAGGGATATGCTCGAGAGACGTTATAGACAAAACGAGGTTATATTTCTGTGGTGGTATAAAAGATTCTATACCCCGCTCTATGTGTTCACTTACAAATTCTGTTGATACAAAATTATCAAAACGGCGATCTTTCTCAATATCAACACAAGTATATCTTCCCTTGTATCCAATTAGAGATAGAGTTTTTCGAATATAACCAGACCCGCCACCAATATCAAGGATGGCTGCGTCTTTTATACCAGCAATTGATGAGAGGGTATTGTACATAAAAGCATCTATAGTCTTTCTTCCCGGACTTGAAGACCCCCCTGCGAGTGAGCGTGCGTGAAAATATGTTGAGGGGAGATATGTTGTATACCCCCACATTCCCCGCACCGCATTGGATGCAAGCCAATATATTTTTTCGCCTAAAGAAAGCGGCACGTCACCGGATAATTCTTTCATAATATAGTTTATTGTAAAGCATCATTACCTTTATCAAATACCATTTCATATGATACCAAAAAGTCTTTCGCAAAGGTGTTTTTAATAAATGTCGGCATATACAAAAAATGTATGAAAATTTCTCGAGCTTTTTTCTGTCTTCTTTTGTATTCTTCCGTAGACCAGGACATAAAATTATCATACGCGACAGAGGAAGATTTTCGTATGTCTGTGTACGGAATTCGAACAATAACATCATCATATCCAATCTTTTCCTCAAAAGGTAGCACACACCCTGTGTCTAAAAAAAGAGGTATTCGACCCAAAGATAACGCTTCATAAAAACGTAAGGAATAATTTCCATCCCCTTTTACTATAAGAGCCATATCGTTTTGCATCATATTTTCCACATATTGATTGCGAGCAACTACAGGATCAAGAGGAATACTTTTGATATTGCCTGAATAAGAAGATCGCGCGATAAAATGCGTATCAATTCGATCATCTTTTGAAAGTAATTTCATTATCTTCCTGCGATAAAATAAGCCGTCTTTATATGGATGTTTTTTAAAAAAATTCTTTATACTATATCTCACCATATGTATAGTATTTTCAAAACTAGCTTTCCCCACAAAACCAACAGAAGGTTTTTCACTCTTTTCTTTTAACATAACACCGTGCAGTACCCCTAGATCTTCAACGAATGCGGGCATTATAATTTCATTCTTTTTGAAAAGTGACTTGTATTGAGACGACCGAAACACTATCGTCCGTGGAATATTAATTTCTTCATGGCTATCCTGATACGCAAATAAAATAATGTGCTTGTTGTGTTGTGTTGCAATATCTACACATGAAGAAATATAATCTTTGTTTTTTCTTATCGAGCTATACCCATGAGGAAAGATGCAATAATCCGCTTCTTCTAGTGTGTCCACAAGTGTCCATATACCTTCATACAAAGTGGGATTAATACTTTGAAAAAGTGTCCCTCTCTTTTGTGCCCCAAAATTAATTTCAAATATTGGTATCCAAGCAACACCTGAAATCCTCTTAAAACAAAATAATTTAAGAGGGTTTTGTTGCATAAAAAGTATATCCGAGAGGATAACGCACTACTGATTTTGGGCGTAACCACACAAATAGTCCGTCAAGAAAATAATATGGAATAAATATAAGGGGACGTAAAAATCTAGGAAATGAAAGCATAATTGTATTAAAATTCACATAAAAAGGCCCTTTGCCAACACGAATAACGTGGATCTCTTTGAAACCAGCGTCAGAAAGCATGCGAGTAAGCGCTTCTTGCGTGTAACGAAAATAGTCGTGAGGATCTGGATGATAATTTACCAAAAATGGTACGAACCCAACGAGTGTTCCGCCGGATTTCAAAACACGTTTAATTTCTTGTAACAAAAACATGTGGTTGTAAATATGTTCAAGTACATTACATAGCAGTACTGTGTCTGTGGTTTTTTCTTCACAAGGAAAAGTATCTGTTTCAAAATCAATATTAGAAATTGAACCGTCTATAACCTCTGCGGAAGTCACTTTTCGTATATCAAAATAGTCAAAATAATCCGGCTTTCGAGCACCACCAACATCAATAACCCTGCCAGAAAGCGCCATATCCCTAAAGGATAGATTCATAAGTATCCGTGCAATCGATTGTCCGCGTAATATATGTCGTAATATCTCAAACATAGTCCAATCATAGAGCGCAACAAAAACAATAGCAACCCGCGCATTGTTGAGACACTTAAAGCACTATGCCCGCGCAATCACTACCAATGTCTCTATATATCGAGGTGTTACTTGAGAGATAAGAAAATAGAAAAAATTTAATATCTTTTTTTTAACACTTTCTTTATGAGTCAAATCCAAACTATACACGTATGCGTATGAGATGCTGTTGTATCCGTTTTTTTGCAATAATTGTTTAAGGGTTTTGTCATTAAAATAACATGTGTGATCGTGATTTACTGTAGGTTCGCCTTTTGAAAATTTTTCAACAATATTAAAAAGATTAAAACAATTTGGTGTAGTCATAATGAGGGACCCTCCAGATTTTAATTGTTTTTTCGTAGCCTCTAAAAAAAGGCCGGGGTTTGAAAGATGTTCTATGAGATCGCTGGCAAACACAACATCAAATGTAATACCTTTAAAATCCGCATGCTCAGCACTCGTTTTTTGATAATGATCTTGTGGCGATACAAACGCTTCATCAAATTCAAGATCTACACCATACACCTCTCTAGCTTTTTTTTTAAGGATGTTATGCACCCAATTTTCACGTGTATGCGAAACCCCCTGCCCCCAAAAACCAACATCAAGTACCACGTCATTTGGCTTTATGAGTGCCTCTATCAACTCAGTTTTATTTTTATATATTGGAATCATATGCACGCAATATTCTCTCTATTAAACCTGAAATATCATAAGATTGTAGCACAATATCTCTCATCTGATTTCCTATATGTGTTCGCTCTTCCAGGCTCAGTGTGGAAAAATTTTCTATTTTTAAAGCCAGCGCAGACGCGTCTCCCACTTCAAACATATACCTCTCTGCATCTTTCCCTAATATTTCTCTATACGCTTCATTGTTTGTAAAAATAGGTAATCCCATCGCCATTGCTTCAAGACCACTTTTGTCCAAACTTCCTGTTTTGCTTGCATTTATAAAAAGTGATGCTTGAGAAAGTTTTTCTGGAAGTACATGCTGAGGCACTGCTCCCATAAAATACACACGATCTAAAAGGGCGCTATCTAATACCAATTTTTGTAACTGTGTGAGATATGTTTTTTGTGAATCAATTTGAGCGTCACCGATAATATAAAGGTGTGCATCGACACCGCGCGATACCACTTCTGCTAGTGCCGCTATAATCGGCTCATAATTTTTTACTGGAGAAATCCTGCCTACCGTTATGATATTTAAACAAGAATGATTTTCATAGATAGTCGGATTTGGTTTAAAAAAATGAGTGTCTATTCCCTGACCCACAATCTTGATTTTTTTTGAAGATAATCGAAAGCCACTTTTTGTAGATGTAAAAATAATATTGGAACACCACTCTGCCAACCTCAAAGAATATGATGCGTATCCGTGTGCATACCACAATGCAACTTTTTTATTAAGCATTCGCCACAACACACCACCTAAAATAACGTAGATTTGATTCATATGAACAAATACCACGTCGTATTCTCTTCGAAATTTCCATATATAAAGATAAAAATTATACGTATACCAAAAACGTGAAATTTTTTTTTCTTTACCAAGTGAAAGCACCTGCACATTTTTATTAAAATCATAAGAACCTTTTGAGAGACAGATAACAGTGACTTTTTCGCACTGCGTAGAAAATTCTTCAACCCACCGATGAAAAAAACCGAGTATCGAATCATCACGATCTATTTTTTGGGTAATAATGAGTATTTTTTTCATATGCTTTTTCGTGCGCTTATTTATACGCTTCTTTATACGCGTCGAGCTGATTCAATCGAAGCTTTGTAGTCATTGAGATATACTTGTTTTGAGGTATGTGTAACGCGGGGCAAGCGAGTTATTGCTTCTTGTGTAAATGTTTCTCTAATTGGATTGTTTTCAATATATATTTTTAATTTTTTGACCAAACAATCACAATCACATGGCGGACAAACAAAAGAGTCTCCGTCAACAAGTACGTCGGGTGCTATTCCAACATCAGTAGAGATAACAGGGCACTGTGCAGTAAGCGCCTCAACAATAGTCATGCCATACCCCTCATAATCAGAAGTGACCAAAAAAACATGAGCTGTTTTGTAATACGATGCAAGATTTTGTTGCCATGGCTCAAATACAACATTGCGCACGAGTTTTAGACGAGCGGCCTCGCTTTTTAAAACCTGCGCTTGTGGACCTGTTCCGACAATCACCAAACCTACCCGGGGGTATTGTACTACAAGTTTTGACAACACTTCAAGCGCCAAAGATATATTTTTTTCTTTCGTAAAACGAGCGGCTATAAGAATAATAAAATTAAATTGAGGATATTTCTCTCTTAGATTAATTGTCACAGGAGTATCTAGTATCTTTTGTTGATCAATAAAAATCGGCAATACCGTAAGTACAGATGGTACCCATCCTTTTTGTACCAAAGATTTTTTAATACGTACAGAAACAACACGAACAGCATCGGAAGATTTAAGTACACGTTTTGCAATTAATACACGCAATCGATTAAGTGCACTTGATTGTACAAAAAAGGGGCTTAATAGATCAGTATGGACCTGAATATGGAGCGGAAATCTTGTTTTTCTCTTTAGACGCAATCCTGCAAGTCCCGTTTCAAATGGATCTTGGCATGTAATAACGGTCTCTTTTTGCTCCAATCCTTTTTTAGAAATAATGCGTAAGCACAGTGACACAGCGTCACGAATATACATCCACCTTACTAAAGAACTCGTTGGGTAAATCCACACAGTCGGTGAAATCTGCTCGGGAACATGGCTAAGTGATCGCTTAGAAAATACAACAATATGAAGCTCATCAAAAAGCGCGCCGTACTCTTTGATACGTTCTCGCACAGCACTTTCTGGCATAAAAAGATTTCTATCAGTTCCTATACTAATAACTTTCATATGTCTATTGTATACGAGAACACAAAGTAATAAATTCTCTTACCATATCTTCAATAGAATGCGTAAAAGAAAACGAATATGTTTTCTTTAGAATTTTTTTATACTCATCATTCAAAGAAAGCTGTAAAATCTTCTCCTCAATATCAGCTTCATTACACGGATCAATATACACCACATGATCCCCTAATCGATCAGAGATTCCGGTCTCACTGGTAACTATACACGGCTTACCATATCTAAGAGCATCGAGAACAACATTGGGACTAATGTCAGAAATTGAAGGGAGAATAAATACGTAGCATTCTTTAATTTTTTCTATAAGAACACTTTTGGGAAGATCAGTGATAATCGAAAGTTGTACAGATGAATCCTTACGTTGTGCATGTTTAAAAGCACGCTTCAATGCGTCTATATTTTTAAGTGTAAGCAATCTCCCTGCCCATAGATATGTTTTTGATGTCGGTGGAAAATTTCCAATCGCGGGCTTGTACTCATTTTCAATAATATAATTTTTCTGAGGATCCAAACCATATACAGGCATAAAAATATCCCGTTGCCATGCTGTACTAAACACAAGCGCATGCACATGTTTCAAAGCAAAACGAGTACCGTAAAATATAGCGCGCTCTTTGAGATTTATTTTTTGTTTAAAAACAGAATAGAAATTTTTGAGTAGAATTTTATCACCAGTACGCTCAACGTACGACTCCCATAAAAAATCACCCCCCGTCCGAATAATACTTTTTTTGCCGACCAAACGAGCGGCTACTATTGCTGGTAAACCTACCGATAATGTATCGAGCGCAAGTATTGCATCAACCTTCCATGCAGCGACAAAAGCACGGAAGAAAAAATATATATGACGAATACCAATCGGTAAACTGTACTCAACACCATATGTGAGGACACTTACCGTATGCCCTTGTCGTTTCATCTCTTTCTCGAGTTCTACAGTATATTGTGCTGGACCACCAATACGAGGTGGATAAATACCCGTGCATATAAGAATCTTCATATACTCACCCTATCAAAAAAAACTCTCTATTAAAAGGAGAAAATTTCTTCTTTCATACGTCGTGAAATAGAGTTCCAATTGTACTCTTTTCGAACCATATCAAAAGCGTGAAATACAATATGATCACAAAGATCCTTGTCAGAAGTTATAGTTGTTACCGCGCGAGCAATACTCTCGCTATCCTGCACCTTGCAAAACACTCCCGTCTGTCGATCAAATAAAAAATCAGGAATCCCACCCACAGGAGTTGCAATAACGGGAATTTTTGCAGCCATTGCTTCAATAAAAGAATTTCCCATTCCCTCAGAAAGTGACGGGCGAATAAAAATATCTGAAATATGTAAATATGCCGGCAAATCTTTATACTGTACGAATCCTGCCAATATAACCCTATCCTCAAGAGAAAGATCGTGCACTTGTTGTCGTATGCGGGATTCAAGCTCCCCCACACCAATAATTAAAAATTTAATATGTGCAGGCAACAGCGCAAGCGCAGAAATTACATCACTAATTCCATTCTTCACCACAAGACGTGATGTAGTTACAATAAACACATCTCCTTCCTGTTTGTTGTACTGTGCTTTAAGCGCCTTACAAAGATCTTCATTAGGCGCGGCTGAGAATAGAGCGATGTCAGCCCCATTTGGCACCACTACAAGTTCTTTTGTATACCCCATTGACCGAGCAAACGTAGCGAGATATGTAGAAATAGTTTGAATACGATCTGCCTGTTTAAAAATCTGTACAAACAATGGGTACACAAAAAATACCTTTCTTTTTATATACTCAATTGGGTCGCCCTCCTGCAAAGAAAGTACACGTTTGATACGTGGTTTTAATATAGAAAAAAATAAACCAGTAAAACCAGCATAATTTGCCATCATAGACCATGTGACATCAAAGGAATATTTTTTATGCAAACGAAGCGCCGCTACACATGCAACAAAAGGAAACGTATATTTATTTAATGAAAGAAGAACGCGGGAAAAATACGAATTGCTTTCTTTAGAGCTCACAAAACCCACACGATGCACATGCACATTACCTATCTTTTCATATACCACTAAATCTCTATGAACACGGAGTGTTACCATATGAAATTGAATATCCTCCGGATTGATTCTATCCGTAATTTCTTTAATGGCGACCTCTGCTCCACCCACAAAGCGAGGATAATATACGATTGAGAAAATAAGAATGTTACGCATCAAGAATATTTCGAAGTACGGATTCTGGAACCTCCTTCGGACCTTCGGTTACAGGCGCAGATTTTGAAATTGTATTTTTGGTTGTATTAGTTGCATTAACCGCATTGGCTGCATTAGTTGCATCAACTACGTTAGACTCAGAGGGATCTTTATGATGAATATCCTCGGTTTTTTTGAAGTGTGAAGTAGTGGAATTAGTGGGGTGTTGATGGTCTTTTCTATGAGTATCTTTGGGGTCTTGTTTTGAATGTCGCACTGCAACACCCGTACGATTCCCAATCTTCTCTGGTTGAATATCGCCACTATCCTTCCGAGGATGATATGTAAGCGCAGCAAGTGCCTGCTTTAGATTATCAACATTTTCTTTTGATGGCACCTTCAAATCGACAGCTGGTTTTTTGCCCTTAAGTGGTAGGTTACCAAGCGAAACCGGCGGAGCTGCTTCTCTAGATTCGTTTTCTTTTCTTTCATGAAGTCGCCCATCATTTCCAATCTCAATAGCCTTAAAAGGATTTTTTGTCTGTTCTTCTTGATGTTTTGGTGTTGAAGTACGACTACTGTTTTGTTGATGTGTAGATCGAGGATTTTGATTATGTGAAGGACGTTCAGTGTGCGGATTTTGATTATGTGAAGGACGTTCTATATGTGCTGCACGCTGAGATGAATGAGATGTTTGAGATGTTTGAGATGTTTGAGATACATGAAGGGTCGCATTTGACACTCCACGCATCGGCGTTTGTGTGTGCGCCATAGATTTTTGTGGTGAATTTTTTGCAAAAGATCGATTATCATTTTGATGAAACGTGACAGGCTTATGCCATTCAAAAATCTCTTCCTCAACAATATTTTTTGGTCGCGCAAACAAAGCACGAGAATTTTCAATAATCTCATCTTTAAAATTAATCTCTTGTTTTTTGATAGGAGGAAGAGTGACAGCGGAAAATGCTGGGGACGTTACGCCATCGATCATCAATTTTAAATAAATTTGTACAAACCCAAGATTCACCAAATCTTCGGCGGTAAAAGACGGCATGAATTCTTTCTCGAGTACCTCAGCATCGTATGCACCAACACGAAATACGATCATCGTTCCAACGTTACCAAAAACCGCTGCGCGCACCTCTTCAGACATCTGTTCAATATATTGATGTGCAACTGTAAGATTGAGTTTATATTTTCTCGCTTCAGACAAAATATCAGCAAAAGACTCGTTGGCAAAAGATTGAAATTCATCTACAAATAGATAAAATTGGGGTAATAAATTTAATACCTTTTCACTTGCATCCGCTCGAGACATTGCTCCTAAATAAATTTTAGTAATGAGCATGCTTCCGAGCAAATTAGCATTTGCTTCTCCGACTCTACCCTTTGAAAGATTAATGATGAGAATTTTACGATCATCCATTATCTTGCGAATGTCGAAGGTTGATTTTGGTTGACCAATAATATTTCGCACTAAAGGATTCGAAACAAACTGTCCAATTTTGTTTTGAATTGCAGCACCCGCTTCTTGCATGTACCGTTCACCATACTTAGCAAACTCATCTACCCAAAATGATTTTACTGATGGATCAGAGATATTATCAACAACCTTTTTTCGATAATCTTTGTCCGCAAGCATTCGATTAACACCGATAAGTGTTGAATCTGGATACTCAAGAAGTGCCAATAGAATATTGTTTAAAATATATTCCATTCTTGCAGACCATGCAAGAACCCAAATCTTTTTAAAAGCACTCATGAGACCATTTGCAACAAGATGGCGCTTATCCGCACCAACATCTTCCATTACGTTAAAGGAAATTGGATGATCAGTATCAAATGGAGCGAAGTATATGACATCTTTTATTCTTTCTTTTGGAACATACTCCAAAAGAAGCTCTGCTGTTTTTCCGTGGGGATCGAGAAATGCCATTCCCTCGCCATTTTGAATATCTTGGACTGCAAGATTTTCAAGAAGAGTAGATTTACCCATTCCCGTCTTTCCAATCACATACATATGTCTGGAACGATCTTTCGATTTAATTCCAAAAGGTACTTTTTGATTTCGTGCATCAGTCTGCGCGAAATATGATACAGTGTTTGGGTTCATAAGGATATTTTACGCACATTATACCACAAAAATATCGTAGACCTAGACACAAAAAATTATTCTTTCTCTAATGCTCCGAGTGTATAGATATTGCTTGGACTCCAAATCATAAATGAATCTACTCCGGCATCATAACTTGCCTGAATTTGCTCTCGCACCTCAACAACATCATAATTACCTCCGTAATCAAAATCTTGAATCCACGTTCGTAATTTTTTTGCAGATTCTCCTGTATACCAAGAAGGAGCGACAACAGCAATGGTGCTACTTGCCTTACTTAAATTAATCTGTGCATCAAATTCTTCTCCGCGTTCAAATGCTCGCTTCATCGACATATATACAATTTCATATATATAGTGATTTGGATTTGCCCACCCATTGAAATTTTTTGGATAATGTGACGGATACACCATTGGCGCAATATAATCAAAATATGGAAATGCATTCTCAAGTACTTGTCCAATATTAAGATCGTCTTTATTGGTAGTTGTCATACCAAATAAATCAACAGAAGTTTTCATGCCTGTATCTTTTAGATTATCATGAAGATATACAAAAAACTCTTTCAATGCTTCAGATTTTACCTTGCCTGCCGAATGAATATATTCCACATCTTTCATATTACCATCGGATGGAAAACGAATGTAATCAAAATTAATCTCGTCAAAACCAACGTTGTAAGATTCTTTGGAAAGTTCAACGATATAATCCCAATGCTGTTTAGCACTAACATCGATAAAACTCAAACCCTTATAATCTTCCCATGGAGTTCCAGTAGATTTACTCTGAACAGCAAGATGCGGATACACCGAAACCATATACGGATCTTGAAACACTGTGACGCGACCAATAACGTAAATTCCCTTACTGTGGAGTAACTCTATAAATTCTTCTATATCTACCGCTCCACAGGTGTTTGAAACAGCGGCTGAAAGTTTTGGATTATCAGTTACAAAGCCAATTTTTCCTGTGTAGTCTTTTATATCTATAATAATCGAATTGATTTCTGTAGTGTCTGCAATTTCTACCAGTCGCTCGCGAAATGATTTTGTTCCAACAACACACTGCGACATGTAAATCGCTTTTACTTGTTCTGGAGTTTCAATGTGTAAAACTTTTTTTTCTTCTTCAACGGTGGGAATCACCGCTTCAGATTTTACAGCACCAGAATTGTACTGCATAGAAAAGTCACGCCCCGAAAAAGTAGGAATAGCGACATACGCACCAGCAGCGAGACCACCGCATAACAAAGAGATCAGGGTATATTTTTGTATTCGAGGTGATACCGACATTACATAGTTCGATTATTATCTACGTCTTTCTCATTATCACTAAAATCTTCGTCCGCTACTACAGCATCATCTGCGATAGATTCCTCGACAGTAAATTCTCCAGCACCACCGACTTCATCACTGATTTTATCTTCAACATTAATTTCATCCTCATCCTCTTCAACGATAATAATCTGAGGTGTTGCTTCTATTTCTTTTTCTTGCTGCCCCCTAAAAAAATCTTTCGGTAATTCATCATCCAAAAGTTCGTCTTCTTCTGTGGTATGGTCTTCAGCAAAAGGGTCGGATTCAACGATCTCTTTTTGCACCACAGCGTACTGAGAATCTGATAATCGATCAGTCTTTTGTTTTTTTACAAAAGCCCTTCTGTTTTTACGCATATGTCGAGCAAGTAAAAAAGAAAGCAGTGCAATACCTAAGCCGGCGCAAATATATATTCCCTCTTCAAACGAATACGGGAAGCCAAGAAATGGCATGAATGCAACCCAAAGGCCAAGAATAAGAATTAGTCGGTTTTTTGTAAACATAGACAGTAATGAAAAAATAAAAAAGATATAAACGTATTATACATACAAAATAGCACGGAACGCAAAAAACCTCCCTATTTCACATTATCCACACCTTCGTTCCTATTTTTATGATTTATCATTATCTCTCCGAGATACGTAATATCACCCGCTCCCATAAGAACGATAACTGTTTCATCCGAAAGGGGTGCGAGACTCACTGCAACATCATCAAACGAGTCAAAAAAACGAACATCCCCTGGGCGCACTTCCTTAATAGATTCAACTACCATCTCTGATGAAATAGAATCGTCAACTGGTTCTCGAGCTGCATAAATAGGCAATACATACACTGAATCAGCCGAAACAAATGCGCTTTTAAAATGTTCCTTGTGATCTTTGGTACGACTATATAAATGAGGCTGAAAAACAGCGACTATCTTTTTTTTAGGAAAGAGTTCACGTGCAAGAGAGAGTGTCGCATGTATTTCAGTGGGATGATGCGCGTAATCATCATACACATCGGCTCCGCCTTTCACCTTCCCTTTGTATTCGAAACGTCGCCATGTACCCTTAAATGTATTGAGAGATGTAAGCGCTGTTATTTTTTCTACACCTAAAATTCCTGCAACGATAAGCGCCGCAGCAGCATTTTTTTTATTATGCACACCAGGAAGCTTGATATCTGAAAAACCTTCCACAGAGGTGTAATCAAGAACAGTGCACAACAAATCAGAAAGCACCGGGGCCACACGCTTATCATGAGGATCACATATTAAAAAGTCTGTAGATGAAAGACGCGAAGCAAGCTCTTTAAATGCAGATTGAATATCTGCAATGTCTTTGTAGTAATCAAGGTGATCGTCATCGATATTGGTAATAACCAAAATATTTGGATGAATATGTAAAAAAGATCTGCGATACTCACACGCTTCAACTACAAAATAGTTGCTTTTACCGGCGATAAAATTACTTTTTTCTTTCTGAAGAAAACTACCTACAACAACAGTTGGATCAAGATGCGCGTCAATAAGCACTTTCGCAATCATCGCCGTGGTCGTTGTCTTTCCGTGTGTACCCGAAACGGCAATGGTATATTTTTCTTTCGAAACAACGCGGAGTATTTCAGGATATGAAAGCATAGGAATTCCCCGCTCTTTCACATGTTTCAATAAATCCGGCGCCAGCGTGTTCCAAGCGATACTGTATACCACAAGCTCTGTATTGGATGGAATAAGGTCTATGGTGGTGCCAATAGATGTATCAACTCCAAACGCGCGTAATGCAGCAACTGCTTCAAATTCATCCAAATCATTTGCCGTCACCTTTTTACCCAAAAGGGCCATCATACGAGCGATAGCAGAAATACCAATGCCCCCGACGCCAATAAAATGAATGTGTGTTATGGTTTGTAAATCAATTTCTTTCATGTATTTTTACTTCTTTTTTTAGAGCGCGCAACCTTTTTTTATTTTGTTTCAGATTTTAAACGTTTAACCGCAACCATAAATTTCTCCCCTCGATCAAATTCATTCTTAAACATCCCAAAAGAAGCGAAGCCGGGACTAAACAAAATACGCTCATTGTTTCGTGCATAAAAAAATGCCTGCTTCAATGCTTCATCAATAGAGCCAACCTCAATAACATGGAGATCGGGCAATGCGTATACGTCCTTTTTTATCTTCTCCGTTCCACTTGTTCCTTCTCCCGAAAGAAGGATTACTGTTGAAGCGTACAGGGGCAACTGTTTCAATGCGGGTTGCATATCAAGATTTTTATCTGCACCACCCATGATGAGCACTATATTTTTAGACTCACCAAGAGCGCTTAAAGCGGCGCGCAATGAATCTGGTGTTGTTGATGTGGTGTCATTGTATATTTCAATATCTTGAATGGTTGCAACGTGTTCAAGGCGACCTTCAACAGCTGAAAACTGTTCTACGGCTTTTTTCATAGTGTCGTCTGTAATACCAAGTACACCCCCAACAGCAATAGCGAGTACAACACTTTGATGATTATGTGCACCTTTTATTTTAAGATTCCACGAAGAAGGCACTGAAAGTGGTACCACAAAATGACTTCTCACATCTGGATACTGAGATTGAACTTTTTTTAACAACTCTTTTGGTGCAACAAAAAAATCCCCCCCGCTTTGAGAAGAAAAAATATATGCCTTGTCATTCCAATACAGAGATCGGTCGCCATTGTAATAATTTAAATGATCGTCGAGAAAATTTGTAAACACTGCAATATGCGGGCTTATATGCGCTTCTCCAAATCCCTGCAACTGCCATGAAGAAAGCTCGAGAACCATGGTATCTCCTGGCTTTACTTTTTTAAGAAGCGGGAGAGTTGCAAGACCAAGAATATTTCCACCAAGAAACACATCGCCTTTATATCGACGAGTTTTTTTTGCTTCAAGGAGCATGCTGTAGATAAGCATCGTTGTTGTTGTCTTTCCTCGAGTGCCCGTTATGCCAATAATGCGAACGTCGGGCGCGCATTTCGCAAAAAGCGATTCGTCCATCTCAATCGGAATATTAAGCGATCGTGCATGAGCGATAAACGACGAGTCGAGTGGTACCCCAGCAGCTTTTATCACCATATCGCAGTCAGAAAAATCCTCGAGACGATGTTCGCCTAAAACGTATCGTATATTTTTATATTTTTTTAATTTTTTAAGCGTCGGTGCGAGATCGTCTTTTGATTTTAAATCTGTCACTGTTAATTGTGCACCACATTCTGCTAAAAAAGCAACGTCAGCAAGACCACGACCGAGTAAACCTAAACCCATAAGAGTAATTTTTTTCTTTTTAAAAAAATGTTTATGATCCATAGTAATTACAGACTATTCCTCCATCGAACTCGAACTCGGCCTCAGCAAAAGCCTTAGCAAAATTTGCGCCGTTATCTATACAATAAAATTCGTCGTCAGACACTTTTAGATATACACCCCATTGTGAGTGTGCTGGGTTACTACCCCCTGTTTGACAACCAAAAAAAGTATCAGCGGAGTTTCTTCCCCCCCCCCCAAATTGACTCGATAACTGGCTTAGGTGTATAACAACAGTAGAATTATCATAACAGAGACCCTCATAACTATTTTTATCAACCGCAAAAATCTCCGCATTAACACTTACTATGTGCATATTCTGTTTCATGGTTGTCATCCTAGCTTTTGTTCTAGATTCATTTAAAGCATCGAGTACAATACCTGCAAGTATGCCAATAATAGCTATAACAACAAGAAGCTCAATGAGAGTAAAACCGTTTGATCTTAAGCGCATCATGTTATTATATCCTACTTTTCAAACTTCAAATTACTTCAACAACTACGAGGTTGGTTTGCACGCCTTGCATATTAAAAGGAGCACCTGCAACGACAACAACCCGATCGCCTTTTTGTGCAAGTGAATGTTTTAAACAAAATACTCTGATAACAGAAAAAGCATCTGCAATAGTTTTATACGCCTTAATAGGAACAGGATGACATCCAAAACTAAGCGCGAGTTTATTACACGCTCTATCACTTTGTGACAATGCCAAAATCACTTGATCCGGCTTGTACCGAGAAACCATGCGGGCTGAAAAACCAGAGTGTGTGAGTGCAACGATGAGTTTTGCCTTAACGTCTCGAGCTGTATGCACAGCAGCTTCGGTAACGGAATTTACAATATCGATATCTTTCTTGTCCCATACCATAGATTCCTTGTGTGCAACATTCTTTCTACATTCAACTTCCCGTGCAACCCGACTCATAACATTTACGGCTTCTACTGGGAAGAGTCCCAATGTAGTCTCTTCGGAAAGCATTACTGCATCAGTCCCATCAAGAATCGCATTTGCAATATCAGACACCTCTGCTCGCGTTGGCACGGGGGCGTGTATCATCGACTCAAGCATTTGCGTTGCAGTGATAACGGGCTTACCTGCGCGATTACATTTTTCAATAATCATCTTCTGGATCATGGGAACTTGCTCTGCAGGAACTTCAATTGCAAGATCGCCACGAGCAACCATAATACCGTCAGAGGCCTCAATGATCTCATCAATATGCGCCACTGCTTGCGGCGTTTCTATTTTTGCAATAATGCCCGCATCAGAACCTGCTTGCGTGAGTATTTTTCTAAGCTTTAAAATATCTTTCGGATTTCGCACAAAAGAAAGTGCGACAAAATCCACTTTGTGTTTTATACCAAACGCAAGATCTTTAACATCCTTCGGAGTTATCGAACTTATTGAAAGATGTGCTCCGGGAATATTTACACCACGTCGCCCTTTTGTTTTTCCACCCACCACCACACGGCACACTATTTCATCTTTTGTAACGTCAACAACCTGAAAACTTTTTTTTCCATCATCAAGTAAAATATATCCGCCCACAACAACTTCCTGTGGAAGCTTAGGATAATTTATATGCACCCGCATTTCGTCACCAATAATTTTTTTAGTTGTAAGTATAAACGTTGAGCCTTCTTTAAGTGTAATACTTTCCGTAGAAAAGTCGCCAATGCGAATCTTGGGTCCAGAAAGATCTTGAAGTACTGCAACGTGGGTGTTATGTTTTTGTGCAACTGCTCGAGTATTCTCTATGCGACGTATGTGCTCGTCATGAGTACCATGGGAGCAATTAAGACGGACTACATTTACGCCAGCAGAAATAAGCTTTGAAAGCATTTTTATACTCTCCGTTGCTGGACCTATCGTTGCTACAATTTTTGTTTTTTTATGGTTCATAAAACAGAAAACGCCCAAGGAGGATTTTGGTGCGCGCACTAGGGTTCGAACCTAGGACCTTTCGAGTATCAGTCGAATGCTCTACCAACTGAGCTATGCGCGCAAATAAACAGACTTTCGATTTCCTCGCACCACACGTCTTCTGCACCCATATCTACCAAAACAGCTATGCGCGCAAGACTTAAAATCTAACAAAAAAAAGGGGATAAAACAAGAAAGAAAAAAGGGTGAAGTAAAAAAAGGCCGGCCCGCATAAAAACATGCAAACCGGCCCTGGAAGGAGAAAGGGGCGGAGAAGGAACTCTTGAGACTTTTTCTACTCTATCACTCCTCTTTTTTATGTCAAGAATTGTGGCATAAATTCTACCTTGAAACGCCACATCCCCGTGCAGAATAGCTGGTATACCATTACAAGCTAATCACTAACAGGGATGTCGCATATACAATTTAACAGAGATAGCCATGTTGAGCTAGCTATACTTTTGAATGCAGGAAAGAATCAAAGTGAGTGTGCAAGAATACTAGGAATGCATCGAGTTAGTGTTTGTGCCGAGATTAAACGCAACAAAGATCCAGATGGAGTATATCGAAGTGGTCATGCTCACAAACAGGCACTAACTCGAAGAAAACAAGCTAAGAAACCTTTTCGCAAGATTGAAAACGATTCTGATTTGCAAAAATATATTATCAAGAAAACTAAAAAATATTGGCCACTGGAAAAAATTGCAGGGAGACTCAAAAAAGATTTCGAGCACACAATCATTTGTCACGAAACTATATATCAATTCATATATCACGAAAAACCAAAACTCACCAAGTATTTGAGACACCGTAAGAGCCATTACCAAAAAAGACGTGGCTCTCATGCTCGCATATTGCTCAACAAAGCCTCGAAAGTAAGGAGGATTGACGAAAAACCGACAGTGATAGAAGAACGTTCAGGAATCGGTGACTGGGAGAACAACATGGTTTTAGGCAAAGAAAAGACACAACGAGCTCTCATTTTCACCGAACGCAAAAGTGGTTTTGGTATGGCAGAAAAACTAGATGTGGTGACAGCTGAAATTGTGCACCAAAAAGAAGTCATGTGTTTAAAGAAAATACCAAAAGAAAAAAGATTAACCTTGACTAGGGATGGAAATGTATCGAGCAACTCCATACCATTCATGGGAACGTGGCACGAATGAAAACTGGAACGGATTGTTTAAACAATTCTTTCCCAAAGGAATGTATTTTGCTACAGTTACGCAATACTAGATCAACAAAGTTGTTCAACTCTTGAACGATCGTTCAAGAAAACGGCTCAACTATTCTAAACCTAGGGAAGTGTTTGTGGGGTGTAGTGATTCAGACTAGAACTTAAGAGTAATAATCAATTTTCGCCCAAACAAAAAACCACAGCTTTCGCGTGCGGTTTTTTGATACTATCCTATATTTTGTTCCGTTCAACCTGTCTTTCCAAGCTGTCATGCTCCTTTAGAGATATTGAGCAATAATCCTTTTCTGCACTCGTACGAGGTACAGAAATCGACAATTAGTCATAGAACTAAAAAGTCCTACAACGTGTTTCAATTGAAATATTCCACGAGCAGCTTCCGCTACCCGTGCCTTGTTACGACTTACTCCCTGTCATTGAGCTTACCTTAGGACCACATACGTGATACTTCGGGTATTCCCAACTCCCTTGAGTTGACGGGCGGATGGCGATAATTAAACAATATTTCGCGTTCCCACGTAGCAAGCGGATTTCCCGCACTACGCGAGTCCAGTAGTTTTCTGATTCATCTGTAATTTAAATGCCCTAATTTTTTCTATTCCAGATTCTGTTAAATGCTCCCCTCTTTTAACAAGGTTTACTATCTTACAAAAAATCTGGAAACTATTATTTTTAGAGACACTTTACAAGGGACATTTTTTGAAAAAAGGTATAACCCTTTCAAAAATATCCTTTTGAGAACTAACTGTACACCGATAACACTGGCAATGATTGCGACGTTGTTCTTTTTGAAAATAAACTTCGCGACAATCGAGAGTATTCTTAACTTTTTCAAGTAAAGGTTTATCTCACTCTTGCATTTTAAAATAAAAATGCAATTGCACACTGTATCCTGATTTATAAGAAGAAGATTTCCATATATTCACATAGAAACACCCCTCTCCATTAGTTAATCCCACCACATATTCTCTAGAGACTACTGGTTTTGTCCTTCCCATACGTATCTTAATTGTAACATTAAGTTGACGAATAGTACTACGACGCAGCTGACTTCTCGTGATACTTATAATTGTTTTTACATACCACGAGATCTCCCAAGGGTCAGTAATAATTCTTTTCCCTGCATCCTATTTGAGCTTTTTATAATACTTCCCCATTACTCACCATATGGGTCGTATTGCTCTTTTTTTAAATGGGCTGCTATTTGCTACTGAGATCCTTCATCTTCAATCTTCGCAAATCAAAGATTATCTGTTCACTACTCTCCACATTTTGTGGAGGGGTTGATTTTAACAACCTAGATTTATTACCTGCCTGGCGCTTTTAATTCTGAGTACAAGACTTGAGAACGTATTCACCGCAGTATAGCTGACCTGCGATTACTAGCAATTCCAACTTCATGGGGTCGAGTTTCAGCCCCCAATCTGAACTGGGGCGACTTTTCTTACGATTAGCTCAGGGTTACCCCGTCGCAACGCGTTGTAGTCGCCATTGTATTATGTGTGTAGCCCCGGATATCAGAGGGACATGCGGACCTGGCGTCATCCTCGCCTTCCTCCCCGTATATTATGTCCAAACGGTGCGACTTTTTCGTCGCGTGCTTGGGCACACTATACGGGGCAGTCTCGCCTGACAAATATAACAGGCAACAAGGGTTGCGTTCGTTACCCCACTTAAGGGAACAATTCAAACCACGAACTGACGACGGCCATGCATCACCTGCCTAACTGCCTTGCGGCTACTAAAGTTTCCTAAAGTATTCAGTTAGGTTTCAAACCCGGGTAAGGTTTTTCGTTTACCATCGAATTAAACCACATAATCCACTGCTTGTGCAAGTCCCCGTCTATTCCTTTGAGTTTTAACCTTGCGGTCGTACTACCCAGGCGCTTCTCTTAACGCGTTAGCTTCGCCTCTCAGAGGGTCGATACTCCGAAAAGCTAGAGAAGAACGTTTAGGGCGTGGACTACTGGGGTATCTAATCCCATTCGCTACCCACGCTTTCGTGTTTCAGTGTCAGTAATGCACCAGTGAATTGCCTTCGCTTTTGGTGTTCCCCATGATATCAACGGATTTCACCCCTACTCCATGAGTTCCATTCACCCCTCGCACACTCAAGTCTTGCCGTTTCTTTTGCATGCCCCCGGTTAAGCCGAAGAATTTAACAAAAGACTAACAAGACCACCTACACACCCTTTACGCCCAATAATTCCGGATAACGCTCGGGGCCTCTGTATTACCGCTCCTGCTGGCACAGAGTTTGGAGCCCCTTATTCTTGAGGTACTATCAATAAACTTTCTCCCTCACAAAAGACCTTTACGTCCCTAAGGACTTCATCAGTCACGCGGCGTCGCTCCGTCAGGCTTTCGCCCATTGCGGAAGATTCTCGACTGCGGCCACCCGTAGGTGTATGGTCCGTGTCTCAGTACCATCGGTGGGGGTCAGCCTCTCAGCTCCCCTAGACGTCATAGCCTTGGTAAGCCATTACCTTACCAACTAGCTGATATCCCGCAGGCCTTTCCTAAAGCGATAAATCTTTACTCTTTCGAGACCATCAAGTATTAGCCAATCTTTCGACTGGTTATTCCTGACTTTAGGGGAAGTACCTACGTGTTACTACCTCGTTCGCCACTGCCCTTACGGGCCGTTTGACTTGCATGCCTTATCCACGCCGCCAGCGTTCATCCTGAGCTAGGATCAAACTCTTAAATAAAATTTATTTTTGAGGACAAATTTTTGAACGGAACAAAACATAGAATACTATTATATAAACACGTTTTGTTCACAGAGTTTTTTCCTGCTCGTGAATTATTTCGACAAGCGAGGAGCGAATGAAAGTTTACTTTCATATCGTCCGAGCGCCGTCGAAACAAGAAAATTATAATTTCCTTATTATTTTGGAATAAACTATTTGACTTGCACGTAGTTTTTAAATACGTTCAATATTTCAAAGAACATCCCTATAGCTTTTATAGGGACTCAACCATTATATAGATATATGTTTTAGAGTCAAGGGGCTTATAGAGAGCTGTAAATAAGCCTAAAAAAGGACCCCAGATTTGCCCCTAATTTGATATAAATTTCAAACATAATACCTCCGTATTTTTTATTTATAAAAACTTAAGCGTTACATTAGGAGCAAGGAAGCACACTTATATTAGGTAAGTTCATTAACCCCTTTTATGAAAGGAAACGTAGCGTGTTTGAACATGTACAACGCGGTCTCATCGTGCTCATCATCTTGATGGGCACCAAACCAACACAAGCGTCAAACTCAACATGGTGGCACAACCTCTCGCAGACTACGCGCAACGCACTCATCGTACTCTCCGCTTGTGAGGACCTCGGAGAGAACACGGGGCTCTCGTGCAAAGAGTGGGTACGAGATGTGGTCGAAGAGGCGTCGAGCCAGAGCGCCATCATTCCCTCAACCAAGCCAAACCTCTACCAGTGGTACGCGCACCCCTACGTGACGGCTACGAGCGCATCAACGTCTATACAAAACGCAAGCACGGGCTCGATCATCCAGATGAAGTGGTCGCTTCCAAGTGGGGGCAGTACGCCACACACTGCAATCATCGTCGCTCATGCTTCAAACGGCATGTGGTGGATCGACTGCAACTGGAACTTCGATACAAAAGTGACAATACACTTCGTGTCCTACTCACTCTTCTACCAAAGGGCGGGAGCACTCTACACAGTACACTACATCAAGTGACGTAATCTGACAGTATACGTATGTACTGTCAAAAACGAGCTTACCAAAAAGACCCGCATACGTGCGGGTCTTTTCTATTTCTTCTTTTTAAAAAACGTTTCTATTTCACCTCAGGAATTAGTGCAACTTCTGGAGAAGAAGTGGGTACTGAAGAAGAAGCCGGCACTGGATTTGCCTGGTTTACCACCATGAGTCCACCCATTTCAACGAGTTTGTGATACACAAACAAAAACGTAAAGATTGTAAGTGGGATCGTAAAAAGAAGACCCACACCAAAGACAAGAAAGCCTACAATATTTACTCCAATCATAGCAAGCATGAACCAAAAAATATTCCACTTATGTCCGTATGTAATACGCGCACTTTCTCTTAAGGCCTCGTGTGCCCCCATACCTTTATCAACAACAAGTACCTGCACAAAAATATACTTTGTTGCAAAAACAATACCCGGCACAATCAAAAGTACGAAACCAACAAGAATAATTATTGAGCTCAATATTGAGGCAAACACATATTTCCAAAACAAACCATAGTAATCAAATAAATCAAAAACCTCTACTGAATTATTTTTAAATAATCTGAGAAAAATTTTAGTAAGACCTATTGAGAGGATGACCCCAACAACATTAAGAATGATGTGAGTAATTACTGGAAGAACGGGTACATCTTGAAAAAAATCAGCCACTGTTTGGAGTACGATATGAATAAAGAGCGCAAGTAAGGTTACTCCAACCACAAACCAAAAATTCTCTTTCGTTTTATTCCATCCATATATAAATGATTCTTTGGTTGAAAATGTGTCCATGAAGTATGTATTAATTATTAATTTTTTTATTATGTAATGTGATAAGAAGTGGAGATGCAAGGAAAATAGAAGAATACGTACCGATAATTACACCCACCAACAGCAGGAAAGAAAAATTCTTTGTTACAGCACCACCCATAAAGTAGAGTACCGCAAGTACGATAAAAATAGTGAGCGAAGTATTTATGGATCGAGTAAATGTTTGATTCACACTCTTCCCCACCGTTGTCTCAAAATGTTCCTCAATGTGCGATTCTTTATTAACACGTAGATTTTCTCGAACACGATCAAACACTACAATAGTATCGTGAACGGAGTAGCCAAGAATCGCAAGAATAGCGGTAACAAACAACACATCAATTTCCCCACCAAAAAAATGAGCGAAAGCAATAAAAGCGCCCGTCGGCACAATAACATCATGCACAAGAGCAAGGATTGTGACAAATCCATATTTCCACGATGACACCGGCTCAGACACTTTTCTAAACGCAAACGTTACAAAGAGCACGATAGCAATAATAACGACCACAATTGCAACAAATGCTTTATTGCGTAATTCTTTCCCCACAACTGGACCAATTGAATTAAAGCGTTCTTCTGTAGGCGCTACACCATCAACAGAAAGAGCTGTCAAAACATCTCTCTTTTCGGCAGGAGAAATTTCCCGCGTGCGCACTATAAAATGATCTTCACTTGAGGGTCGCACAGAATATCCACCCAAACCAAGTCCATTGATTTTTTGCTGAACACTTTCTAAAGTAGGACGAACAAGTGCTAGGCCAGAATCTGTTTTTACATCACCATAAGAAACCTCAAGAAGCGATCCTCCTTTAAAATCGATTCCGATATTAAACCCAAACACGATCATTGCCCCAATTGCTGCAAGGGTAATAAAAATTGATAGTGCAAAAAATATTTTTCTGTATCGCGCTACAAACATGGTAATTATTTTATATGTATCCCGTTACTAAAAAGAAATCGCGCGATCGTACTTGAGGTTTTTGGAGCAACAGCAAAAAGGAGTGTGCGAGATGCAGTGATCGCAGTAAACATACTTACAAGAACTCCCACGCCAAACGTAAGCGCAAATCCTTTTACAGCCGATGTGCCGAGCCAAAAAAGAACGAGCGCTGTAATCATACTTGAAATATTTGAGTCGCGGATTGAAAGCCATGCGCGATGAAAACCCTCTCGTATTGCATCTGCGACTGATTTCCCTTTTTTTAACTCCTCCTTCGTGCGTTCAAAAATAAGAATATTTGCATCAACTGCCATACCAATAGAAAGTATAAACCCCGCGAGACCCGCTGCCGTAAGGGTGACTGGAATAAGTTTAAAGAGCGCAAGACTTATAGCAACATACAGCACGAGTGCAAGTGAAGCAATCACACCAGGTAATCGATACCAAAAAATGAGAAAAATAACAACAAGAATTGAGCCCCATACACCCGCACGAATACCTGCATGAAGTGCATCTTGCCCAAGTGATGCGCCAATCGTTTGTGTTCCCACAAGCTCAATTGGAACAGGAAGTGCACCGTAATTTAAATTACGTACCAATATTTTAGCTTCTTCTGGCGAAAGACTACCGGAAATAACCGCTTCACCACTACCAATTTCTTCTCGAATAACTGGCATTGAAATCGGCTCATCATCAAGAAAAATTGCAAGAATTGAACCAACATTGTCGCGTGTAATTTGAGCAAACAAATCAGAGCCCTCATCATTAAATACAAGCGCAACAAGTGGTTCACGAGAAGTTGGATCAAACTCAAGACGTGCTTTCTTAAGAAGTCGCCCCGTAATACCTGTTGCAACAAACGATTCTAACAGCCTTTCTGTGGTGGTTGCACCAATTACTGAAGGAGAATTTTCTTGTAATAATTTAAATTCAAGAAATGGTGTCTGCCCAATAAGTGCAACTGCTTTGTCGATATCGATCACACCTGGTAGTTCAACAATGAGTCGATGTTCTTCTTCACCACTCACCACACTTGATTTCTCAACCTGAATAATAGGCTCAGATACTCCAAAAACATTCACTCGACGCTCAATAGCATCGCGTACCGCCTCCATAGAATCAGCAACGGCGCTTGGATCTGTTCGAGAAATGTCTGCTTTATACACAAGCTCCGTTCCACCGTTTAAATCAAGCCCAAACTTAAAAGGAAAACGAGAAAAAACCGAAGAAGACGAAAATTCGGATGCATAGAGAAAATAACCTATCAGTAAGAAACCAACAAGGAGTAATGCGGAATATATTCTATATTTCTTCATAAGACATCATACTAAATGGAGGCGTATAAAAAATCAACCACCACTAAATCTCTTTAAGTTCCTCTACGCCCTTTTCAAATGACTCGAAAGGCTCCCAACCAAGTAATTTTTTTGCTCGAGAATTATCGGCAAGTGTATGTTTTGGTTCAAGACGAGCTGGGATATGTGCTGTTTCTCCACCAATAAGTGCCGCAACTGTATTCACAGAATAATTGTTTCCCGCACCAATATTTATCACCTCTCCCGATCCCACCCCCTCACTTTCCATAGCAAGCATATTTGCCCGAACAACATCATGGACATGGGTAAAATCTCTCGTCTGTTCTCCATCTCCAGTAATTGTAAGTGGTGTTTTTTCTCGACGTTGTTTTAAAAATTTTGCAATTACTAATGCATATGCACCCTCTTCACTTTGTCGTGGACCATACACATTAAAGTATCGCAAGCTAACCGTCTCGATGTTGTATACCTCGCTCCATAATCGACAATACAATTCTCCAATATATTTTTGTAAACCGTACGGACTTTTTGGTTGTGCATTCATTTCTTCAACAAGTGGCATTGTGTCCTGATCTCCATATGCCGAACTCGACGCTGAATAAATAACTCTTTGTACTTTGTGTAAAGTGCATGAAGCAAGCACATTTACAAAACCAGTGACGTTTACATCATGGGTTTCAATAGGATTTTCAATAGAATATTGTACACGTGGTAAAGCGGCAAGATGAAATACATACGAGACTCCTTCAAAAAGAGGTTTGATTTCTTCAATATTTCTAATATCTGCAATATGGAGTCTTGCCTTTTCATGTACGCGCTCCTTTTTCCCACCCGATAAGTTGTCAATAACATGCACATCGTGCCCCCTATTTACAAGCTCATCTACCACATGTGAACCAATAAACCCCGCACCCCCAACCACCATTACTTTTGTATGATTCATATTTTTTTAAATACCTGTTCGTGATAATAATGTTTTACACGTTTTTAATGCAATCTTTATATCAAGAAATATTGATCTATTTTTGATATAAAACAAATCATAGGAAAGTTTTTTTCTAGTTTCATCATAGCCCACAGAAAATTTTGGGGGTGCTTTATGATAGAGTTGTGCCCATCCAGAGAGTCCTGGTTTAATAAGATGACGAACATTGTAGTACGGAATTTCTTTTTCATAGAGTTTAACGAGACTTGGAATCTCAGGACGTGGACCAATGAGTGATAAATCTCCTCGAAACACATTCCATAACTGAGGAATTTCATCAAGACGCGTCTTTCGTAAAAAAGAACCAACCCGAGTGATACGTGCATCTTTAGCAATTCCATCCTCTTCATTGTGTACCGCCATACTTCGAAATTTAACAATATTAAACACCTGATTATTTTTCCCCATTCTTTCTTGTTTGAAAAAAACCGGACCTCGATCTTCAAGTTTTATAGCAACAATGATTAGTGGGTAAAAAACAAGAGATATAATACCAACAACGCATGAAACCAAGCCATCCGTAGCACGTTTCACCGTATCATACGTCATATTCTTTGCTGTAGAAATATTTTCAAGAAACCAACTATATGTAACAAGTGACAAAGGAATCCGATCAAAGATATCCTCATATATTTTGTACATATCAATGAAACGAATCTTTGAAAAAATAAGATTATAAAGATTTGGTAGTACTGGACCAACTTTATCATTTTTAAAATCAGCTGCTATCACCTGAACTTGCTCAGAATAAATTCTATCTAAAATTTCACTTTTAAAATCTAGGCTGTCTATTTGATTAAGATCAATTGAGGAAATAAATAATAAATCGTATCGAGGGTTATTATTAACTTCCTGTTTTAATTCCTTCATCTCTTCTCCACTACCAATGAGTATCGCATTTTGTTTATTACGACTACGGAAAAGAGGTTCTCCATAAATACGCCATCCAAGAATAAGGAGAAAAGAAATAACAAGATAAATGAAAAGATTTGTTTTGGGAGTAATACCAAAATATGGGATCAAATAAAAGAAAATAACTGCTATACAACTATTAATGAGTTGTGCATTTAAAATTGTCGCTGGAATTTTATTGCGAAGAATGAGTGTGTGTTTTTCGTACAACCCCGCGATGAAAAAGACAACGACCCATACAACAAAAAGAAACGTGAATGGTATAAAATGACTATATACAAGCGACCAGTCTGGTATCTCTTGGTACCGAAGAAAAAGCATCACCCACAAGGAAATAAGGAAAAAGCATACGTCACCTAAAAATAACAAAAGTGCCTCCTTTTTTCGTACAGCGGTCATATAATGTTCCTTTATAGTAACAGAATTTAAATTATACGCTAGGGCAAAAAACGGCCCTATTTCATGCTATACTAGGAAATCATGAATACGGTGACAAAGCCAGTGCGACAAAAAATTCTCTATGTCATCACTAAAGGCAATTTTGGTGGTGCACAACGATATGTTTTTGATCTTGCAACATCACTACCTAAAGATCAATTTGATGTTGCAGTAGCATACGGTGAAGGAACCATCTTGAAACAAAAGCTTCTCGACGCACAAATACGCATGATAGAGATAACTACCTTAGGGAGAGATGTGAATTTTTTACTTGATATTAAATCTTTCTTTGAACTCATCGCACTATTTCGAAAAGAGCGCCCCGATGTAGTGCATCTTAATAGTTCAAAAATTGGTGGGCTCGGAGGACTCGCCGCACGCATTGTGGGCATCCCCCATATCATTTTCACTGGCCATGGTTGGGCATGGAATGAAGAGAGATTTTTCCTTTCAAAAATAATTATTGCGATACTACACTACGCAACCATTGTTTTATCTCACACAACCATAGCAGTATCTGAACAAGTAAAAACACAAATTACCCGGTTTCCTTTTATCTCTAAAAAAATAAAAGTAATATATAATGGTGCAGTATCCTTCACACTTAAAGAAGGCTTTGAAGCAAGACAATTATTGGCTCCAGCATCTGATTATGGATTATGTATTGGGACTATCTCTGAACTTCATACTAATAAGGGGCTTGATTATTTAATTGATGCATTTGCAGAAATTTCCTCCCTATACCCACACGTAGGACTTATCATTATTGGTGAAGGAACTGATCGCAGGACACTTGAATCTCGCATCACAAAACACAAACTCGCACACAAAGTAACCCTTACGGGATACGTTGAAAATGCAAAATCATACTTACACGCTCTTGATATTTTTACACTTACCTCTCGAACTGAAGCGTTTCCATATGTACTTCTTGAAGCCGGCTTAGCTAAACTTCCTATTGTTGCAAGTAATGTTGGTGGTATTTCTGAAATTATTGAGCACAAAAAAACCGGTTTACTTATACAAAAAGAAAATATTAAAGAGATCTCCGACGCACTTTCACAACTTCTGGACAACGAACAATTACGCCTTGAGTATGGAAAAAATATAGAAGAAAAAGTAAAAAACAATTTTTCTCACGAAAAAATGCTTGCAAAAACGATTGAACTCTATAGATAACACCTATAAATGCCACTAAGAAAGTAGTAAATCTTTATGGGTAAGTCTGCCATACCGTCGCATCCCCATAAGAATACCCAGCCCAAAAAACTCTGTAAGTAAATGACTACCTCCGTAACTCATAAATGGCACTGTAATACCTGTAACGGGCAGTAAGCCAATATTCATACCAATATTAATAGTAAAATGCGTCATAAAAAGTACTGTGAGCCCAACGCCAAATAAAATCTCAAAATTAGTCGCCCCATGAAGTGCAATACGTAAAATTCTCCATATCAAAATACCAAAAAGTACAAATAATAACACAACACCAATGAAACCCCACTCTTCTGCAAATGCTGAGAAGATAAAATCAGTCTGATATTCGGGTAAAAATCGAAGTTTTGATTGAGTTCCATAACCCACCCCCTTACCCAAAAGTTGTCCCGAACCGACAGCGATCATCGATTGATACGCATTGTACCCTGCGCCACGCACATCGGCGAGCGGATTTATAAACGTAATGATTCTTTGTTTTTGATAATCCTGAAACACATACAACCACAAACCAGAAAAAGAAACCGCACCAAGTAGTAGCACAGCAATAAGATGCTTCTTTGAAATTCCTGAAACCATCACCATACCAAACCACAACAAAAAGACGACGATTGCTCCACCGAAATCTGGCTGAAGTAAAATGAGTACAAACATAATAAATGCATACAACGCAGATACAATAATATGTCTCACATGAGCAATCTCAACATGTCGACGTGTAAAATATTTCGCAAGCACCAAAATAATTACAAGCTTAGCGGGGTCAGATGGTTGAATTGAAAATGCACCAAGATTAAACCAGCTCTGTGCACCCTTCGATACTTGACCAACAACAAAAAGAAGAAGAAGAACTACACATGCTACTACAAAAATAGAAACGATCACACCCGTCTTTCGTAAAAAACGAAAATCTATCAAACTCACGATAAAAAAAAGTACGATTGAAATACCAATCCACAGTAACTGTCGTTCAAAAAAATAACTCTGCTCTTCAACAAAAGAGTTCATTGTCACCAGACCAGCAAGCGCTATAAGTACTGCAGAAAAAAATAAAAGCCAATCAATACCTCCGATCCCCTGTCTCACTCTAGATGGAATCAGAGCTTTAAATGCCCCAACAAGAGTATCTTTCATGGCATTACTGTATCACCTCTCGAGGAATTGCTATAAGTTCAATTGATGTTGCCCTGTCCTCACAGATAGATGTAGCAATTTCATTGTAAACAACAGCAAGTGCATCACTTGAAATAACACCAAAATGATGCTCGGGACTCGAAGCGAGGCGCAATAAAAAATCTTGATCCACCTCGGTACCAAGACCAACAGTATACAATTGCACACCCGCACTCTTTGCCTGATCTGCAATACGTACCGCTTCATTTTGCGGATACAATTCATCTTGAGCACTTTGTGGTAAAGTTGGCTCACCATCAGTGAGCATAATAAGCACCTTCTTAGCAGTATTTCTATGTCGTTCTGAGGTAAGTTCAAGAAGGGCTTTTTCAATTCCATCAGCAATATTTGTTTGTTGAATACCATTTTGCTTAATATTAATTAAACTGATGGCATTTTTAATAGCATCGAAATTAAATGAAAGCGTAGCATCAATGGGTGTTGACGCTTCAGTCGCGTATGACACAAGACCTACACCATCATCAGCTTCGAGTTGATTTACAAAAGAAATCGCTGCATTCTTTACATCAGTCAATGGTTGTGGAGGACTTGTCCCATCACTTGCCATACTACCAGAACGATCAATTACCATAATTACATCTGAAGGTATTTTACACACCGTTGTTTGGGTTTCAAAAGGGAGTGGCCATGTAAATACCACGTCTGCAGATTGCCCACGCATAAGCGAATCAATGTAGGTACGGGATGCTCCGATAGCATTGTCTTCTCCATCAAACACAAGAGCGATCACTTCAACATTAAGAACGGTACCCGGTGAACGATTCTCTATTGTTCCGTCTATACGAGGTAAGATACCTTCGTTTGAAAGAGATTTTCTATACACAGCAATTTCAGGAGGTATACTAGTGTCTTTATACCATTTTGGGATCTCTGTAAATTCAAATGTGGTACGTGTAGGGACTTTCCCCACTATTTGAATATTTGGCTCAAATACCGCAAATATTCGGTGCTTTGGAATAAATGCGTTTCCTTGTCGTGTGGCAATAAGTGTGTTTGTATTGTCATACAAATTGAATACATAAGAAACATTGCGGGCTTCAGAATTAATATTGGGATTTTCGATATACGCAGTGATAGAATATACTCCCGGTGTTACTTTAAATGAACGTGCCCATAAAATGTTTAAATCAATTGCCTCAAAACTACACAGCAGCTGGCACGATCCTCCACAATCAACACCAGCTTCATCACCATTCTTTTGTTCATCAAAACAGCTTGGTTTTTCATACCAGATAAAAAATAATGGTACACCAACAAGTACAATAATAAACGCAATAAAAACTGCTAAATAACTCAACTTCCTTTTTACAGACCAAGAGGACAACATGGTCTGTTTATTATAACAAAAAATCGCTCCATATATGAAGCGATTCTTCGTTTTAAATTTTTAGTTCTGGCGGCTACCTACTTTCCCCTAAAAGAGTATCATCGGCACTACGGTGCTTAACTGCCCTGTTCGGAATGGGAAGGGGTGTGGCCACCGCGTCGAGCCACCAAAACTAAAAATTCAAATTCAAATTCAAAGTGCGTTTTTATTTTTTATTTTGAAATCTGAATCTGAATATGTGGTTACGAATGCAGCGCTTTTGCTTTTTAAGCTTCGCGAGCAACTTCCTCCCAACATTCAGATTTCAAAAAACAGCAGAAACATAACTGCCACAGGATTGTTCATCCCATGTAACAGGATAAAAAAATGGTTTCCAAATTTCCTAATACAATCGACTTATTAGTACTTCTCGGCTAAACACATTACTGTGCGTACACCTAAAGCCTATCAACGTGATCATCTCTCACGAGTCTCAAACGATTCCTAATCTTGGAGTTGGCTTCCCTCTTAGATGCTTTCAGAGGTTATCCATTCCCGACATAGCTACGGAGCGGTGCCATTGGCATGACAGCTCCCAGACCAGAGGTCAGTTCAACTCGGTCCTCTCGTCGCGTAATTCCCCTATTTCTAGGAGCGCAGACTATATCTTCACCTTTATCCAGAATGGAGTTAAGGGATGGCGTATTACCTATAGTGTTCTGTTTTTTAATTTCTAAAAAACTTTCCGAATCACTAAAAGTCTCATCCTTACGGATTCAGTCGTTACGGGGTCAAACCTAAAATTTTAAACATACTAACGTAATTTTAGATTGACTTCCCACGGTATTATCTTATCATTTCTGGTCATCAAGTAAATTCTCCACATACATCAGCGGACTAGAAGATGTATGTTGTCAGAAAAAAACCAAAAACAATGAAGACTCCACCGTTATAGCCATATTGTCATCACAAATTTCTTTGTGAAGTAGCAAGGCCCTTCCGGGCTTACTAGAGTCAAATCTCCTCAAGAATCAACGCCTGCAGTAGATAGGAGACCAACCTGTCTCACGCATATTTTTCACACATTACTGTGTGTATTGGACTATACTTTCACTTTTTTCACGCTTGCGTGCAAAACTAAGCGACTGATATGTAGTCTCTACGGGTGTTTGTAAATCAACATAAAGGGGCAACACTACAAGATGTTGCCTTTTCTTGAAAAGGAGGGGGGTGTGAGAATTTTGCTCAAAGATTCCGGATTCCTGAGCCGAACAGCTTTTAACTAGCCAATAGGCTATCACAGCGAGCTATGCCACCGCTTTAAAGCGGGAGCAAATGCAGCGCCGTCACGGTTTCTCGTTGGTAGGTATTCTACCCACCACGATTTATCCATGATGCGATCCGTCTACATTATCTGTTTTGAAGTAACGAAACTCCAAGTCGGAAATATCCCGACCAACAGAATTCCATGTGACACACCCTAAAGTGTGCAATGGTAGTAGAACCTCCTCCCCCCCCTTTTTCCATTCTCCATAATGAACTCCTCATGTTGATTTACAAACTTCCCTCGATGTTGCCCTTTGTTATCTAAAACAATTCGGGTTTCACCGATATTCATCAGCTTTAATCAGAGATTCCTCCCTGACCGCCGTGATTGGTTGGTATCACTTTCTTTTTCATAACACAAAAAATTTCAAACAATTCCTCTGAGGATTCAGATTGCTCAAGTTTCAAATAGAACATGAATACAAAATATATTGAGAAGAGGCTTGCACAGGCGCTTGGCGCCGAGCGGGAGGAAAAATTTCACTAAAAATTTATTCCGTACTCTTCGATATATATTTTGACTAAATGTGTTGATTGATTCCTGAACGGTCTGAACCCAGCTCGCGTAACTTTTTAAATGGCGAACAGCCATACCCTTGGGACCTTCTCCAGCCCCAGGATAAGTTGAGCCGACATCGCTGTCATATTTTTCTCCCGTTACCGGAAGGATCGGACTATATCTTCATCCAACTACTCGCAAGCAATTGGAGTTCGGCGTGTTAGCATGAAGTTTTCCTTCACACTCCGACCAGTTAAGGTCAAGTCTCTACGGGGTCATAACCCAATTTTATGTTTCATGGACGGAATAATATACTTTTCAAGTATTCCAAGTAATTAGGTTAGACTTCCCACGGTATTGTCCTTATTATTTTATCTACATTCTACCCCCCTTAGATAAAGAAAAGATAAAATTTTAATAAAACAAAAGGAGTCCACCGTTATAAGCCAAATTTTTGTTGTACGGGATTACTCCCATAGGCACCCCGATGTTTCTCGATGTTTAAGTCGAAAGTTAAGGTGCCGAACTGTGCCGTCGATATGGACTCTTAGGCACAACCAGCCTGTTATCCCCAGGGTAGCTTTTATCCGATAATTTCCCACCGCCTCTAATGCGAATGGTCAGTTCACTATGTTCTACTTTCGTATCTGTTTGACAAGTACGTCTCACAGTTAAGCCAGCGTATGCCATTACACTATCGGCACGGTTTCCATTCGCGCCTAGCTGACCTTAATAAACTCCTCCGTTACTTTTTAGGAGGATAGCGCCCCACTAAAACTGCCCGCCAGATACTGTTCCCGCTCGTTTTTTCCGCGCGGGTTAGCAAGTATATTTCAAAAGAATGGTATTTCACTGTCGGATCCATCGTACCCAAAAGTACAACTTCAAATCCTCCCATCTACGCTACGCATCTAAAACATACATGCAATATCAAGTTGCAGTAAAGCTCCTGGGGTCTTTTCGTCTAACTGCAGGTAATCGGCATCTTCACCGATACTGTATTTTCACCGAGCAAGTCCCCGAGACAGTTCTCCAGTCATTACACTATTCGTGCGCGTCAGAACTTCATGTTTACGTACTCATCGTGTTTCGCGCCATGATGAATGTTATTCTACTTTCGTAGAACCATAGACTATATCTTCATCTTACAAAGCGCTTATAATCTGATTCAAAGTAAACTTTCGCTTACCCGAACCGTTCATGTTATAAGCATCGGTCACAATTTTTCTAAACCCTTCAATGGTGCGGTGCCCCCCTTTGCTCATTCTCTTACAAATCGAAGCAAAACAAAAGAAAATCTTTTTGTTTTGCTGATAACAGAGGAAATTGTGTAAAATGAGGAATAACTTTTTCTACAAGACTTTTCAAACTACGAATTTCAAATTTCAGAGTTTTATCTCGATAATCTCTTCTCATAAATCCGCATCCAAAAAATTCTTGCATCAAACCCAAAACTTCACGTCGATCAAAGTTTTGACCGACACAAAAACTTGGTTTTACTTCCCATCCAATTTTTAATTTCTCTCTGTTTGAGAATGAGACACTGAAGCATCCTTCACCATCTACATATCCAGAAAGATATTGCGACAACTCTCTTTTAAGAGCCGGCGTATTATAATTTCTCATCTACTTAATTGTACGTGAGATAACTATCTTCGTCACCAACAGTTGGCGGTGACTCCAGTCGTTACGGGGTCAATCTTTTAAAGACGACTTCCCACGGTATTATCCTGCGTAAGCGAGGACTTCACCGTTATTAGCCAGATTTTTTCCAGAGATCACTCTCTGGACAGGCAATTCAATTACCTGACAAGGAATTTCGCTCGTCTATTCCTTAACACAGACGGACTCTATCTTCATCCTTCCCTTCGGGAGTAGGACGTGTGGTGCTGGTCTCTTGCCAACCACATATTGACTGACTATGTATTACTACACAGTAGGTAGCATTTTTATGTAATGATTTAACTTTTTCGTTTATCTAAACAACCACCTTTGCTCTATATTCGTCCCAGTCATTCTGTGCTCATCTTTTACAATAAGCACAGAACCTTAGGACGATTATAGTTATCGCCGACATTCACCAGGGCTTATATCAATCAGCAAACATCTTGCGACGTTCACGGTCGATATTTGACCTTCTGGCATTGGTCAAGTGTCACCCCCTATACATCCTCTTACGAGTTCGCAGGGAGCTGTGTTTTTGATAAACAGTTGCCAGAGATACTTTAGCTGCGGCCCTTCTTACGAAGGGCAAGCCTTATTCCGAAGTTACGGCTGCTTTTTTGCCGAGTTCCTTGGGGACCTCTCACTCGTTCGTCTTGGTCTACTCGACCTGATCACCTGTGTCGGTTTGCGGTACGGATTCTATATACATAAGCTTAGAAATTTTTCTTGGAAGCGTGCTTTGTCTCATTTATTGAGTTACCCCAACATCTTCGCTTCGCTTGAAGTCGCCATTGAAGGCAGACTCGCGGATTTACCTACGAATCCATCTTACGACACGAACACAAATCCAATAATGTGCGGGACATACTACACTCCGTCCTTCCATCGCTGTATACAAAAGTCATGGAATATTAACCATGTAGCCATCGGCTGCGGATTTCTCCATTACCTTAGGACCGACTAACCCTTGGTTGATTGACATTGCCAAGGAAACCTTGATCTTTCGACGTGCGGGGCTCTAACCCGCATTGCGGTTACTTGTGCCAACATTCTTACTTCGCAACGCTCCAGCATGGGTCACCCCTTTGCCTTCACAGCAGATGCGAATACTCTCCTACCACGTACGATTGGCGAACCAATCGCACATCCTCAGTTTCGGTACAACGCTTAGCCCCGATTATCTGCGGCGCAAAATCTCTTACTGAGTGAGCTGTTACGCTTTCTTTAAAGGATGGCTGCTTCTAAGCCAACCTCCTCAGTGTCTACGAAATTTCACCACCTTAAGCGCACTTAGCGTTGATTTAGGGACCTTAACTTGAGATCCGGGCTGTTTCCCTTTTGACCACTGGAGCTTAGCCCCCAGAGTCTAACTGCCGAGTAATTGATTTTGAGTATTCGGAGTTTGATTGGTTTAACGAGATTTCTCCCTGTTTAAACCATCCAGTGCTCTACCCCTCAAAAGTACGCTCGACGCTAGCCCAAAAGCTATTTCGGAGAGAACCAGCTATTACCAAGTTCGATTAGCTTTTCACTTCTTACCACAAGTCATCCGAAAGTATTGCACGGCTTATCGGTTCGGGCCTCCATTATGATTTCTCACAACTTCACCCTGCTCATGGCAAGCTCACTTGGCTTCGGGTCTTATATATACTACAAACGCGCTATTCACACTCGGTTTCCCTATGGCTCCATGCTCTCGCACTTAGCCTGCAGCATACATAAACTCGTTGGCTCATTCTTCAATAGGCACGCCATGACGGTCTTGCGACCGCTCTGACTCCTTGTAAGCATATGGTTTCAGGTCTATTTCACCGCCCTCATCGGGCTACTTTTCACCTTTCCCTCACGGTACTAGTTCACTATCGATCTAGAAGAGTATTTAGCCTTTCCGGTTAGTTCCGGTAGATTCCCTCAAGCCACTCGTGTCTTGAGGTACTCAAGAACAACAACGTAAGAGATATATTATTTTCACGTACGGGACCATTACCCTCTAGGGTCACGC